>Ga0180431_10005408_pt1 | contig 15558 bp, 10 predicted proteins | sample SS_ome_11_FD_132459 | JGI IMG/M metagenome (GOLD analysis project Ga0180431, IMG submission 132459) | Hypersaline lake sediment archaeal communities from the Salton Sea, California, USA - SS_1_MS_1 metaG | ecosystem: Environmental > Aquatic > Non-marine Saline and Alkaline > Hypersaline >... | reverse complement strand
TGACCACCGACGAGCGCGGGGAAGCCGAGGTCGAGGTCGAGTATCCCGACAACCTGACCACGTGGAAGGTGAAGACGTGGGCGATGGGACACGGGACGCGGGTCGGCGAGGGCTCGGCGGAGGTCATCACCAGCAAGGACCTCATCGTGAGGTTGCAGGCGCCGCGGTTCTTCATCGAGAAGGACAAGGTCACCCTGAGCGCCGTCGTGCACAACTACCACGAGAAAGCGAAGGAGGTGGAGGTCTCGCTCGAACTCGAAGGCGGGACGCTCGAGGCGGCCGGAGCGAAATCGGCGCGGGTGGTCATCCCCGCCGGCGGTGAGGAACGCCTCGACTGGCAGGCGGTGGCGAAGCGGGAAGGGGAAGTGGCGATCCGCATGAAGGCGGTCGCGGCCGACGACGCCGACGCCATGGAAATGACCTTCCCGGTTTACGTGCACGGGATGGCGCGCACCGAGTCATGGAGCCGGGCCATCAAGCCGGGCGGCAGGAAGGCCGTGATCGAGTTCGAGGTCCCCGAGGAACGGCGGCCGGGCCAGACGCATCTCGAGATCCGCTACTCGCCGACCATTGCGGGCGCCATGATCGACGCCCTGCCGTATCTGGCGAGTTACCCGTATGGATGCACCGAGCAGACCCTGAATCGCTTCGTGCCGACCGTCGTCACGCAGCGTCTCCTGCAGGAGATGGGGGTGAACCTGCAGGACGTGAAGAACAAGCGCGTGAACCTGAACCCGCAGGAGATCGGGGAGGCCCGGGAGCGGGCCGCGCAATGGAAGCGGTGGAAGGAGAACCCGGTGTGGGACAAGGACGAGGTGGACGAGATGGTGCGGGTGGGCGTGCAGCGCCTGCGCGAGATGCAGAACCGCGACGGCGGCTGGGGGTGGTTCTCGGCCTACGGCGAGCGCTCGTACCCCCACACCACGGCGGTGGTGGCGCACGGCCTGCTCGTGGCCAGGGCGAACGGCGCAAAGATCCCGGGCGACATGCTCGAGCGCGGGGTGGCATGGCTGAAGAAGCACGAGGCGAAGGAGACGGAGCGCATCCGCATGTGGGAGAAGCGCAAGCGCGACACGAAGCAGAAGGCGGACGCGATGGATGCCCTGATCCGGCGCGTTCTTGGCGAGGCGGGCGTGGACAACGCCACGATGCTGGGCTTCCTGCACCGCGACAAGAACGGCCTCCCGGTCTATGCGAAGTGCCTCCTTGGACTCGAACTGCACCGGACCGGCGACAACGGGAAGCGCGACGGCGTGATCCGCAACATCGAGCAGTTCCTCGTGACCGACGACGAGAACCAGACCGCGTGGCTCGAACTGGGCAACGGCGGATACTGGTGGTGGTGGTACGGGAGCGAGTTTGAGGCCCACGCCTGGTATCTGAAGCTCCTTGCGGCCGTGAAGCCGAAGAGCCCGCAGGCCCGCGGGCTGGTGAAGTATCTCATCAACAACCGGAAGCACGCCACCTACTGGAACTCGACCCGCGACACGGCCTACTGTATCGAGGCCATCGCCGATTTCCTGCGCGCCAGCGGGGAAGACGAGCCGGACATGGAGGTCGAGGTGGTCCTCGACGGCAAGGTTCTCAAGACGGTGAAGATCACGAAGGAGAACCTGTTCAGTTTCGACGGCACGGCGGTGGTGGCGGGGGACGTCCTCGGCGCCGGCAAGCACCGCCTCGAACTGCGCAAGAAGGGGACCGGACCGCTCTACGCCAACGCCTACCTCACCGTCTTCAGCCTCGAAGACTTCCTCCGCAAGGCGGGGCTGGAAGTGAAGGTCGAGCGCGCCTTCTACAAGATGGTCCCGGTCGAGGACTTGCAGGACGTGGCCGGGTCGAAGGGACAGGCCCTCAAGCAGCGGCAGGAGAAGTTCGAGCGCATCAAGCTCGACGTGGGCGACACCCTCACCAGCGGCGACCTCATCGAGATCGAACTCTCGGTCGAGAGCAAGAACGACTACAGTTACCTGATCTTCGAGGATTGGAAGGCGGCCGGCCTCGAACCGGTCGAGGTGCGCAGCGGATACACCCGCGCCGGCGGCCTTGGCGCCTTCATGGAACTCCGCGATGAAAAGACGGCCTTCTTCGTGCGCCTCCTGCCGCGCGGACGCCACAACCTCAGCTACCGCCTGCGGGCCGAGATCCCCGGAACCTTCAGCGCCCTGCCCACCCGCGCCACCGGAATGTACGCCCCCGAATTGCGCGGGAACTCGGATGAAATGAAACTCAAGGTCCGCGACCGCTGAACGGGGGGGGTGCTTGGTGGGGGGTGCGTGGACGCGCAGGCCCGATTGCCTCGCTCACCCGCCCCGAAGGATCGCAGGATTTCGGAGGGGTGGGGCGGCTTCACCGTTCACTTGCGCAATCACCGAAGCTCCGACCCCTTGGTCACACATTCCCGTGAATCCCGTGAATCCCGTGAATCCTGTGAATCCTGTGAATCCTGTGAATCCTGTGAATCCTGTGAATCCTGTGAATCCTGTCCAGAAAACCGCCTCCATCCGCTCTGGGACGGATCCCCGCCCGCCCCACGTTGCCTTGCGCCTCGCCCCGGAACCTGATACCCCTCCTGAGGCAGTCAGAGAATATGCCGAACCCCGGCGTCGTTCTTCCCAGTTGCCCGCTCAAGAGGCCGGGCCCACCCGGGCCCACGACCAGGGGCGGCAGCCTGTCCCGGGGAACCGGAACGCCCGCGGTGCAAGGACCGCCATGACCCTCGGGCAACCGGTAGAAACGAAATTCGTCGCAAATGGGTCAGGTTTTCGGGCCGCAATGCCGGTGAACGACGGCGGCGACGGCTGACGGCAAGAAAGCTGCCGAATCGTGGCCCGTAGTGGTGGTGGTGATCGTCAACCGGTCCGAGGGTTGCCTTCCGGGAGAGACAATGGAGTGCTCAGCCTACAACCCCGACGATGCAGACAGGATTGAAGACCTGTTTGTCAGCACATTCACCGATTCAGAGGGCCGGTCGGAGGGAGTGACCGTCGGAGGCCTCGCGGGGGAGCTGATGCGCAGCACTGGAGAGGGCGACCTCTACGGATTCGTTGCCATGGACAACGCCGAATTGACCGGTGCCATTCTTCTCTCGCGCATGAGGTTCGAACACGAGATCAATGCGTTCATTTTGGCTCCCGTGGCCGTACGCACAGACCATCAGCGACGAGGCGTTGGCCGGAAGCTGATCAGGTTTGGTCTGAACGTCCTGAAGGAAGACGGTGTTGAACTCGTTCTTACCTACGGTGATCCGCGATTCTACTCGAAGGCCGGATTTCGTGTGGTCGACGAGACCCTTGTTCCACCCCCCTTCAGGCTTTCACAACCGGAAGGCTGGATGGCTCAGACTCTGGTTGGAGATCGGATTGATCCGATCAAGGGTAAGTCGCGTTGCGTAGAGGCGCTCAACAACCCTGAATACTGGTAGTCGTTCACTGACATGGCGGCCATGAGGGGTTCCCATCGGTTGGAGGCTGGCTGGCATCCCTTCAGTCTGGCGGGAATCTGTCCCGCAGGCGCCGTGCTTCTCGACCCGAGTGCAGAAGGGTATTGGAAAAGTGGGGGGAATCGGATAGGGTGGGATGCCATGAAGAGAATTTGGGGATTCGTATTGGCGGGATTGACGGGGCTGTTGCCGTCGTGCGGCGGGGCGGAGCCGGTCGAGAGGGCGGGGAAATTCGCCGAGTTGCGGAAGAAGATGGTGGAGCGGCAGTTGAAGGGGCCGGGGAGGAACATCAGGGACCCGCGAGTGCTGAAGGCGATGGGGAAGGTGCCGCGCCACGAGTTTGTTCCAGAGGGCCAGAGGCGCTGGGCGTATGCGGACGGTCCGTTGCCGATCGGGCACGGACAGACGATATCGCAGCCCTACATCGTGGCGTTCATGACGGAGAAGCTCGAACCGAAGCCGACGGACCGGGTGCTGGAGATCGGAACCGGCTCGGGGTATCAGGCGGCGGTGCTGGCGGAACTGGTGAAGGAGGTGTGTTCGATCGAGATCGTGGCGCCGCTGGCGGAGCGGGCGAGGGAGACGCTGGACCGGCTCGGGTATGAGAACGTCGAGGTGCGGGCCGGCGACGGGTACAAGGGGTGGCCGGACAAGGCGCCGTTCGATGCGGTCATCGTGACGTGCGCGCCGGATCACGTCCCGGCGCCCCTTGTGGAGCAACTCAAGGAAGGGGGCCGGATGATGATCCCGGTGGGAGCGGACGGCGGGGTGCAAAGGCTCTACCTGCTGGAAAAGGAGGGTGGGAAGGTGAAGCGGGAGGCCGTTTTGCCGGTCCGGTTCGTTCCGATGACGGGGGAGGCCGAGGAGTAGAAGGTTGGCCGGCAGTCGTCCAGGTGGGCTGACACGGAGAGAGGGAGGCGCGAAGGGGCGGGGCGCGGGGTGGCTACGGCATGTTGCGTAGTTTTCGGAGGGCCCAGGAGGCGGTGAGGGAGAGCATGAGGAGGGCGACGAGGGGCCAGTGGCGCCAGAGGGTCCGGAACTCGGGGGATTCCTCCTCGATGGCGTGGAACTCGAGGGAGGCGAGGGCGTGGTTCATGTCGTCGAGGGAGTCGAAGAAGCGGCCTCCGCTGGCGCGGGCGATGGACTGGAGGACGCGGGCGTCGGCGGGCCGCGGCATGGTTTCCGGGGAGAACGGCTGGACGAAGAAGGAGAGGGGCTCGCTGGACTGCGGGTTGCCGTCGACGACGGCGCCGGCCACGGCCTTGTAGGGGCCGGGAGACTCGGGGGTGAAGGGGAGGGTGAATCCGGGAAAGCTTTTGCCGGAGGGGGTGACGACCTGGCCGGCGTTCATGCGGTATGGGATTTCGCGGTCGTCGGGGAGAGTGATGGTGCAGGCGACGGATTCGGCGGATTGTTGATCGGCGAGGCGGGCGTTCAGCTCGAGTTCTTCGCCGAGGAAGACCTGTTCGCGGCTGGCGAAGAGTTCGATGGCCTTGTCGCCGAGTTCTTCCTCCTTGGGGAGGAGCCACGAAATGAGCTGGGTCCAGAAGCGCTGATAGGTTTTGTGGACGGAGGCTTCGGGGCCGAGTTGCCAGCGCCAGAGGGAGTCGGTGAGGATGGCGGCGATCTTGCCGGCGCCGTATCGTTGGGTGGCGACGAGGGGGTGCGAGCCGGCGGGGGTTTGGGCATTGACGAGGACCCGGGCGCCGGGAGAGAGCTCGACGCCGGAGAAGACCGACAGGACCGGGGGCACGGTCTGCCAGAATTCCGGGTCGCCCGCGAAGGCGGGGTGGGAGCGGGCGGTGTCGGTGAGGCGGACCGGGAAGGGATCCTCGGCGATGAGGGGATCGAGCGCGGCGCCGCGGACAGGCAGGACTTTGCCGAGCGGAGTCTGGAGGAATCCCCCGGCGCCCCATGCCTTGCGGCCGCCGAGGAGGACGAGGCTGCCGCCTTCCTCGACGAAGCGGACGAGGTTGGCGGCGCGGGCGGCGCCGAGTTCCGCGGCGCCGAGGTCGCCGAGGATGACGATCTTGCACTGGGCGAGTTCGGGCGGGGTGAGGTCCGCGGAGAGGTCTCCGCCGCCGCCGCGGGGTTTGCCGTCGGGTCCGGTGTAGAAGACGATGGGGGAGACCCGGGAGTTGGCGAGGAGGGCGCGGCGCAGGAACTTGTATTCCCAGCGGGGGGTTCCCTCGATGTAGAGGAGGCGATTGCGGGCGTCGACGACGCGGACCGTCACGAGGTGCTCGTTGTCCTCGGTGACCTCTTCGTCGGGGAGGGGGGGGATGAAGACGCGATAAATGAAGGCCCCGATTTCGGGGTGGGAGAGATCGAAGGTGAGAAGGCGTTCGCCGCCTTCGTCGGGGAGGCGGGTGGGTTTTTCGTGGTGGAGGGCGTCGTTCTTGAAGAGTTGGACGGTGAGGGGGCGTCCGCCGGTCCCCTGGCCGGAGATTTTGGCCTTGAGTTCCGACTTCCAGCCGACCGTGACGCGGCGCGCGGTGGTGACGGAGTCGATGCGCAGGGCGGGGGTTTTGCGCCAGATGCCGGGGGGTTCGAGGCGGGCGGTGAAGACCGGGAAGGGCCGGGGGTCGCTGGCCCATGCGTCGGAGGCCTCGCGGGTGTCGACGCCGTCGCTCAGGAGGAGGGCCCCGGCGACGTTGAGGCCGGCGTAGCGTTCGGCGAGCTGTTTGAGGCCTTCGCGGAGGCGGGTGGAGCGGTCGTTGGGCGTGAGACTGCGGGCGTCGTCGACGGGCAGAGCTTCTCGGAGGGTGTCGCCGAGCGGGCAGACTTCGAGTTCGCATTCGGCGGCGAGGGATTCGGTCCATGGTTTGGCGAGGGCTTCCTGCGCGACCGTCCAGCGTCCGGGAACGGCGCCGGGAGGGTCGAGGGCCATGCTGCGGCTGGTGTCGAGCACGACGAGGAAACGGGGTTTCAACAGCCGGGTGACGGCGTCCTTTCGGCCAGGCATGAGGAGGCACCATGCGAGGAGGCCGAGGGTCAGGGCGTGAAAGACGGCGAGGGCGGCGTTGCCCGGATTGCGAGGCAGGAACCGCCATGCGCTGAAACCGGCCGCGACGAGCGCCAACGCGAGGGCGGCCACGATGAGGCCGGCCGGGACGGTGTGCTCGCAGGTCGTCATGGGTGTCCGGCGATGCGGCCGGCGGGGCCGGTTTCGAGGATTGCGGACTGGCGGGGGGATTTGCGCAGGAGGGCGTTGGCGTAGAAGAATTCGACGACGACGAGGGCGAGGGCGGCCCAGAGGAGGTGCTCGCCGAAGGTGCGTCCGACGCGATGTTCGCGGATGGCGCGGCGGAGTTCCTCGATACTAGTGGCGACGTAGAGGTGGTCGACGCCGAGGCGGGCGGGGAGTTCGTCGAGGGAGACGGGGGTGAGGTCGGATTCGCGCCGGGGGAGGTTGACGGCGAGGACCGGGGTGGTTCCGGGCCGGGAGGGCGGGGCGAGACGATAGATGCCGGGAACGGCGAGGTCCTCGGCGACATGGAGGGGGCGCGTATTGCTCGTGGTGCGGCGGATCGGGACGGAGATCTTGCCGGGGCCTTCGAGGGTGGCGCCGCGCGGGATTTCGCGCACGAGGCCGGTCAGGGGCAGGGAAGAGGCCGTCCAGTGGCAGGGGGGACGCGCCCCGAGCCCGGCGCCGAAATCGACGCACTGGGCGAGGAGCGGGAGGTAGAAGGGAGAAAGGGGGAAGTCGCTCCATGACCGGTCGGCCGCGACGGCGAACATCAGGACGCGGCCGTCGCCGAAGGGCCGCTCGAGGAGGAAGGGGCGTCCGGGGCCCATCGAGACGAGGCGGGCGGCGTGGTCGTGCAGATGCTCCCACGCGAGGGAGCGCCTGACTGCGAGAGGGGGGATGCCGGCGCTTTCGCGCAACGGACGCACCATGGGATGCCGGGGTTGATCCCACGCGAGGGTGCGGCGCCGCAGTGAGACGGGCACTTCCGTGACGGAGTCCGGGACGCCGGGCAGGCAATTCCATGGGCGGTAGTCGTCGGGGGAGGCATTGTTTCCGGGGAAGAGGACGAGGAGGCCGCCGGCGCGGACATAGGCCTCGACGGCCTCGACGGCCTGACCGGTCACGGGGAGGGCATTGCACAAGAAGAGGCAGGAGTAGTCGCGCAGCGGTTCGCTCGCCAGTTGATCGGGCGGGATGACAGGGGGGACGGTTTCCCCGTCGCCGGCGGCGGCCTGCAAGGCGGTCCGCAGGAAGAGGGTGTCGTCCATGGCGCCCACACAGAGGGCGGGGGGCTGTTCCTCGACCCGCACGAGGAAATGGAAGGAGTCGTCGAGGGAGAGGTTGTCGCGGGGGGTCTCGATGCGGCCGGTGTGTATTCCAAGGGGGAGCGGCGGCAGGAGAAACTCAGGCGGGGGGGCGCCGGGTTCGACCGAACGCCGGGCGCGTTCCTCGTCGTCGATGAAGAGCGTGACGGTGGTGCGGACACTCTCGCCGGTCCGGTTGAGGCTGGCGGAAACCCGGGCCGCGGATCCCGGGCGCACGACGGGGGGTTGCAGGTCGACGGCGGCGGGTGCGGTGTTCCTTGGGGCCGGGACTCCGAGGGCGGTGACGAAGAGGCCGGTGCTCCCGTCGAGGAGGTCGGGATTCCACGGCGCGGGCCGGGCGCCGGGTTTGCCGGAATCAAAGCTTTCCCACGGGAGGGCCTGGTTGTCGGTGAGGACGTGGAGTTCCAGTTCGCGCCGGCCGCCATCCTTGCGGAGGGCGTTGGCGGCGGCCACGAGGGCGGGCGCCAGTTGGGACGGTCCGTAGCGATGCGGGAGGTCCTTGAGACGGCTGAGGCCTTCCTCCTTGTCGCCGATGGGAGCGGCGACGAGGGCCTCGGGTTGTTCGCGCGCGAGGAAGAGGCAGAAGCGGTCGCCTTCGGGGAGTTCCTCGATGAGGGAGCGGGCGGCGTCGAGAGCCTTGTCCCAGACGGTTTCCCGCCCGGTGTCGTAGTGCATGCTGTAGGAGGCGTCGATCACGATTGCGATGTCGCGGGGCGCCTCGCCGAGCCAACTGAATCCCCGGTTGCGGAGGATCGGCATCGCGAAAGCCATCCCGATCGCGATCATGATGAGGGTCCGGATGAGCCAGAGGAGGAAGTTCTCGATCTTGATCCGCCGGGAGGACTGCTTCCGCGCGGCGCGCAGGAAGCGCAGGGTGGGGAACGGGAGCTTGGCCCGCTTCCGGGTCTGCATGAGGTGCAGGATGAGCGGGACCGCGGCGCCCGCGGCCGCCGCAATCAGGAAGAACGGGGAGAGAAACATGGTTGCTACCTCGACAGCCGGCGCCGCTCTTCGAGGTAGGCGCGGATAAAGGGTTCGAAGGGCTGATCGGTTGGGGCGAGGCGGTAGTCGATGTGGAGGCCGGCACAGGTCTTGCGGTAATTTTCGAGGAACTCGCCGAAGACCTTGCGGTATTCGTCGGCGAGGCCGCGGGGATTGACTTGCAGGCGCTCGTTGGTTTCGAGGTCGGTCATTTCGCAGGGCGACTTCAGGGAGAGGTTGATTTCGACGGGGTCGAGCACCTGGAGGACGATGACGTCGTGGCGTTGTTTGCGGAGGTGGGCGAGGGCCGCTCCGATGGCGTCCTCATCGTCGAGGAGGTCGGAGACGACGACGATGAGGGCGCGGCGGCGGACGGAGTTGGCGATTTCGTGGAGGGCGGCGGCGATGCCGGTGGCGGCGGAGGGGGCGCGCGACTGGAGGGTCTTGAGGAGGTTGTTGAGGTGCTGGAACGAGTTTCGGGCCTCCATGCGCTCCTCGACCTTGTCGGAGTGGAGGAAGAGGCCGACCGAGTCGCGGGCCTTGACCACGACGTATCCGAGGGCGGCCGCGAGGTGGCAGGCATGCTGGTATTTGGTGGTATTACGCGAGGCGTAGTTCATCGAGGCGGAGCCGTCGACGGCGAGGTAAACGCGGAGGTTGGTTTCGTCCTCGAAGCGTTTCACGAAGTATTTGCCGGTGCGGGCGAGGACCCGCCAGTCGATATGCCTCGGGTCGTCGCCGCGGCCGTAGGACTTGTGGTCGGCGAATTCCGAGCTGGGGCCGCGCAACGGGCTGCGGTGGGCGCCGGCGAGGTTGCCTTCCACGACATACCGCGAGAGCAGCACGAGCCGCCCGAGCTTGTGCATTTCCTCCGGGGTGAGGAAGGCGGCGATCCCTTCCTTTTCCGGCGCGGCCCTGCCGGGTGTCTGGGGAGGGGTGGAGGCTTTGGCCATGGGGGGGCGTGGATGGCTACTTCGAGCGTTCGGCCTTGCGTTCCCTATCGCGCCGGGCGACTTCCTTTTCGAGGAATTCGACCCAGCCGTCGGGTCCCTTGCCGGCGACGATGCGCTTCTTGTGCCGGATGAGGTCGCGATCCTTGTAGGTGAGTGTCACGGGGCGGCTGCCGGCGGTGTAGTTGTAGAAGACGGCTTCGGGGTCGACCTCGCAGAGGAGTTCCTTGCCGCGTTTCGGGCTGAGGCGGTCCTTGTGGCGGACGATGGTCTCGCCGAGAGTGATGGTGTTGGTTTCGTCGTCGGCGTCGACGACCTTGCCGGTCACGGCGAGGGCGCTGCCGAGGGTGGTGACGGGGTGCTTTCGCAGCAGGGCGAGCGAAACCGGCTTGGTGACGGTGAAGCGCACATCCATGAGGGAGGCGGGCTCGAAGGCCGTGATTCGGACCGCCTTGCGGCCGTCCATGGTGGTTTCCTCGAGGTTCATGATCTGCAGGTAGCGGAAGAAGTGGGGCCGGCCGCGGGCTTCGTCCAGCAGATCCCGGCGGTCCCGGTCGTCGCGGGCCTCGGAGAAATAGAGGGCGAAGTCGTTGCCGTTCGAAGTGCGGGCCGCGGCGGGGAGGGCGAGCAGGGAGAGGAGGAGCCAGATCGCGGGGCGCGGCGACAGCAGGATCTTCATTGCGTGACGGAGTAGAGGAGGATGTTCTGGCCGAGCTTGATGGAGCTGACGTTGTTGCAGCCGCGGGCGTAGGGGGACTGGCTCATCTCCCAGCCGCCGCAGAGGCCCATGGGGCTGTAAATGACGCCGTAAGGGCCGTTGATCTCGATGCCGAGGAGGTAGGGCCGGGCGTGGGCCTTGCCGAGGTCTTCCATGAGGGCCGGGGTCAGGCCGACGGCGGTGATTTCGTTGGGCTCCCTGAAGAGGGAGGACTCGGGAGGGATGCGGGCCAGTTCGCGGCCCGGGAGGACGCTGCGGATCGTCTTGCGGAAGGCGAGGTCGAACCCCTTGCGTCCGCAGCAAGCCTCCGCGAAGAGGAATCCGCCGTTTTCGAGGTAGAGGCGGAGGGCGGCCTGCTCGTCAGGTTTGAGTTCGAAATGTTCGTGGCCGGTGAGGTAGAGGAGGGGGGCGTTGAAGATGGCGGGGTTGGTGAGGCGCAGCTCCCGCAGGGAGAACTTGACGGGAATCCCGGTGCGCTCGTTGAACGTCTGGAGAAGGACGGAGAGCCCGGCATGGCGCGTCTTCCAGACACCGTCGTAGACGACTTGTCCGATCCCCACGGTGTCGGTATAGGATTTCTGATGGTCGACGAACTTCATGCCCCGGGCGGCGTTCCTTGCCCATGCCCGCATGGCGGAGGCGTAGGTCAGGATGTTCACGCCGAGCCGGAAGGCGGACTTCGGCCGGTAGGCCTGGTAGTTGTCCTTGACGTCGCCCTGCCAGCCGACGGCCATCCCCCAGCGTGAGACGAGGGCCACGACGCGGCAGTTGATCTCGACGGCGTCGAACCATGGCTCGTTGCCGGCGAAGCCGGCCCGGCGGACGGCCGGGGTGTATTCGACGCGGTCGACGTCGTAATAGGAATGGAAGACGGGGTGGTCGGAGGTGAGGCGCTGGACGGGTTGCTCGGGGAAGATCTCGCGCAACTCGCGGACCACGGACCGGTAGAACGGCTGCGAGCCGAGGCCGGTGTTGTAGATGATCATGCCTCCGTTCAGGAGGTAAGTGCGCAGTTTTTCGCGTTCCTCGGGAGTATAGTAGAAGTTGTAGTGGCCGGTGCGGTAGAGGATGGGGTTGTTTTCGGGGTCGACGCTGACCTGCGAAAGCGGACGGATGTCCATCTGGAAATTGGCGTCGACCTGCTGTTTCATGGTCTTGAGCAGGTTGTTGATGTCGTTGGGGGTGGCGTTCCAGTAGATGTCCTCTCCGTATTTTTCGCGTCCGGACTGGGCCGGAGCGGGGGTGACGGCGAAGGCGGCGAAGAAAGCGGCCAGCAGGAGGACCTTGCGGGCGGGCGCTCGCCGGGAAGAAGCGGCCGGAATGCGGAAAATCGTGATCATCCGAAAGATGGGGAGGACGATTGGGGTCATACGGTGGGAGGGACTTTCACCTTGCGTGCGCCCCGATGCAACGATAGCCTCACACACGGAAAAATGAAGGGACGAGGTTCGAGGGAATTCGTGGCGAAGGCCCTTGCCGCCACGCTGTGCTCGGGGACCCTCCTCGGCGGAGGCGACGGGACCAACGAGGAGGGGTTTGTTCCGCCGCCGCGCGACCCCAGGAAACCTCCGGCGCCGCCCCGCACGTCCTCCTCGGCGGAGACCCTCCTGGCGTGCTGCTGCTGCCCGGTGGCGCCGATGGCGCGGACGGAGGCCAAGAAGCCGCCGCAGCCACCGGTCATCATCACCAAGATCAAGGATGAGCGGGCCGTCGGCGGCAAGGAGGAGTGAGGCGCGGATGGCTGGGAGGAATCGAGTCCGGATCGGCGTGTGGCTGGCGTGGGGTGTGTGCGTGTGTTCGCACCCGGTGGCGGCCGCTGAGTCGTGGGGAGACCCGGAGGCGGAGGTCCGGTTCACGTTGCAGCTCACCGGGCGTCCGACACACGCGAGCGCCGGTTATTTCGCGCATCTTCCCGACGGGGGGATTCTCCCCGGTCCGCATCCGGTCACGAAGGTGGTGGTGCGGGGCAAAGGTTCGAAGGAGATCGAAAGCCACACGCTGTGGCACAGCGCGGAGGGAGGGGTTTTCATGGTGTTTGCGGACCCGGGGCGCGGGGTGGAGAAAGTGGACGTGTATGTGCGGGGCGGCCGGCGCGCACGGACATGGAGCGCGGAGAGCGGGCTGACTCCGAGCGCGCTCTTGTGTGTCGAGCCCGGGAGGGCGGATCTCGCGGTGTCGCGGCGCCTCGGGCGGCTCGGGAAGGTCGGCGCGACGGTTCACGCGCGCAACAAGGCGGGGGTGAAGCGGGCGCCGTTCAGCATCGGGGGAGACGACAGCGGCCGTCCGCGGCCGGCATCGTTCTACCTTCTTGCCCACGTGGTGGTGAGCGACCCGGGCAAGACGTGGATTGCGCCGTTCGTGCTCGACGGGGAATGTGAAGTGCGGGTTGACGGGCGGAGGCTGGACCCGGAGAAGCGCATCGACAAGTGGGGCGGGACGGGAGACTACTTCAATCTCGAGCGCGGTCTGCACCGGGTGGAGGTCTTTCAAACCGCGGGTGGGAGCGGGCCGTATTCGTCGCATGGCCGGAAGGGGGGATTGATGTATCTGACGTGGAGGACGCCGAACGCCACCATGAAGGAGCTTGGCGGGGTGCGCTCGAAGAAGGCGCCCATGCCGGGGACGTCGCGGATGGAGACCCGGGTCCTGAGGGAGAATGAGATTGCCCGATCCGGGAGTTGCCGGGTCGAGGGCGCCGTGACGCGGGGCGGCGGGCCGGCGGCGTGTGTGGGGGCGCGGTCCACGCACGTGTTCTGGTTCGGGGACGAGGCGCCGTTGTTGGTTTACGAGTTGGAGGCGTTGCGGGCGGGGCATCCGTCCGGCACGAGGTATCGGTGGGCGTTGCCGGGCGGGGCGACGGTGGAGGGATCGACGGTGCGCTGGTTGTTTCCGGGATTCCGGGAGAACGGGGTGAAGCTGACGGCGAGTTCGGGGGGGCGGTCGACGCAGTGCGCGCATCGGTTTTACGGGTTTTGCACGGCTCGGACGAGCCTTGACAACGCGGCGCACCGGGAGGCGTTCCGGGAGGCGTTGACCACGATGGTGGAAGCCTGCCCGGTCGATCCGGACGCGGCGGCATCGTGGGGGCCGTCGCTCTGGAACAACCTGATCCGGACCGCGGAGTTGGGGGAGGGGTATGCATTGTTGCGAAACCTGTTTGCAAAGCGGCTGGACAGTATGCGCGAGAAGCTCTCACCGGCGCAGGCGGCGGCGCTGCGGGACATCTATCTCGACATGCTGGAGCGGCGGCAGCCGCGGGAGGCGCTGCAGATGATCGACAAGCTGATGGCCTCGTTTGACCCGGGCGCCGGCCGGGACAGTCTTCTGATCCGGAAGGCGGAGATCTACATGTATCAACTTTCCGACTACGAGGCGGCGGGGCGGGGGTTGGGCGTATTCTCCGAGCGCAAGGGCGAGCTTGCGGAGTGGGCGCGGATCCGTCTGGGCGATCTCGCATTCCTGCAAGGGGACCTGAACCGGGCCACTGAACTTTACGCGGAGGTCCAGGCAAGGGCGCGCCGGCAGCGCAATCAAGCCGGCGGGTTGATCATCGAGGAACTCCTCTCGGGAGGCGGCGAGGATGGCGGGAAGGCGGGAGAGCCGGAGGCGCCGGAGAAGCGGATCGGAGATCCCCGTCCGTTGGGCGGGAAACGGGAGAAGCCGCCGCCGGAGGGCGCCCCGGAATCCGGGACCGGGGAAATCCTTCCCTACCGCCGGGAATCGGGGTGGCGGGCCGGCGCGTTGCGCGATGTCTCGAACTCCGAGAACATCGCGAAGCTCATCAGGGAAGGATACCTCCTCGAAGCGCGGGAAGCGATGCGCGCGTGGGAGCGGGAGTTTCCTCTCAGCAAGATCGGCGGCGACCTCTTGCTGGTCGAGGCGCGGTACCGCATGAAACTGGAGGATTGGAAGCGGGCCCGCGTCATGCTTGAAGCATACTGCCGGGAGGTTGACGCCTCGAGCTTTCTGCCCGACGCGGCCCGCCTCCTGATCGAATGCGCGGCGAAGATGAAGTCGCCCCGCGACGAGATTCGCGCGGTCATCGAAAAGGTGAAGAAGCGCCTCGAGTATCACCCCGTGGCGAAAGAGTTGGAGGAGTTTCTTACGGGAAAGGAGTGACTGCCGGAATGAAGAGGATGCGGGCCGGAATTTTTGGAGGTCTTGCGGCCGGAGGGATGCTGATCGGCACGATGGCGGCGGGCGGCCAGAGCGCGGGGCGGACCCGGCTCTATACCGACCCCGACCCGCAGAGTCCGGGCGGGATCACGGCGCGTGTGCGGCGGCCGTCGGAAGCGATCGAGCAGGTTCTTGCGATTCCCTCGGACGCGCCGGAGAAGGTCTACAAGGGGGAGGTTTTCGGCGACGGGCGGCGGAGATTTCGCTTTTCCGGTTTGCCGATGCGGAAGTATGACCTGTTGGTGATCTGCGAGAATTCGTTTTACGAGGGGCTGCGGCTGCACCGCGGGGGGAGCACGTTGACGGCCGGCGACCGGGAGAAGATCGACGCCATCGTGCAGAAGTCGGAGCCGTTTTTCACGCACAAGACGATCCACCGGCTCGAGGGGTCGACCGGGAGGGGCAATGACGCGCGGGCGATCTGCACCTTTCTGCGTGCCAAGGGGTCCGAGCTGATGTGGGAGAAGTACAAGGGGCAATGGAAGCGGGATGATTTCCGGCGGACTTTCAAGCTCGTGATTCTGAAGGACGTCGGTCCGGGGTGGCAGGTGGTGCGGACGCGGGACCTCTATCCGGTCTGGACGACTCCCGAGTTCGCGAATCCGGCCCACCACTTCACGGAGGCGCTTTCCGGGATACGGGTTGCGGACACCGTGAAGGACCTTGGGGAACTCGATCTCACGAAGTGACGCGGGTTCGGGCCGGTCGACCGGAGCAACTCATCGATGATTCCCACCAAACGACGACAGCAGGATGGCGGAGCTTGAATTCCTTGCGGGACCCAACGAAGGGAAACGGGTCGAAATCGGGGACGGGCCGGTCGTGATCGGACGTGGCAAGGAGGCCGACGTCACCATCCCGGATCAGGCCGCCTCGACCCGCCATGCCGAGTTCCGGCAGGAAGACGGCCGGTGGCAGGTCCGGGACCTCGACAGCAGCAACGGCGTCCGTGTGAACGGGAACAGGGTCACCTCGAGCTGGCTGGCACGGGGCGACCT
>Ga0180431_10005406_pt1 | contig 15563 bp, 7 predicted proteins | sample SS_ome_11_FD_132459 | JGI IMG/M metagenome (GOLD analysis project Ga0180431, IMG submission 132459) | Hypersaline lake sediment archaeal communities from the Salton Sea, California, USA - SS_1_MS_1 metaG | ecosystem: Environmental > Aquatic > Non-marine Saline and Alkaline > Hypersaline >... | reverse complement strand
TTGAAAATCGAAATACCGGCCCGAGCATATTGTGTGAAGTCCACGGGGCTACCAAAACAGCAGCGGGCAAGGCCTGCCCTGAGCCTGTCGAAGGAGCCTGCCCTGAGCCTGTCGAAGGAGCCTGCCCTGAGCCTGTCGAAGGAGCCTGCCCTGAGCCTGTCGAAGGGGCACCCACCGCCCCTGCCGTTCTGCCAGTAGCTGTGGCCCAGCCCGTGACCGTGACGCCCCAGCCGTTCTTCGAGGGGCCGTTTTCCTACGGCCGCTCCTTCGGTGGGCGATCGTTGTTGGCCTACAGGTTCGGCACCGGCCCGTCGGTGCGCATCATCGTCGGTGGCATCCACGGCGGTTACGAGGCGAACACCGTCGTGCTGGTCGGTGAGATGCTGAGATACCTGCGGGGGAATCCTTCCCTGATCCCGGACGACGTCACGCTCTACGTCATCCCGTGCGCCAACCCCGATGGTTACGTCGCCGGCACCGATCGCGAGCGCGGGCGCATGAACGGCAACGGCGTGGACCTGAACCGCAACTGGGGCTACCACTGGCAGCCGGTGGCCACACACGGCGCTCGCCCCGTCGACGCCGGAGCGTACGCCTTTTCCGAGCCCGAGACCGCCGCGTTGCGTGACTTTTTTCTGGCGCAAGATGTAGAGGCGGCGATCTTTTATCACAGCGCGATGGCACGGGTCTTTTACGGGGCCGAGCGGGAGCAGTCGGCGACGTACGAGCTGGCCCGGGTCGTCTCGGAGGCGACCGGCTACCCCATCGCAGCGGGCGTGCCCGGGCAGATCACCACCGGCGACGCGATAGACTGGATGTCCGCCCGGGGATTGGCCGGCATCGAGGTGGAGTTGACCACCCACGACGGCATCGAGTGGGAGCGCAATCTCCAGGGGCTGCTGGCGTTCCTCGCCTGGAACCCTGCAAGACCTGACAGGTTTGCAAGAGTGCCGTTTTGAGCTAGCCTCAATCGGATCAGGATCATACTTGCGCCGAAAGGCGGTCTGTGAAACCTGTCAGGTCTGGCTGTGGATCTTGATAGATAGCTCGGCGATTTCGCGCTCCAGGTGTGCCGGATAGAGTTGCAGCCCCGGCTGGATATCGTCTGGAATGCCGTCAAACATCCACGCGATTCCCAACAGCATCACGGCGGTATAGTGGTCAAACATGTCGACGCCGTGTGGGCCTACTCCGGCAGCCAGATTCAACAAGCTCCCTTTCGCCAACAGGAACAGGTGCGTCTCTCCAACCTCAAACCGCTCGATGTGGGCCTTCATGCGCTGGTGTGGCCGCTGATAGAGCCAGTCGATGTCGATCTCACGGTTCGAGTGGCCGGCGTTGAAGAGGATGGCCCCAGGCCTGACCCGGCCGAGGTGCTCCTCGCCCAATACGCGCTCGACCCCCGTGGCTGTCACGATGATCTGGCAACGGGCCAGCCCTTTGTCCAGACTGACCGCTTCACACCCGTGATGGCGTGCCTCTATCAGGCGCACCGGATCCAGATCGGCGACGTGCGCGATTGCCCCCAGATCGCGCGCCCGCTCCGCGATTCCTTTTCCGACCGGTCCATACCCGACGACCAGCACGCGTCTCCCAAACAGCCCCAATCCGGTCACGTGGCCAAATGCGGGCCAGATGCCATCCCCAACGTGAAACCGATTCTCCAGCCGGTCCTTCAGGGGGATGCTGTTCCAGTCGAAAACGGGAAACGGCAGCGTGTGCTCTTTCAACAGATTGAGCCCGCTCGTCGTCGCCTCCAGCGCGCCCTGGACCGGAGGCACCTTGTCGAGATACGCCACGCTCAGTTCCCCGCCCATGTCGCACAGATAATCGGCCTCGAAGCTGCGGACCAGCGCCAGGTTTTCCTGGTACTCGGATTGGCTCATCCCCTGCCAGCCATAGACCGTGATCCCCTTGGAGGCTACATAGGCGGCCGCAGCATCGTCTGTGCTGTCGACGTTGCAGGCTCCCATCACGATCTCGGCCCCCGCCTGTTTCAGGGCCGGCATCATGATGGTGGCATTTTGAAGTGTGATATGCCCCCAATAGGCCAATCTCTTGCCGCGATAATCCCGTTGAGCGATCTGCCGGGCATAGTGCTCGGTGATGGGTGAGATGGTTCGGTGCCACGCCAGCAGTCCCTCATCGATCTGCGCGGCCAGGTCCGGGTTTTTTATTCTTGATGGATCCATCGTATTAAGCTCCTAGTGTCTCGTGTCCCGATCCAGCGAATGGCAAAACAGCCAACCACCCGCCGGGATCGCTCCCAGCGCGGGGGTCGGCTGCCGTGAATCTGTGATGCTGCCCCCATCCGTGGACCACGATTACGGCGAGAGCTGCGATGATGCACCAGTCAAATTGAGGCTGCTACTATACTATGGCTCGCGGCAAAGATCAAATTGTTGGTGCTCTGAAACCTGTCAGGCCTGGGATAGCTCCCTTATCTTGATGGCATTGGCCGTGTACTCTTGCCTTTGTCCCCCAGCGCAGCGATCTTTCACCCCTCCCCCGGAGGGAGGGGATGGGGGAGGGGGAAGCCAGGCGAGAGGAATCCGGGGCATTTGCATACAACGGCGATAGGTGTATACTACCAACGCACAACCCTCGGCGCTCTCCCAACGCCCCCAGCGCCCTGGCAGCGATGTTGGTCTCTTGCTATCGTGGCCCGTGACCGAACCTGAACTCGAGCGATGCAAACCAGGCAAGTCGTAATCGCCAATCCCGTCATTAACTCGCCGTTCGAGGAGCCCAGGCTCCACTTTCGCTTCTCCGAACAGGGTATCACCGACGAAATCGACCTCGGCCGCCGCCAGAGCGAGTACTTTGTCCCCATCGCCCGCATGAACTCCGACCTGGCCATGGGCGATACCCTGTTCAAAAAGACCGGCTCCGGCAACCTCTTTATGGTTTTTGGCGGGCCGGACGTGGACATCCGCCGGGTGGACGGCAAACTGGTCGTCGAGATCAAGGGCCTCGATATCTACGACCCCACCACCGGCGAGATCCGCGCCAGCTCCACCGCCGACATCGCCTGCTGGTTCATCGACACCGACTATAACGAAGAGAGCTTTTTCGTGCGCCACGCCTACTTTACCGGGGCCGACAGACCCTACGAAAAGCTCAAGCGCGCCCTGCGCGCCGAAGTGGACGAGGCCGCCTGGTTGGCACTCTACTCGACGGTCAGCCGCCCCTTCGACCCGCCCGAGAGCGGGAAGGTCGCGGTCAAGGTGATCAACCATTATGGGGATGAGGTGTTGCAGGTGTATGCGGTGTGAATCGGGTCCCAGGCCCAGGTTGAGCAGCAGGGTCGTGTTCTCGTCCATGATGGCATGGGGATCGACTAGGGCGCACCCTGCCTGCGGCGATATCCTGATAGGGGCAGTATACCAAATGTTGTGAGCATAACTTGCCAGATGGCACAATCTATGTTATAAAAACAGTGGCAGCATAAACCTCAGTCGCACTGTTACAGTCCTCGTCGCATTCATAGTTCGCCAAGGAGGACAATTTAGAGTATTGATGGCCGACCCCCATCCAGGGGGCGATCCCGGTAGGTGGTTGGCTGTTTTGTTGATCGGCCCGGGGTATGGTGGTACCATGCAGATGCGGCATAGTATGCCCCGGGAAGCGGCAAAAAAGGGATTGACATTTGTCAGGTTGGGCGAAGAACCTGGCGATGAGCCTGAAGGGCTTGGAGATGCTGTTTTTGCTTTCCAAACCGTTCGTCGCCGGTGCAGGCCCCCTTATCCTCTGCTGAACAAGGAGGAATGAATGACTCAGGCCCCGATTGAGGAACCAGCGGGATTCTCCGCACCCTCCATCAAGTTGCCTCGCCAGATATTCGGTATGCACGACCCCGGTGAGTGGCGACGTACCTTCGAGGAAGCAGATAGAACCGGCTGGGTGATGTTCAATCAGGTTGTGGATCGAGAAGCGGCCGAGAAGGGCAGCCGCGAGTTGGCGGAGTGGGCGGAGGGGGCGGAGGATGGGTACGGCGTCCTGGCCCGCCTCGTCAACGCGCCATTCGATCCGCAGGGACGGGGGAATGGATCGATCCCACTGCCGGACGAGTACGACGATTTCGCCTCCCGCTGTGCCGAGTTCGTGCGTCGATCCCCCGGCTGCCGGATCTGGTTCGTTGGCAACGAGGTAAACGTCCAATGGCACTGGCCCAGCAGTGGCCGGCTGCGCCGCCAGCCCACGCGGATCACGCCTGAGCAGTATGCGGAGTGCTTCCACCGCGTCTATCAGGCCATCAAGGCGGTCCAGGCCGACGCGTGGGTGATCCCATCCGGCCTGAACCCCTTGCGTAATCCTGGCGTGGAGTTCCAGGATGGGCTGAAGTTTTTCGGCCAACTGCTGGACCGAATCCGCACGTGGGATGGGTTCGATATCCACGCTTACTTCCCGTCAGCCGGGGGTGAGGAGGGATCGGCCAGCTACCTCTTCGAGGATTTCATGGCGCTCATCCCGCGCGATCGGCGGGAGCTTCCCGTCTTCATCACCGAAGCAACGCCGCCTGCGCCGTGGCCCAATCGCTCCGATGGGTGGATGCAGCGCACCTATGCCGCCATCAACCGCTGGAACCACAACCCTGACCGTCAGCCCGTCTATGCCCTGCTGCCCTATCGCTGGCGGGGAGAGTGGCTTGACGGAAGGCCCGATCCCTGGAACCTGGCCGAGAAACCATCGTATCTGGAGGATCTGCGTGCGGCCCTGCGGTACGACTATCGCTGGCTGTTGGATCCCGCCAGCCCGGCTGGCCCGCCCCTCGATCGCGCGGCGGCGTTGGCGCGCATCCGCCTGATTCGGTCATCTCTCTTTGACGTGGAAGCCGACGCACTGGTCAATCCAACCAATGTAGACATGGACCTGATGGGAGAGATCAGCCGTTCCCTGAGAGAATACCTGAACCCGAACACTCTGGGGAAGGTCCAGTCTGCAGCATCTGTGGAGCTGGGTGAGGCGATGGCGACCGAGGCGGGTATGCTGCCGGCCCGCCATGTTCTCCACGTACCGATCGGCGTCGTCCAAGACTCTCCAGAGACGGCTGACAACCTGGCCCGAGCCGCCAGAGCGGCGCTGGAACTGGCCGACCGGCTGGGGGATGTGCGGCACGTCGCGTTCCCGGCGATCGGCACGGGCACGGCCCACGTCGACCCCGATAGAGCCGCCGCCATCACCTTGCCGGCCGTGCTGGATTATCTTCAGGGGGAAACGCGACTGAAACGGGTCTCCTTCGCCCTGATCGATGCGGGGGTCTACCAGGCGTACGCGGACCGGTACAGGGCGCTGGGCGGCCGCTTGTCGCCCGACGAGGTTGGCCTTGAAGCGCCGGCCGAGTATCGTATCCGGATCGCCCAGGTCGGCTTGCCCGAGCAGATTGAGTCCTTGAAACCAATCAAAGTTCCGATCCGATTGGGCAACGACGGTTCTGTCCCCTGGCGAGCTGGGGAAAGACTGCGGATCGCTTGCGTGTGGAGACCACGGGAAAAGCGGGCGGACCAGGTTGAGGAACGGACCTTCGATTGGGAGGAGGCATTGGTCGAGGACGTTCAACCCGGCGCCACGGTGGAATTCGAGATCTCGATCGAGCAGCCCATCGCGCTGCGCCAGGTTCGCCGGGAGGAGTCGGAGGTCCCGGAGGATGTCGTTGATACATTCCTCGATGGTCCGGACGTCATTCCTCCGGGCGAGTGCCAGGTCCGGTGGTCGGTGTTGGGCCTAGACTGGGGCGATGGGGCCGAGCCGGCCGAGATCACCCAGATTGTCTCGGTGTCCAAGCCCTCCTTCCGGGACGTAACTAATCGGATTGCAGAGGAACTACTTGACCAGGTGGAGGACCATCCGGTAATCAAGTACCTGGACGCTGTGCTGGGCCTGGAGGATGAGGGCAAGAATGGGGGTGCGGAGGCAGGCCCAGAGCTGACGCGGTTGATCGACTCGATCTTGTCGGTGGCCTACAGCCCGGATGGGAGCTGCATCGTGAGTGGGAGTAGGAACCACGTGGTGCAGGTTTGGGATGCCAAGACGGTGCAGGAGCTGACCCAGTTGACCGGTCATAACGGTCCCGTCTTGTCGGTGGCCTACAGTCCGGACGGCAGCCGCATCGTCAGCGGAAGTGCCGACCTGACGGTGCGGGTGTGGGATGCGGAGATGGGGCAGGAGCTAACCCAGTTGACCGGCCATACCCGGGGTGTCAATGCGGTGGCCTACAGCCCGGACGGCAGCCGCATCGTCAGCGGAAGTGCCGACCAGACAGTGCGTGTGTGGGATGTGGAGACCGGCCAGGAACTGGCTCAGTTGACCGGCCATTCCGGTTGGGTCAGTTCGGTGGCCTACAGCCCGGATGGCGGCCGTATCGTCAGCGGCGGTGAGGACCAGGTGGTGTGGGTGTGGGATGCGGAGAGGGGGCAGGAGCTAGTCCGGTTGACCGGCCCTGCAGATTCCGTCTTGTCGGTGGCCTACAGCCCGGACGGCCGCCATATCGTCAGCGGAAGTGCTGACCAGACGGTGCGGGTGTGGGATGTGGACACGGGACAGGAACTGACCCAGTGGACCGGTCATAATGGTCCCGTCTTGTCGGTGGCCTACAGTCCCGATGGCAGCCGCATCGTCAGCGGAAGTGCCGATCAGACGGTGCGGGTGTGGGATGCGGAGACGGGGCAGGAGCTGACCCGGTTGACTGACCATATCGGTCGGATCAGTCCAGTGGCCTACAGCCCGGATGGCAGGCACATCGTCAGCGGCGGTGAGGACGGGATGGTGCAGGTGTTTGACGCATCAGGCGCGATACCTGCGATTGTGGGGGACGACACCCTGGCTATGCCGGTTTACGTTGTTTCGGATGGGGTCGATCTCAACATTCGCGAAGCCCCCGACACGGCCGCGGCTGTGATCACCAGGATACCCGGAGGCACGATGTTGGAAGCACTGGGCCCACGCCAGGAGACCGAGGCCAAACTCGGCGTGCCAGGGGAGTGGCTGCGCGTCCGGGCCTCCGATGGCACCGTCGGCTATGCCGCTGCCTGGTACCTAGGCCTGTCGCCGCAACCCGAAGTGCCAGCAGAAACCCCAGGGCCGACGTTCGAGGGGATCTTGGAGGACGCCCGCGCCCAGATCAGGTCGACAGACTCCATCTCCAGAGACAGGATCGCGGCCCTCAATTCGGTGGCTGGCCATGTGCGCGACGATAGATGGGACACCTCGGAACGTATCCAGTTCATCCAGGTGATGTGGGATGCCTTCGACACGGGGATCGAGCCGTACCGGCGGGTGCGGCGCAGCGCCCTACGCCAGCTCCGGTCCTTGAGTGAGGACGAATACGGTGAGTGGGTACAACAGGCCCTGGCCGCGCGCACGGGCCTGCACCCGCAGATCGTCCTGGCGCTGAGCGACGACTACATCGCCGAGGGCGATCGGGAATGGCTGCGGGACCTGCTGGTGCGGGTAGGCGTCAGCGTGCCGGAACCGCCGCCGGTTGAGGAGGAGACGCCCGTGGTGGAGGCGCCCGTCGATGAGACCCCCGAGACGGCCGTGCGCGAAGCGCCGATGCCGCCGCAGGAACTCCTCCCCGCCCCCCGCGTTCCGCCGCAGCCGGCGGCCGCTCCGCAGGTCGTCTACGCGGTGCCGGAGCCGCCCCGAGATGGGGACGTCTGTACGATCCACATTCGGGAGGACGTCGTCACGCTGAACTGGGGCGACGCCAGCAAAGCGTACAAGAGCCCGAATTTGCTGCGTACCTTCTCCGAGCTGAAGAAAGAACAATACCTGAGTCCGCGAGCGTACGGCACACTGCTCTTCAAGGGGATCATCCACCACCAGGGATCCACCGGGTACGAGGACAGGTCGACCTTGAAAGGATATGACATCGCCAAATACGAAGCCGAAAAAGCAGGGGGAAAACTACGGGTGATCCTACAGGTCGATGTGGGGTCTGAATACCCGGCCTACCGGTGGGAGTATATCACCGACCCGGGATACGAGACGCCGACGCCACTGGCGGTGTTTGAGAAACAGCCATTCTTTCGCCTGCACGGCGGGTCCGATGGAAAACCGGTCGTCCCGGCTAGGCCCCTCAGGATTTTGGTCGCCATCTGCGATCCTGTCGACCTGGAAGGCAATGGGCTGGCCGATCTGGATCCGGTAGTGGAGCAGAACATCCTCAAGAAAGCGATGGCACCCCTGGTCAAGAACGGACTGGTTAAATGTGACGTCCTGGTGGGAACGGAGACCGGGCCTGTGACGCTTGATAGGATCAAAGAGGTTCTGCAAGATGGCCGCTACCACGTCCTGCACTTGTTGGCCCACGGAGTCTACAGGAAACTTGCCGAGAGTAGAATCAAATGTGCCCTGGTGCTAGAGGACGCCGACCGGTGCATGGACTACGTCTATGCCCACCAGCTTAAGAACGCCATCATCGGCCAGGACTTGCGCCTCGCCGTGTTGGCCTCCTGTTTGAGTGGCAAACAGGAAATCGGAGGGGTTCTGGACTCCATGGCGTCGTACGTGATCACCGAGTGCCAGGTGCCAGCCGTCATCGCCATGCAGGACTATATGCCCATCGAAGGCGTCCAGATACTCACCAAGCGGTTCTACGGTGACTTGGCCCGCAGCGGGCGGATCGATATGGCGATGGCGGCCACCCGAAGCGACCTGTACGCCCGCGATCCCGATAGCTGGTTATGGGGAATCCCCATCCTGCTGATGAATACGACAGATGCCCGGCTCTTCGATGTGGATGAGGATCTGGCCAGGACCGTGTTTCGTCCCGAAAAGGGCACGCTGGATGTCAAGACTTACAAAGAACTGGGCGGCACGGACCCCACCGCCAGACGCGTGGCCAGCGCCCTGGAAGCCGAGATGCGGAACTATGGCTACGGTGATCAGGGGATGATCAATGTACTCCGGTCCGCGATAGCCCCAGGTCTGATCAGCGCCCCTGCGAGATCGGAGCCCATCGCTCCCCCACAGGATCGATCGCCCCAGTCCGCCCTGGGCAAGCTGAAGCTGGGCGTGAGCCTGAAGGCCGATGACCTGGAGACCTACGTCCGGAACCACAGCGGGTTGGAGCTGCAGAAATCGACTTGGCGCCAGGTTGCGTCGACACTGAATGCAGGCAAGCACATCATCCTGATCGGCCCCCACGGCACCGGCAAGACCTCGCTGGCCCAGGACATCTGTTCCTATGCCCGGGAGAGGGGGTTCACCGCCGGGTTTGTCCCTGCCACCGCGACCGCCGACTGGACCACCTTTGACACCGTGGGCGGATACGTGCCCACCGGCGAGCGCACGTTGGAGTTCCGGCCGGGTGTCTTCCTGGAGGCGATCAACACGGGCAAGTGGCTGGTGATCGACGAGATCAATCGGGCCGAGATCGACAAGGCCTTCGGCGAGCTGTTCACCGTGCTCTCCGGTCAATCCGTCGATCTGCCCTACAAGGTGGCGGGCGATGACGTGCGGGTCCTGCCGCCGGCCAAGCGCAGGGAAGAGGATAAAGACAATCCTACGTACTGGATCCCCACCCTTGCGACCAGTTCCTACCACTATGTCATTCACCCCAACTGGCGCATCATCGGGACGATGAACGTCTACGACAAGTCATCGCTGTTCCAGATGTCCTTTGCCTTCATGCGCCGATTTGCCTTCGTGGACGTGAACCTTCCCTCAGAAGCGGTCTATCACTACCTGGTGGATAAGTGGTTGGAAGGCCAAAAGATTCTCCTGGCGGTGAAGCAGGGGAGAGACGAGGGGGCTTTGGTTCCTGAAGAGCAACTGGGACCACTGCAACAGGCATTCCGCCGGTTGCTCGACAGGACGAATTCGCTGATGAAGCGCCGCGCCCTGGGGCCGGCGATCACCAAGGATATGATCGAGTACATCGGCGATCGGTACCGGATCGAAGAGCGACCGGCGGCGGATGGTGTGCTGCTGAAGATGATGGGTGAAGCGTTCCTGCTGTACGTCGTGCCCCAGTTGGATGGATTGGACTTTGAAGGAATTCTGGAGATTTACAGGTACATCAAGCAATCCATGTTCGCCGATCTGCCTGAGGAGGAGCAGGAGCAGATCCTGACCCGTGTTCGTCTGCTCTACCCGCACATCAAGAACTGGGACAAAGATGGGTGAGGAGACACAGTTTCGTACCAGAATCGAGGTCCTGGAAAGCCTGCTACGGAAGACCCTGAGCCTGGATCCGGTTGAGCAGCTATGGGGGCGATTCGAAGCCGAGATCGACCTGGCGGTCGCGGCGACGTTCTTCCTGCTCAGCCTGGAGTGGCCTGGGGGCGTGGAGCGGTTCATCACCCACTCGCTGGAGCGTCTTCTACAGCAGCTCAGCCGCAGCACCGAGCGGCAACAGGTGGAGTGCCGGGGGCAGGTGCGGGGACGGATCGAGTGGCCGGCAACATTCAAGGCCCGCTACGCCCAGGACTATGATCCCTCCCGTTTCGTGTGCCGGGAGGTTCGCAACCGGTACGACACGCCGGAGAATCAGTTGCTCAAGTTCGTGATGGAGAGCATCGACGAGTGCCTGAAGGCCGTGCCCGCGGTTGTTCGGGAGGGCGTGTGCTACCTCCCCGACACAGAGACGGCACTTTCGCTCGTCACCGCCACCCGGTTGGGACGGATGGAAGCCACTATGCGGCGCCTGTGGCGGAACGTGCGCCTGCAGGAGATCCACGTCCCTGAATCCATCACCGAATACCACCTATTGCGGGCCCAGACGGCCCAATTGGAGGAGTACGCTCAGGTTGCCCGCGTCTACCGGCACTATCAGGCGATTGTCCTGAGACCATCCCGGGATAGCCTGGTCCGGGTTGGAAGGCACGTGCTGCCCTTGCCATGCCGCCGGGGCGAGGCGGAGGACCGCTGGATTCGTCTGGGCGCCGCCATTTTGCGAGCGTAGGTTTATGAGCATGGACTTGCGAGCACAGGTAAAGGAGGTGAAGAATGGATGAGGAACTGCTAACGTTCAACGGGGTCAACGGCGCTACCGGACAGGCTTTCATCCCGCCGCTCTCGGTGACAAAGATGGCCGACTGCATCTTTCGACAGCACCTGGGGTTACCGGCGGAACGGCAGAATCGAGAGCGCAATCTGTACGAGAAACACGACGAGGGCGTGCTGGGCGTGCGCCACGAGTTCCAGGGACTGGAGTGGGACGTCGCCGCTGTGGGGTGGGGCGTGGTCTACGCCTCCGACGTTCCCTCAGAGGTGAAGAAAGAGGTGGAGAAGCTGATCGCGCATCGCGCGGCGATGAAAGACAGTCGCGGGAAGAAAGGGCGGGAGCCCCGTATCTATGTTTGCTCGAAGAACCAGGACGCCGATACGTTCCGCCAAAGCCGGGGCCAGGATTTTGGCGTCGTGGATCCTGACAAGATGCCTTACTATCTGATGATCGTCGGCTCCCCTGCCGAGATCTCATTTGACTTTCAGCACGACCTCGACGTCGAACACGCCGTGGGGCGGCTCTACTTTGGGGATGCGCAGGGCCAATACGACGTCCAGTGGTATCGAGACTACGTGGACCGGGTGATGGCCTACGAGAATGCCCAGAAGACCGACCGGGAGCGATGGGCTGCGTTCTTCTCACCGGCCAAGGACAAGCTGACGGTGCAGAACGCCGACAAGCTGGCCGGACCCCTGGCAAAGAAGATCGAGGGGCTGGTTTTCGAGACTTCGAAGAAGGAGAAGGTCCAATACCGGACCGAGTGGCACAGAGACACTGCCACTCGGGCCAAGTTGGACGAGCTGCTCACCCGATCGGAGCGGAAACCCGCACTGCTCTTCACCGCCAGCCACGGGCTGTTCCTGGATAGCGCCCAGCCCTGGCATGCGGAGGACATGGGGGCTTTCCTATGCCAGGACTGGGAGGGCAGTGACGTGTGGGACGGAGGGAAGATTCCCGATACCAAGTACTTCTCCGGGCGACATATTGACGCTGGCGAGGGCAGATTCGAGCTGGGGGGACTGATGGTCATCGGCTTCGCCTGTCTCAGTGCCGGTACGCCTCAGACCGAAGCGCTGGCGCAGTTTCACCCGGAACTGCCCGCACAACTGGCTGAGAAGCCGTTCGTCTCGTATCTCCCCCAGCGGATGCTCACGCGAGGCACCCTGGCCTTCGTCGGGCACGTGGGTCCTGCCTGGAGCTATTCCTATGCCTGGCCAGGGGTTGGTTTCTTGACCGGGAACCTGGAGGACGTGGTAAGGGCCATCCTGTCCGGGATTCCGGTGGGACACGCCACCGATTTCTTCAATCGGCGATATCTCAATCTCCATCACCTGATGACCAAGCCAAAGGGCTTGCTGGATAAATACAGGGACGAAAGGCCTGTGGATCGGGAGTTGGTGCGACATTGGACGGCCCGCAATGACGCCCGCGGCTACATCGTGCTCGGCGACCCGGCCGTCCATCTCAGGCCAGAGGTGATGCCCGAGGCATCTACGTAAGGAATCTCACATAAGGAAAGGAGTATTCAGGACCATGTCAACGACAAGGAAACGCGCGATCACGATCGGCGTGGCGATGGCCGAGGCCACGCTCTTGCTGATCTGGCTGCTGGTGCCAGTAGGGGTGGTTCACGCCCAGTCGGGTCTAGAACCCAGCGAGGAGACGCTTGCCTTTCGTGGCAAGGTCAACGAGACGCTGCAGCGCACGTTCACCCTCACGGCGAATCAACCCATCCAGAACCTGGAGATCGTGTGCCACGATCCGGTCGATGCCCAGACTGAGCGCCCGATCCTGTGCACCACCATCAGCCTGGATCCGCCGGACAAGGATGAGATGGACGGACCGGAACGGTTTACCATCACTATCAACACCGGGACGACGCCGGGAATCTTCGCCGGGGAACTAGAGTTCCGCTACCAGGATCAACCTGATGATGAATCGGTGGTCGTGGGCCTGGAAATTACCGTGGAGCCAGTCCCTTCGGTAGATACGGACGTCAACTCCAAGAATCCCACGCTGGTCGTGGCGCCTCCGTGGAACAGCTCTCCGTTTGGGCGGCCCAGCGCCAGCAAGGATTCCCCCGTGATGGGGGAGGTGGTGATCTCACTGGTTCAGAGTGAGGAAGGAGAGGCATCCATCGTCGAGGCCAGCATGCTGGCTTTTCGCAACAACGACAATCAGACCCTGCCCGATTATGCGGTACGCATCGCCAGTGGTTTCCCTATGGACATTGAGAACGGCGACGCAGCGTCGGTGCGGGTTGTCGCCGGCGGACAGAACCTGCGGGCGGGCGAGTACAACGGTACGGTTCTGTTCCGGGTGCAGAATCAGCCTGCCGCGGTTCAGGTGCCGGTCAAAGTCCAGGTCAAGGATGGCCCCTGGCTGGCTCTCCTCCTGTTGATCGCCGGTCCAATCGTGGGACTACTGATCAACTGGTGGAATAGCGAGGGGATGGCTCGCTTCAATCTAATGAAGGAGATTGACAAACTCGAAGACAGAATCGACAAACGAAAAAGCTTGCTCCCGGTCGAGACCCGGAAGCAAGCTGGAGCGCTGCTCGAGCAGGCGCAGGACGCACACCTGGCTGGAGAGAAACCTGAGGATATCAAGAAATCGCTGAAGCAGGCTAACGATCTGCTCGACGCTGCCAAGGAGGCAGCCGAGACCTTCCTCGTGGAGAAGCTGAAGCCGCTAGTGGAGAAGATCGAGGATTTGGAACTCGGCCAGGCGTACCTCAACCAACAGAAAGCCGACCTCGAGAGCATCAAGGAGTCGATCGAGAACAGCGGGTATGATCGACTAGAGGATGCCGAGGGCGAACTGGGCAAAGTTACCAAAAACGTGGATGCCCTGGAGGTGGTCATCGCCGAAGTCAACAAACTGGTGGCCTCCTCCGAACTCTCGGACAAGGAGAAGAGGGCGCTGAAGTACAAGGTGAACCAGGCCACGTCGATCAAGGATATGAACGACGCCGTCGAGAAGGCGAAAAAGCAGACCGGCGAGGAGGAGATCGAAGAAGGGTCTTTCTCTGCCTGGAAAGAGGAGACCGTCGGCCTGACATCTACCCAGTTGGCCTTGAAGCTTGAGCGGCTACGTCTGAGGTGGGGCAGTATCGCCGTGACGATCGTCGTCTACGCCTTCACGGTGGCTGTCGGTATGGTTACTCTGTACGTGATCAAGCCTACCTTCGGATCGAATCCAGAGGACTATGTCACCGTCTTCCTGTGGGGGCTAGCCTCTAACTTGCTGGGCGGGCAGACGATCGATCTGAAAGCCCTGCATACCAAGGCGAAGGAGACTAGCTAAGGCTTAGACATCTTCATATAATCGACTTTGACAAACGAGGCAAGAATACCGCCACCGAGGGTGTCAACCATGCGCGACTGACCAAGCGGGCGACAGTTTGTTCAACCTGTTCGAAAGCAGCAGCCAAGGGTAGTGGAACAGATTGAGCAGGGGGGCGTGGTCAGCGCCAAGTAAGTCAGTTACTTGCTCACACAGCGTCGTGTTGGTGAAGCCATTGGGGTGTGGGCGAATGACGCGCGTGCGCTCAACAGAGCCATGACTCGCGGTTCTCCCATGCGGCTGCGCGCCGCCGGGCCGTTCACCGGCGGCGCGCAGCCACGTGTCGTCCGCTCTACGACTGGATTCCACCGGCGGAACGGTAGGTCCGCATATAGCGCCGCGAACGTTTGTCTCGTCCCAGAAAGATATCAGCCGAGAGCAGCGCAAAGCGCAGTTCTGGCCGGGTCGGGTCCGTGACCGGGATGTTCATGCCCAGTACCGCTGCCACGCCGAGAAAGTTCGCGTTGAGTACCGTGCGCGCCGGCATGCCAAAGCTGACGTTGCTGGCTCCCCCGGTGATGCTGTTTGCAGGGAATTCCTCCCGCTCATATCGCCCGGCAGGGGCTCTGCTTCCTCTATCCCAGTGGTGGGGTCATTAGCGGCCAGTCACCAGGTATTCTGGGCCTCTTTCGGCCACCGACGCTTCTCGCCTGCGTTGAATCCGTTCACGCAACTCTCGCACAAACTCAGGCGGGTTGCGCTGTTGCTCCTCCCAGGCCGCCTCTGTATAGGCCCGCCACCTCTCGAGGTAGTTGTTTATTTCCTCCTGCTTGTGGAGATAGTAGGTGATGAAAGTAGTTCTCCATCGGATGTTGGAGAGTGAGATACTTGTGGGCGCCACTTGCCAGATGGCACAGCCAATGGTATAAGAGCGACGGTAGCAGAAATCCGAGTGGTGCACCGCTGCGCCCCCACAGCAGTCGTAGCCAGCCAGGAAGGAAGTGAGCATCATTTGCAGCCGCCCCCTATCCTGAGGACACAGAAAATCTGGCCCTTTGCCTTTAGCTTCCTCTTCTTTGCCAGTATCGCCTCCGTCTCCCCCTTCATCGTGCTCTATTACCGCGGACTGGGCTTTACCGGCGCACAGATCGGCCTGCTGACCAGCATCTCCCCGCTCATCACCCTGTTCAGCGTCCCGCTGTGGACGGGGCTCGCCGACCTGACGCGGCGACACCGGCTCATCATGGGCCTGGCTCTCCTGGTCGGGGTGGTGCTGATGCTCCTGTTCCCCTTGCTCCAGGCGTTCGTGCCAGTGTTGCTGGTATCC
>Ga0180431_10005405_pt1 | contig 15564 bp, 23 predicted proteins | sample SS_ome_11_FD_132459 | JGI IMG/M metagenome (GOLD analysis project Ga0180431, IMG submission 132459) | Hypersaline lake sediment archaeal communities from the Salton Sea, California, USA - SS_1_MS_1 metaG | ecosystem: Environmental > Aquatic > Non-marine Saline and Alkaline > Hypersaline >... | reverse complement strand
TTTTCTGGAAATCTTTCATAACTGTGCTATACCATAGAGTACAACCATTTGAACATAGGATTAATGGTTCAAATGGTCCATCTATAATAATTGCCACAATTATATTGACATCTTTCTTTGGAAAATTAGAGATGCCTGCTTTTTTAGCAATTATTTTTGTTCCAACTGATAATTTTTCAAATTTGTTGGTTACTTTCCTTATATATCCAGTTTTTACTAATTGGCGTGGTGTTGATACATAAAGTTCTTCCGAAATTTTTCCGTCATTAGATTGTAATATGAAATGAAGTTGACCATCATCTTTGTTACATTTAAAACCTTGTATTGTTTTCACATTTAGAACTTCAATTGGTTTTTCCCAATTAGCTACAACTACTCGATCACCAATAGAGAATTCTGTATCAAAATCTGGTCCTGCTAGAAAGAATTTATCATCTTTAATAAGACTTTCTAAAGATTTCTTTCTTAAATGTTCGAGCATAAAATAATTTTCATAAAATACACAACCATTATGTGCCCAAACTCCATCCTTTGCTGGATTACCTCTGGTATCCTTTAGTATAAACATTTTTCTTCCACACCGAAACATACCAGGTAATTTTTTTACATTTTTGAAATCCATAATTCTTGGAAGTTTTTTAACCGAAGCTAATTGAAATGAGTATGTAGTATTAATACCAGTATTACAAGCTCTAAAATTTGCAACTAATCTATTCCCAGAAGAAATATCCATACCCTCAAATTTTCCTTTGAAAGCAGGAGCGAGTGCACTAGATGTATCAGAATCTTTTATACATAAATATTTCTTCTTCATTGAGATAGGAATACCGTCAATGGTTGGTTTCTTAATATCAAATTTTTCTGCTTCTAGATTATCTACAAGGTAGTAACATGGTCCAGATTTTATATCATAAGTGGCCTCACCATCATATCCTGTGATTTTTCTAATATATTCTACTTTTTTATAAATATCACGACTTCCTGATTTAATTACAAGAATATCTTTAGGTTTAACAACGACACCATTTTTTAGAGTTACTTGTTGACCAAATCTTTCATTCTTGATTTGATCTAAAATAAATTCCCGACACCTATTGGTATATTTCATGAAAAATAATTTTCCATTCTTCTCTAATTGAATATATTTGACATCTCCACCATCTCGAAACCCTAGAAATGAATATATAAATGCATACCCACCATCTTTTGTTTTAATTGGATCACCAACTGCCAGATATATATGTTGATCTAAAAATATTGATTGACAAATATCATAATATAAATATTCTTCATTACCACGTGGTGTTCTTGAGGTCTTTTCTGATTTTGAAGATCTAGTAAATAAATTTACCATATCAGAATATGTTAAATTTTTCTTTGATGACGTTGCACTTTGTTCTTTGATTTTATTTAAAACTTGACCTACATTTAGATTATATTGAATCCAATCTGCATTGAAGACGAACATTGGATTTATACTTGATTGATATTGCCATTCTAAATAATTATTAAGAATTGGTGTTTGAAGATATCTTCTATAATTTGAATCATAATCATGATTAAATTCTGCACCCCACCATGTCATTATTGAGTTTTGAACTGCTGCAAATAACGAACCAGTTTTATGATGAACAGCAGAACCATAACAGATGTCTTGTGAAGAATTTATATTTAAGAGCGGCATATAAAACAGTATATCAGAAAATCCTGAAAGTTGTTTTGTTCTTAGGAATATAAAACTTTTAATATAATCAAAATTCTTATTAAATAGGAAAAAGAACACTACATATGGAAATGCAAGTGTAAATTTATGTGGTTTAGGTTTATTAACATATTTATCTGCTCCATATTCAGTTAATTTTCCATCTTTTTTCAACTTTCCTAATGTACTAGCTATTGATGTTCTGGCAGTAATCGTTCTTAATAGCGGAGGTTCTTCAATTACTACAAGGGGTCCTCTGCTAGTTTCTTCAAAATAACGACAATTTGGAGGGAGCATTGACAAAGTTCCATCCACTTGATACGTCAAACGATTCATAAAATCTGGAGTTAATATTTTCTTTTTGTTAGTAATTAGGGTTGTTTCAACCTTTTTATCACTATGATCACCTGAAGCAAGTCCTAATTGACTATACGAATCATTTATTCTAATTTCATTGCTCAAATTATTTAAATCCACTATTCACCTCTTAACATTTTAAGTTTTTTAGCATAAGATACTAAGATTTTTTCAGCTTTAACCTCTTGAACAATCCATACCTTCCTTCTTCTTGGAGGAGGCGTTTCTTCTATATGTTCATGATTTATCCGATATTTCTCAATTGTATGATAAACAATTACATATGTTTCTTCATCCTCCTTTTCAAGAGTGAGAAAACCTATCTCTTTATCATTTCTTCCTGGAGCTTCTACAGAGAGAAAAATTGTTGCCCCTTTGGGAGCTAACTCTGGATATTTTTGATTTGCTTCTTCTTGCTCTGTAATTTGATCACAAATTTCTCTTACCTGCTGGGTAAGATCAGAAGTTTTTATTTCTGATAAAACTTTTTGAAGTATACCCACTAAGTCCTCCTTCCAGTGAACGGTCGAATTTTAAATCTTTCCCCATCAATTTCCAACCAATCTGCATTTTGAAAAGGAACTGATCTCCAATCTTTCTTTTCCAAATCATAAACATGAATAATTCCACTTGTTTGAAGGAGTTTCAAAATTTTTGCCATGTTTACATTTTTTGGTTGTTTATCTTTAGGAATCAATTTAAAATCTAATGTACACTTCATTATCCTTATTGTGCCGTCTGACTTTTTTGTGAATTTAACTGTTGCTTCACCTGCTTGATATAACTTATTCCAAAAATCAATTGCACTAGTAATAATATCTTTATCAGCACCTGCCATTTATTTATCCTCCCGTTTATTTTTATGTATTAGATCTTTAAATTCTGATTCTCCGGAATTAATTATTTGACTCATTAAGTGACAAGTATGATTACATAATTGACAATATCTTCTTTTATCTTCTTTAATAGATAGGGTAGCAAAAGTCGAGACTTCATTATTGAAAAATAGTTCATGTGCTCTTATTCGACTTGGAGTTACCACCCCTCGAATGCGTAAACACAATCTAACTGAACCATCTGCATCAATTGATATATTATGTAAGGTTCTGTCAATTTTACAATCCATATTCGATGGTAATGAGGCATAAATCATTGGGAGTAATTGATCTTTCATATGAATATCAAAATCACTTTTTAATAATTTCTCAATTGGTTCTCTTGCTTCTTCTTTAGTAACCAATTGATTTACGTCATATACATTTGCGAAATCATAATATGGATTTTTAGAAATATCAATAAATGTTATATCGCTATTGATTCCATTTTCACTTAATTTTTTAACAAGGTCATATAAATATTCTACGTTATGTTTCATTACTGTAATTTCAGCAACAACATCTTTTATTTTCCCTTGCTTTTTAATTTCAACTAATTGTTTGAATCCTTCAATACTTTTAACTATTCTATCTTTACTTGTATTTGTTGAATCTAATACTGGATCTACTGAACTTGTAAATCCTTGAATATAATCTGTTTCCTCAAATAATCTTTTAATTAATGGTTGAATTTGTGGTGTATTGTTACTAATTATTGTATAATGAATATTATAATGATTACAGAAATTTATTATATCTGGTAAATCTTTTCGTAATAATGGTTCGCCTCCGTAAAAGATATGAAATGCTTCTGGATTATGTTCCTTTATGAGTTTTAGAACATTTTGAACATAAGATGTAGTCATTTCATTTTTTGCATAATATCGCATATCTGGATATTGAGGGGGTTTCAGATCATAATCTTTAACAATTGCACAATAATCGCAATTTAAGTTACACCGTCTTGTTAATAACCAATTTACAATTCTGATTTTATTCATTTTTTAGTTTTCCTCAATAAGAACTTGAATATAGTATTTCTAAATTATCTTTAAGACGTACAAACTCATATACATCCATAGTTTGGTCGACAATGAGGAAATGGATAGTTTTTCCATTTTTAAGAGCATTTAAAGATTCATCAAATGATTTTCTGTCCCCCATCATATTATATCTACTCCCCATAATTTCAGAAATCCAATCTAATTCTTTTCCATCATTGTTATAGAGTTTCATTCCTTCAATATCATTTGGGGTAAATGTTTGTTGTTCTCTTATTTCAAAGAAATGATACAGTTCTGGATCAATTTCCGCATTCCAATTATCCATTTCTTCAATTATATCTAGGAACGGTTGATTTGAATCAATTATAATAAATGAAGTTGATGAACTATTTGTTACAAATGCTGTCTTTATTTTCATTTTTTTACTCCTAAGAATTCTAAATGTTCATCAGGTTCTAACTGTTCTTGGTGTTGATGAGATATAACATAAATAGATTTACCAAGTTTCAATTTATTTAAAACTTTTGATACATATGTAGCATTATCATAATCAAGCGCATCGAATATTTCATCAAATAGTAAGATATTAAATTTAACATCTTGAATATTTGCTTGTAAATCACCAAGAGTTAATATAGTAGCAATATCAATTATTCTTGTTTGGCCTCCAGATAATTGAACTCTTGAATTAGCTTTTGTTTCTGTATCAATTACATTAACTGAAATTTTATCTCTAAACTCTCCTGATTTAGTTTCATCTAGTGTATCAAATGAAACAATATATCTACCATTTGTTATCAGATCTAAATATTCACTGATTTTTTCATTCATAAAAGGTATTGAATCATCAATTAGCATTGAAGGTATACCTGTTGCAGAAAAACCTATCTTCCAAAATTCATGCATAGAAATTTGGTTTTCTAGATCTTGTAGTTCTTCTTCAGTTTCTTTTATAGAAGCTTCAAGAACTTGTTTTCTATTATTATAAAAATCTAATTGTGTTTCATCGAACTCTGCCTTCTCTTCACGCTCTAATTGAGAAATTAGATTTTTAATATCATACTCTAATGAAGATATCGTATCTTCGATTTTATCAATCTCTTCTTTGATTCTTTCCTGATCTGCTTTTTGTTCTTGTAACTCTTTTTCTTTCTCTTTTAGATCTCTTTGAGCATCATTTTTTCTGTTTGCAATATTATCTTGTTGTTCAATAACTAGTGAACTAACTTTATCAATAAGAGACTTTAATCGTTTATCAACATTATTCTTTTGAGTTTCCTCATCAGATGCCAATTTAGTTTTCTCTAAATTAATGTCATCTTTTTTATTATCTAACTCTTGTTTTATCTGCTGAAATTTTTTATTTGCTATTGACTTTTTTAACTCAAGATCATTTATTTGATCTTCTTTTTGATCAATCTCTTTTTGTAAAGTTTCTGTTTTTTCTATTAATCTATTTTTAACATCATCTGTTACTTCTTGTTCACATGTTGGACATGTTGAAATCTCTGCTTCTAAAACATTATTATTTGTTTTAACAATTTCAGCTGCGTTATTTTCTTGATCGGACCTCAATTTGTTAATTTTTAAATCAATTTGATGAGTTATTTTCTGATTATTTAAGGTTTCATCATTTACCTTTTTGTTAATATCATTTATTTTATTATCTAATTGTTTAATTTGTTCAGAAAACTCTGATGATATTTTACTTTTGTTTTTATCTGCTTCATTGTTTAATTCTAAAACTTTTACTTGCTTTTGTTTTTCTAACTGTGCAAGTTCTGTTTGTGAATTTTTATCTAATGATGAAAGCTCATTTTGAATCTTATTTAGTTCTGTAGTTGTACTTTCAATATCTATACTATCTGCTTTCAATTGATCTAATATTCTTTTCCAGTTCTTTAGCAATCTTTCATTATCTTTTATAGTTTTTCTTAAATCCAAAATCGTCTTCTCTTGTTTTTCACCAAATTTATTTTTAAGATCTAAGAAAGTATTAATTTGAAATTCTGCGTCTTCACGAAGACCTTTATCAATCTCTATTTTATTTAAAAGACTGCCTTTGAGTGTAATCAAGTCTTTAAGAAAAGAAGAAGTTTGTTTATAGAAAATAAGATATTGCTCAAGTCCAAGAATTTTTCTGAATATTTCTTTTTTATCAGAATCAACTAAATCAGTAAAGAAATCCTTAATTTTTTGTCCAAACATTAATGTATTCATAAATGCTTTTTGTGGACAAACTAATTTTTCAATCTCAGGAAGCACTTCTCGCTGCCCTTTTTTAATATCTTCACCATTTCTGTTCAGAATAACTGTATTATTTAATTTTGTATACTTATGATAACGAGTAACAATATATTGGTTATCATTGACCGTAAATTTAACCCAAGTTTTGCAGTTTTTTCCAATTACATTATTAACTACGTCATCGCCTTTTGCTTTCTTGCTTGTAATCCCGTATAAAGTAAATGGTATTGAGTCAAGTGCCATAGTTTTCCCAATACCATTTGGTCCTGTTAATAATGTTAATTTATCTTCTGGAAATGTTAAAACCATGGGATCAATATATGGTCCAAAATTTTTCATTCCACTTTCTTGAAATATAACTTCTCGCATTAAATTTCTCCTTATATTTCACAAGAGTCTACTATATTTTTAGCAACCTGAAGATAATTATCCCATTGATCTTCAGATATTTCTTTTATTTCTAGAAATCTTTTGAAAATATCTTCTTGGGACATTGAAGATGAGATTCCTCGATTTGTAATATCTCGATCTGTTTTATCAACAATATTAAATTCATCTTTAACAGTTGTTAGATCGACTCTTTCTTTCATTATAATTTTAACATGATCACCATCTTCTTTTGCTTTCCTTGCTAACTCAATTATTTCGTCTTTATTTTCTTCTGTTAATTCAACTTCAATATGTTTTTTGTATTGAGTTAGTGGGATGCTTTGAACATCAAGGGTTTTTGAATCTACAACTAAAAATCTTTTTTCATCACCCTTCTCGCCCCAATCTAGTTGAATAATAGAACCAACATAATAAAGTTGAATTTGGGGAGTTATGATTTCTTGTGGTTTATGATAATGACCTAGTAATACCAATTTATATTTACCTACCAAATCTTTAAGAGATAAATCTGCTACAATACTTAAACCAGAGTTTAAAATACCCTCATTTAATCCAAAATGAGATATTAAAATGTCAGCTTTATTTTCCTTGATTGTTTGTGGAAGCTCATGTGAATAAGGAACAAAAAGGATATTACTATGTTGATGTATAGACGTATGTCCAACCCAAATTATATTTGGAATATATTTAAGTGGTCTCAAAGCTGAAACAACATCAGAACCTTTTCCAGAAAGATCATGATTTCCATCTATAACATAAAATGTTATATCCTTATACTTCTCAAAATAGTCTAGCATAATGTCTTGTGCAATTGCATAAATAACTGATTTGCCGTGTAGTGTATCTCCTCCAATAACAATATTAGAAATACCATTCTCACGACAATAAACAGCTACTTCATCTAAAGAGCACTGGATACTGAATAATCTTTCTGGAAGGTTTGTTTTATCTTCAGTTTTATCTTGTCCATATCTAGATAAATGTATGTCGGCAATAAATGCAAATCTCATAGTTTTTTATTTTCTCCATTTTCTATTCCTGGTGTAGGTCTTGGTTTAATTTTGGGTATATCATCTGGTATTGCTTTATAGATAGTTATTTCTCGATTCATCTTTGGTTGTTCAACTTGTAATTTGTTATTTCTATATTTTATAAGTTGTGGGATAAAGACAGAACAAAGTATTGCAATTATAGCCATTACAATGACAAGTTCTATCAATGTAAACCCTTTACTAATCTTTCGTATTTTCTGTATCATTTTTATTCTCCCTTAAAAATGGTTGCATGAACTTTTCTAGATTAACATAATTTATTAAGGTTTTCATAATTGATTCATTAGTTAAACTTTTGATTAAACTACTACCTGGTCCTGGTAAATCAACTTCGGTTAATATCAGAGAATGATCTTCACAGATTTGTAACAAAGAACACCATTCAACAAAATCACAATCTTCACATTCGTAAAAAGTATATTGTTCACCCTCCTTAAATTCTTCAAAACGTGTTTGTATTTGTTCCATGATATCTTCTTTTGCATTGTTTCCAAATATTACATCCATCGGATTTTCGTTTATATTTTCTCTATAAATTCTGTCAACTAGATTTGATAAATATGTATTATCAATTGTAAAGTCCTCAGGAACAAAAATTATAAATACAGACGACGAACTATTTGTAATAAAACTAAGTTTTATTTTCACTTTCGTATTCCTCAATTGCTTGAATTAGCAATTCTCTGATGAAATTACGATATCTATCGCAGGCAGTGTCCCTTATAATTGATTTAGTACATGTACATCTTATTAAACAATCAGTACATGGATAACCTTCTAATCTGTCATAACCAATAAGGTCTTTATTCATAACATACTCCTCAATTTGCGTGATCATAGTAAATATGTTCCTCTTTGATCTTTAATACTTGTGTTAAGAACCAAAACATATCAAAATTATCCATTGTTGTGTCCCCATGGATAACGTTCTCATCTTCATCAATTTGCCACTCATCATAACGAAATGCCTGATGACCAAAGATTGGATCGTTTATGTAATGAACTGTTCTTCCATTATGTTGCCCAGTTTGTGTGACTAAATAAGCAACTTCAAGATGGTCATAAATTAATTGAATTTGTAAATCATTTAAATGGTGTTTTAAAATTGTGAAACTTGCTGATGAACTATTAGTTACAAAAGTTGTTTTTACTTTCATTTGATTACCTCAAATATTCTTGAAAATACCATTGAAAACTTTTTGATTCTCCGCCATTTCTTAACATATAGTCAAAAACTTGACCAATAAGAGTTCCATCTTCATCTCCAAAGATCGTGTATTTATGTTCTCCAGGTTTAAATGTTATATTATTTCTTTTAGCAGATTTAAGTAAACAGATCTGTGAATACCTTGGATGATCTTTATTCCATTCATATTGTTCTTTATAATCTTCAATGATATGTGGATTTTCTAGTACGAAATCAACCAAATCTTTTTGTTTATCAGTTTTATTTATAATGATAAATGCAGTTGAACTGCTATTAGTTACAAAGCTAACTTTGACCTTCATTTTATTCACCTCGAATTATCGCAAAGGCGACATCTTCATCAATTTTCTTTAATGTTCTATTCTTAAATATAAAATATTGTACTGGCCACTCTTTACTTTTATAGAATGAATTTCTATTATAAAAACTATTACTCATATGTTTGCACCCATAATCAACTAAATCAATAATTATAGGAGTCTTTTTATTTTCTTTTGTTCTAACAATTCTTCCAGTTAATTGTTTGATATTTGTTATAGGTGAAGTCATAATCAAACAATCTTTCCATGGAGCATCAATTCCATCTCGGCATTTACCAGGCGTAGCAAAAGTGACTTTTGAATTAAGGGTTTCTAGTGTTCCGTTACTACAAAATTTTGCTTTACTTGAAGAATCAACCCATTTATATAATTCATCAATGTAATTTATTCTTTCTGCCATGAGGATTAAATCACGGTTATCTTTTAATCGGTTTAATAAACCCCTCACAACGTCTTGTAACGGTTTTGAGCGCTTAATCATATTGAGATATCTAGATCTTTGAAACTCATCGCCCCAGTGAATATACTTGAATCTATATGGTGTATCTATTTCATAATCCAGCAAAATTACTGTAACTTTTGCTTTCATTGTGCCTGTTTCATCGTCATCTTCAAATATTTCACCAAGATGAAATTTGATAATATCTTCATTGCCATCATACCGGTATGGTGTAGCACTTAAACCATAAGTATATTTACATGGCATATGAATTGAGCATTCTGAAAATGTCGGTGCCCCAACTGATGTATGAACTTCATCTGCTACAAAGATTCCAATATTTGCTTCATTTAATTTGATTAAAAAATTCTTTCTTTTCCGTTTTAACAAAGATAAAAATGTTTGTGTTGTTGAAATAATTATTGGTTTGTCTAAATCCTTTTCAAATGTTGAACTTGTAAGACGTGAAATATCAGTATCTTTTAAATTTGTAAATTGTAAAAACCTATCTCGCCATTGCTCTGCTAGAGAATCACGATGAACTAAAATTAGAGACTTTCTCTTTCGCTCTGAAATCATATAGATAGTAATAACAGTTTTACCAATACCAGGTTCGAGTTGTAAAATACCACTTTCATTATTCATTAAATAATTGATTGCGTTCTCTTGAGTTTCACTTCTCGGTTTGATATTATGTTCGATATCTATTATTTCACCTGCTCGTCGATGGTCATTAAAAGTTAAATTTTTTCCAAAATATTTTTCAATGGGAAAATATCTTGGCACTAATAAAAACTTTTCAGACTCTAAATAAAAGATATTGATAACATAATTAGATGTTGTATATGCTCTTGTTCTTCTAGATAAAAATTCTTTAATTTTAACGTAAGATTCCCTATCACTAAATTTCTTTGGGATTAAGATTCCAGAGCGCCTAATTAATTCCATTTATTCCTCTAAATATGTCGCCTTTGAATTTTCATTTTCATAGACAGTTACATAATCCATTTTTACTAATGGATATAATCGTGCGAGTCCTGCTCGGATGTCTTTATAAATTATTTCAGCAAGTGTCTCTGCTGTTGGATCGTGATTTACAAGAATTACTCTAGTTCCAATATCTTTCAATTTTTCTGCTAATTCTATATCTTTCAGTCTGTTAAGAACTGTACTGTGATCAAACATATCTAGAAACTCATTAGTTATTCGTTTTAACTCAGAAAAATCCATGACCATATCATTTTCATTAAGTAATTCTGTTTTTACTCCAACTAAAACTGTAAAATTATGTCCATGTAATGAAAAGCAACGACCTTCATGCTTACTAAGTCTATGACCTATTGGTAATGTAAATTTTTTCTCAATTTTATACATTATATATTACTCCTTTAATATCGTTTTACGTTTTGCTGTCTCTCTATAAATATATGGATCGGGATGAAAATTAGGCTCAAATTCTTCAATAGTAACAACAGCTTCCTTCCCTAATCTTCTAAAAACCTCTTTGATTTCATAGACTAATGCCATAACATTTTTTTGTGCTAGATGAAATTCTATATTTCCATCTACATTTTCACGAGTAACACTGCCATTTAAATTTTCGATCCAATGAAGTTTTCCTGAACCTTTACATTTTCTACAAGGTTCTTGTAATGCGATAGTCCTATATGTTTCACATCTGGTACCATGACAAAATCTACAAGTTTCTCTGGTATCAAATAATTTCATTATATTGCTCCAGTACAAATTTATTTAAATTCTTTAAAAGATTTTTATAATTTTTAATATCTTCTTCTAATGATTTTGTATCAGTATCTAGTGTTAATAGTTTATTAATCCTATATTTTCTGGTTAATTCATGTACAACTTTTTTTGGTACTGAAGTTTCTAATTCTATTGCTTCAGCAGTTTGTTCCGGATCGAAACCAGAAGCTATACATACTGATAATGGTTTTCTTATCAATTCAAGAGCTCGATACTCTTCAATTACTTCCTTTCTTTTTGAAATTAAATGATTTAGTCGTTCTTCATTTATTTGACAAAACATATTATAAGTATCAAGTAACATATCATCAATAGATTTCCTGATAACTTTTCTATTAGTGTCAACAACTATCACTTCAAATGAAATAGCGCCGCTGACTGCTTCCTTGAATTTTTTAAGAAAATCTTTAAATATTTTATCTCGATTCCTCTCTCTAATTACTTGAAAAACAATCTCAGTTGATGTTACAGAAAGATCAGTAAAACCGATCATATTTTCATTTAATTCTTTTGAGAATTTGTTTAGCATTGATTGAAATCTTTTTGCTGGTGGCCATGATCTTAACACAAGTTCATTTTTTCTAGCATTAACATCATATACCCCCTCAACTGCAATTCTCGCTTGACCAGTTGTTAATAGTTGATCTAGTTCTTTAGATGTCGCAAGAATATTGCAATCAGTTATTGGTTTAATAATCGGTCTTCGTTTTCTTATTCCCAATAACCATAATAATCTTTGATAAAGATCTTTTGCCTCATAACATGGAATGAAGGTTTTATATCCAAAACCTATTCCCTGAGTATATTCACTTCCCAAAAGACATATAGGAAACATAGTTGGCAACCAGAATGGTTCTTTATCTCCTAATTCAGTATCAATCATTGGGGCATGTTCAATATATTTAAATGCTAACTCTAATGATTTTTGAGATATTTTACATTCTGTATATCTTGGTGCTGCCGCTCCGACTGGTTCAACACCAATATTAGTTCCAAAGTTTCCTTGACCTTCTAGAAAGCCTTGTCTTACCAGTTGAACAACTGTTCCATAACATTCACCATGAGGATGATAATGGCCAATCGTATAAGCATCAATCTGTCTTGATTTAACTAATTTATTTTTAGCAATCATAAATGCAGACAGAAGAACTCTACGTTCAACTGGTTTTAACCCATCAATATCTAATGGAAAATTTCTATAATTTGAATAATCTCCATAATCCTTATATAATTTTGGAAGATAAACGTCCATATATTCTTATTAGCTCCTCCGTCTTATTATGATTTTCTTGTGTCATACATGGAAATTCCGGAAGCCATATTCCAGCATTGGCAGTTTCTTTATCTTCTCCCTGGCGAATTTTAATTGGGTCAAGAAATGCGCCACCCATCATAGACATAAACACTTTATCACGACTGGGGAGAAATATGTAAGAATAATCAGTTACTCGACTATCAGACCAGAGCCATGGCCACTCATCACCATTATCATTTATAGAACCCTCCTGATCTCTTATAAAATCAAGAACTAATTCTTCAAACATAGTTTTATTCACTTGAATTAAAATCTCAAGAGGAATATTCCATATATCACCATTTCTGTAAATACTACCGATCCAATCTCTCTTGGATCCAAGTCCACTATAGAAATCTGCTTTTGTTCCCATTCTCACCCCTATTCCCAATCATATTGATGATTGGTTGAGTCATAATCTAAATGTTCTTTGTTAAGTTTCACAATTGCCACAATGTTTTTCGCCATATGTTCTTCCTCATAACCAAGATCTAAACCCACTTTTATTTCTTCTGTTATTTTATTGATTAAATCTTGTTCACTCATGTAATTTTGCTCCTGCTTGCATGCTATTAATCAATAATAATATAGTTTTGAAACTAGGAACATCTCCGTTTTCAGCCTTTTTCAACTCTTCGTATGGAACTAATAGTCTTCGCCTTAGTTCTGCTTCGGCATCATGTACGGCATCTATCCATTCAGATATTTTTGTATATGATATTTCGTCGTCAATAATGAGTCTTCCGACAAGTTCGCAAATTGCATAATTCAGATCTCCTTTTGAAATAATAAAATTTTGAAGATCTTGAATAGCATCATACATTTCTAGTTTTTCTTTACCGGTTAGGTATGGCATTTTTCTTCCTTATAAGATTACACTTAACTACCCCTTTTTTTCGTTTTGCAGGGTGCATAATCTTTCCTTTCTTTGTTTTTCCCCACGTACAAACAAATTGATTATCATCTGTTACTCTGCAAAAATCACAAGTATTACAATCAATTGTTAACGTTTTCTTATTCACGATATTCTCCTTATATTAATCTATAACCCAAACTTTCTTGGGTTGGTCTATCTTTACAAGTATCAAGTGAGATGACAAAATCAATATCTGAAAAATTACTTTTTACTAATATTGTTCCACGCTTCTTTCGTTCTTCAACATATTGAGATTCACTCATATCGCCTTTTGGAAATGGTTCATCTGTAAATTCAACTTCATTTTTAGCTTTTTCAATTGCTCGCATAAGTTCCTTAACTGTTTGTTCAGTTAAATAAACTTCTGCATCTCTAGTTTTTATCATTTTTTGAATCCCACTTTTCTAAAGGTGTAAAACATGGAACTTCACCTGGATATAATTTGTCGCAAGGAACTACAGTCATTTCTCCATCTGCATCATTTTTTATTGTAATTTGAAACGATCGAGTTTCACAATCTAAACTCCAATATGCAGTTTTATTTTCATCCAGTCCCTGAAAAAATGCCATTTTTGGGTATTGGCAATCATAACCAGCATACAATACACCCATACCTAAAGTACCTCTTTGATCCCAATCACCCATTTTCATTAGTTTGTTATGGGATGGGTTAAATGCAATTGCTGGTACTGTTAAACTAATAATTAATACTATAGTTACAAATAGCGTTTTCATTTACTTGCCTCCAATTCATTTTTCTAAAGTTGATAAGGTAGATAATACTCATCTAATTGTTGTGTTTCGCTAAGATAGTTTAAAATTTGTTGTCGTGTTACTAACGACGATGAATAAAAGAAATTAATTAATGCTGTACAAAAATTATTTTTACACATAGATCTTACAATACATTTACTACACGGACCATCAATTAAATGATGTGGTATAACTTTTTTCATCTCTTTCTCGAAGTCATATTCAAAATAAGTTGTAGATGTATCTAAAGCGTTAGTATTAGGTATCATTTTGGTTTCTTTTTTCAGTAGATTTATTTCTATATTTCTTTCTTAAATAAGATGTATCTAAACCAAAACATTCCTTACAACTAGGCAATTTATGGACTATTCCATCCATTTCTCTATAGTCTTTTATTTCAGCTTCTTTATCACACCAGTAGCATTTGATCATATTTACAACCTCCTATTTTGAATAACCTTTATATCTTCCATGGTTATCATAATACCTAGTCTTACCAGATTTAGTTTTAATGGAGTAACCTGTATAATGACCTTGCTTATCATAATATCTGGTTTTTATAGAGGATTTATCTTGATAGGGTTGATGATATGTTCCACAACTTATTAAGATAAATCCTAATAAAATTATTAATATATATTTCATTTTATTTTTTCCTTATTTTAGGAAACCAAAATCATATACCATTTTCTCTACTCTTCTAATTAGAGTAGTATAGACAGACTCTTGTTTACCGTTGAATTTTTCTAGTTCTTTTTTATAATTTCTCTTAAGTAATTTTTCTAACTGATAAAAACCTGCATCCCATGTATTTAGATGAAGGTGAGGGTATTTCTTATGAAAAGATGATCTATCTAAAAATGAGTCAGTTAGTAGATTTTCTGCCATATCAAGAACATCTACTGCTTCTTGTGATAAATGAATACTGGATAAAATTTTATATGTAAAACTTTCTTCATTGTAAAGTTTACAATGTTGATATGCAAAATTAAATTTATCACATAATTTAAGAATTTTATTATTTGGAAGCCAGAACATATGATTTTTTATAACGTTTATATCTTTTACATTTATATATGATAGACATCGATTTCTATTATTAAAGATAGCCAATACTAATAAGTCGCCAAAGAAAGTTTTATCAATACTTTCTATAGTCTTTATTTTATCTGGAAATATAAATTCTTTAGTCGCTGTATGCGCATTAGATGATGGTGCCGCCATAATTGAGAATATACTTACTA
>Ga0180431_10005404_pt1 | contig 15564 bp, 2 predicted proteins | sample SS_ome_11_FD_132459 | JGI IMG/M metagenome (GOLD analysis project Ga0180431, IMG submission 132459) | Hypersaline lake sediment archaeal communities from the Salton Sea, California, USA - SS_1_MS_1 metaG | ecosystem: Environmental > Aquatic > Non-marine Saline and Alkaline > Hypersaline >... | reverse complement strand
GCGAAATTCCACGGGCTGTGCGAAATTCCACGGGCTGTGCGAAATTCCACGGGCTGTGCGAAATTCCACGGGCTGTGCGAAATTCCGCGGGCCGCGCGAAATTCCGCGGCGCCGGCCTACCGGGCGAGGATGTTGCGCAGCCCCGCCGCCACAAGATCTACCGCCGGCGGTGAGAACAGCTGATGATGGTCCCCGGGAATGGCGACCACGTGCAGCCCTCCTTCGGTGTATGGCCGCCACCGCTCGCAGTCCGGCAGGTGGGAGCCCTCGGTGGCCTGAAACAGGTGCAACTCGGCCCGCACTCGGCCCGCGGTGGCATAGCGCAGAAGCGCTACGGTATTGGCCTGCATCACCGCGACCAGGCGATCGAATCGCCGCAGCGACGTGCCCGGCGGTAGCAACGGGTGATCGTGCACCGTTTCCAGGATCCGGGCCAGAGATTGCCGCCGCCGCAGGCCCTTGAAGCCGGCCTTGTCGAGATCGAAGAACATTTCGGCGATCTGGGGCACGGTGACCCTGGGCCGGGGTCGGACCGGGCGTTCCACCGGGCTGGTATCGACGATGGCGAGAAGTCCTACCTCCTCGCCCGCCGTCTCCAGGCACTTGGCCATTTCATAAGCAACCAACCCACCGTAGGACCATCCCGCCAGGTAATAGGGGGCTCCGGGCTTGACGACCGTACGAATCTGCTCCACATAGTGACGGGCCATGTCCGCGATGTGGTCAAAAGGCTTCTCGCCGCCGCCGTCCAGGCCTCGGGAGCGCAGGCCGTAGATCGGCCGCTCCCCCAGGGCGCGAGCCAGGGCATGGTAGGCGAATACCTCTCCGACGTGCGGGTGCACCAGGAACAGGGGCGGCAGCTGTGAGTCCGGCAGCTGCATGGCCACCAGGCTGCCGCCGCTTGCCCACGGCTCGTCTTGCCGTCCGATCTGCCGGCGTACCAGCCGGCTGAGCCGGGCGACCGTCGGCGCCTGGAAGAGCGCGCTCATCGGCAGCTCGACGTCGAAGCGGTCGCCGACGCGATTGATCAGGACGGCAGCCTTGAGGGAATGTCCTCCCAGCTCGAAGAAGTTGCTCGAGATCCCGCAATCGCCCACCCCCAGGGTCTCTTCCCAGATGCCGGCGATGGCCCGTTCCACCTCGTCGCGGGGAAGCATGGAAGTCTCCGAGCGCCGTGCCCACTCCGGTGCCGGCAAGGCCCCGCGGTCTACTTTGCGGTTTGGCGTCAGCGGCAGCGATTCGAGGGCAACCACGGCCGCCGGCAACATGTACTCGGGCACCCGATCCCGCAGATACTCCCGCAGAGCCTGAGCGCCGTGCTCGATCTCGCCATCCGTCACCACATAGGCCACCAGGAGCTTGTTTCCCGGCGTATCCTCCCGCGCCACGACCACCGCCTCACGCACCTGGGGATGCCCTCGCAGAAGGCTCTCCAACTCCTGCGGCTCGATGCGGAAACCACGGATCTTGACCTGGTGGTCGAGCCGCCCCAGGAATTCGATCTCACCTCCTGGGAGGTGGCGTGCCAGGTCTCCGGTCTGGTAGAGGCGGGCGCCCTCTCCCCAGGGATCGGGGATGAATTTCTCCGCGGTCAGCTCGGGGCGGCCGAGGTAACCACGGGCCAGAGGCAGGGGCCCGCCGACGTGCAGGTGTCCGACCACCCCGACCGGCACCGGGTTGGCGTGCCGATCCACGATCAGGACCCGGGTGTTGGCGATGGGATGCCCGATCGGCACCGCCGCGTCGCTCTCCCCGATTTCGCAGGTGGTCGACCAGACGGTGGTTTCCGTGGGGCCGTAGAGGTTCCAGAGGCTCTCGGTCCGCGGGCGCAGCCGGGCGGCCAGCTCCGGCGGTAGGGATTCCCCGCCGCACAGCGCTTTCAGCCGAGCCTCACCCTGCCAGCCCGCCAGCAACAGCATGTGCCAGCCGGCGGGCGTGGCCTGCATGACGGTGGCACCGCACTTGTGCAGCAGATCGCTGAGCAAGGCCCCGTCCGCGACCACCTCGCGGCGAGCGATCACCACTCGCGCTCCCACCATCAGCGGCAGCAACAGCTCGAGGACCGAGATGTCGAACGACAGGGAGGTGACGGCGAGCAGCACGTCCCGGCTCGCCAGGCCCGGCTCCCGCTTCATGGCCCAGAGGAAATTCACCAGGGCCCGGTGGGTGATTTGCACCCCTTTGGGTTGTCCGGTCGAGCCGGAGGTGAAGATTGCGTAGGCCGGATTCTCGCCCCGTGCCGCCGGGGGCGGGTTTTCTGCGGACCGGCAGGCAAGAGAGAACCTCGCCCCATCCACGGCGACGTTCTGGGCAGCGAGCTCGGGAAGCGTCTGCCGCAGCTTCTCGGCGGTGAGCACGACCGATGCCCCGGCAGCGGTGAGCATGAACCGGATTCTTGCCCGCGGGTAGTGCGGGTCCACCGGCAGGTAGGCACCTCCGGCTTTGAGGACGCCGAGAACACACACCAACGTCTCCAGGCAATGCCCGAGGCAGATCCCGACCAGCGCCTCGGGGCCGACCCCGAGAGCTCGGAGATGGTGAGACAGCCGGTTGGCTCGCTCGTTGAGCGCCTGATAGCTCAGCTGCTCCTCGCCGAAAACCGCGGCGACGGCCTCAGGAGTGCGCGCCACCTGCTTTTCGAAGAGCTGATGGACGCACGTCTCCGGCGGCAATGCGCGGGCCGTGGCGTTGAAATCCGCAACTACCTGGCGGTGCTCGGCAGCGCTCAGCAGCCGGAGTTGGGACAGACGGGCTTCGGGGCTCGCGGTCAGGCTCGCGAGCAGAGTGCGCCAGTGCCCGCTCAGGCGGCGGATCGTCCGTTCGTCGAACAAGGCGGTGCTGTAGCGCAGGAAGCACGAGAGACGGCCGCCATGATCGAGAAAATGGATCTCGAGATCGAAGTCGCTGGCCAGCACGTTGGAGAGCTCGACTCCCAACGGATCCGGCTGCAGAAAGCGCTCGCCGATCTGGTCCGCGGGGAGTCCCTCCATGAAGTCGACGAGGACTGAGAAGAGCGGAGATCGACTCGGGTCGCGGACCGGGTTGAGACGTTCCACCAGCAGATCGAAAGGGTAGTCTTGATGCTCGTACGCTTCCACGGTCGTTTGCCTGACCCGTTGCAGCAACTCCCCAAACGGGGGATCGCCGCTGAGGTCGGTGCGCAGCACGAGGGTGGCGACGAAGAAGCCCACCACCCGCTCGAGCTCCACCCGATCACGGCCCGCAGCCGTGGTGCCGACGATGAGATCGCGCTGGCCGCTGATGCGGTGCACAAACGCCTTGGTGGCGGCCAGCAGCGCAGTGAACAGGGTGGTGTCGCAAGCGCGGCTGAGCTGGCGCAAACCGGCGGTGAGCTCGTCGTCGAGCCGGATGATCTCTTTGCCGGCCGCAAACGTTCGGAGCGGTGGCCGCGGACGGTCCGTGGGCAGCTCCGCAACCCCCAGCTCACCACCGAGCTTGCGCAGCCAGTATTTCTCCAGAACCGCCAGCCGTTCGCCTCGGAGCATCTGATGGTGCCAGGCCGCGTAGTCGACGTAACGGATCGCCGGCGGCTCCAGGGGAGAAGCCTCCCCCCTGGCAAACGCCTGGTACAGGAGCTCGAGCTCGCCCCCCAGGATGCCCCACGACCAGCCGTCGGTGACGATGTGGTGCAAGTTCCAGAGCAGGAAGTGACGATCCGCGGCGGCCTTGAGCAGCTTCAGGCGCTGGGGCGGCGCCGTCAGATCGAAGGGGGTGAGGTACTCTCGGCGTGCCAGGTAAAGCCGCACCGCCGTCGCCGCCTCCGCGGGCAGGGCCGAAAGATCGACCACCGGCACCGACACCGCCCGCCGGCGGAGGATGCGCTGCACGGGTTCGCCGGCGGCCGGCTCAAAGCAGGTGCGCAGGCTTTCGTGGCGGTCGACGAGGGTTGCGAGGGCACGCTGCAACAGCGCCGGGTCGACGGCGGCGGCGATCTCGAACACCGACAGCATGTTGTAGACCGGACTCTGCGGCGCCATCGAATGGCGCAACCACAATCGGCGCTGGGCGGGGGAGAGGGCATAATGCTCCGCCTCGCCCAGCCGCACAATCGCCTCCTGAGCTGCGCCCCCCTCCATCAGCGAGGCGACGGCCGGCGCCAGCTCGGCCACCGTCGGATGGTCGAAAAGCGTGCGCAGGGGCACCTTGACGCCGAGTGTGTGATGGAGACGCGAGCGTATGCGGATGGTCTTCAGGGAGTGCCCGCCGAGAGCGAAAAAGTCGTCCTCGACGCCGACGCGGTCGATCTCCAGCACCTCCTGCCAGACCGCGGCGATCTGGGCCTCGAGCTGGTTGCGCGGCGCCACCGCGCCGCTCACCGCTGCTTCAGAAGCGGTCTCGGGATGCGGCAACCGGCGCCGGTCGATCTTGCCATGGGGGGTCAGCGGCATCACTGCCAGCTCGAGCCAATGCTCGGGCACCATGGAGACCGGCAGACGCCGGCGCAGACGGCTTTGCAGCTCCCGGACGTCAAGCTCCGACTCCGCCACCAGGTAGGCGGCCAGCCGGGTCGATCCCGCGTCGTCGGGCCACGCCTTGACCGCCGCCTGGCGTATCCCCGGCAGCTCGGCCAGCGCGCGCTCGACCTCCCCCAGCTCGATGCGGTGTCCCCGCACCTTGACCTGGTCGTCGTAGCGGCCGAGGAACTCCAGCTCCCCTGCCGGGCGCCAGCGTCCGAGATCCCCGGTCAGGTAGAGCCGTTGCCCCGCAGCCGTGGCGAAGGGATTGGGGACGAAGGTGCGGGCGGTCTTGCGGGGATCGCCCAGATAACCCCGGCCGACCCCGATGCCGGCCATCGCGATCTGCCCCGGAGAGCCGATGGCCACCAGCCGCCGGCGGCGATCCACCACGTAGATCCGCAGGCCGGCGATCGGACGTCCGACCGCCACCCGCGGCGCCGGCGCGGGCGGCGCCGTCATCACCAGGTGGGTGGTGTCGTCCGAGCACTCGGTGGCCCCGTAGGTGTTGAGCAACGGCACCTGCGGGAAGCGTTGCAGCCAGCGCCGGGCGAGGGCGACGGGCAGGGTCTCGGCGTTGGAGATCAGGTAACGCAGGGAATCCGTCGCCGCGCTCTCCCGCTCCCCCCCGGCGAGGACTACGTAGGCCACCAGCCGCCGGCTGTCGGGAGTGGTGCCGGCGGCCGCCGCCACCGCCGCGTCGCGCACCGCCTGATGGCGGCGCAGCACGGTTTCGATCTCTCCGAGCTCGATGCGGTAGCCGCGGAGCTTGATCTGATGGTCGGCGCGCCCGAGGAATTCGAGGTTGCCGTCGCGGCGGTAGCGGGCCAGGTCGCCGGTTCGATACATGCGCTCGCCGTGCTCGCCGCTGAACGGATCGGGAAGGAATCGCTCCGCGGTCAACGCCGGGCGGCGCTGGTATCCCCGCGCCAGACCGCGGCCGCTGAGATAGAGCTCGGCGACGGCGCCGATCGCCACCGGCCGCAGCCGGCCATCGAGCAACCAGCTCCGGGTCGCGGCCACCGGCCGGCCGATCGCCGGCTCGGCCGCCGCCCCCGGCGCGATCACCGCAAAGGTGGAATAGGTCGTGTCCTCCCACAGATAGAGGGTCAGATCGAACTTGGCCGTGCCGGTGCTCAGTTCCCGGATCTTCCAGCTCAAGCCGGGCAGAGCGGGCAGCGGCACTGCGGTGTGGAGCATCGACAAAGCGACCTGGGCGAGCGGCCCGTAGCTCAGGCTGCGCTCCGGCTCGAGCTCGTCGACCAGCATCTCGAAGGGCAAATCCTGGTGGGCATGGGCGGCCAGGACCAGCTCGCGGGTGGCGGTAAGCAGATCCGCGAATCGCCGGCCGCCGGTGAGCTCGGCGCGCATCACCAGGGTGTTGGTAAAAAATCCGATGATGCCCTCGAGCTCGATGCGGTTGCGGTTGGCGACCGGGGTGGCGACGGTGAGATCTCGATTGCCCGACCAGCGGTAAAGCAGCGTCTCGAAGGCCGCCAGCATGAGCATGAAGATGCTGACCCGGTGCCGGCGGCTGCGAGCCGAGAGCGCGGCGCTGAGGGTCGCGGGCAACGAGAAGTAGTGGTTGGCGCCGCGGAACTTCTGGATCGCCGGCCGCGGGCGGTCGCTGGGCAGCTCCGCGAATGCCGGGCTGCCGGCGAGCTGCCGGCGCCAGAAGGCGAGCAGCGTTGCCAACGCCTCGCCTTGCAGCCACTGGCGCTGCCAGTGCGCGAAGTCCGCATATTGGATCGGCAGCTCGGGGAGCGGCGAGGGCCGGCCGGCGGAGAAGCTGTGGTAGAGCAGCGCCAGCTCGCGCATCATCACGTCGATCGACCAGCCGTCGGAGATGATGTGGTGCATGTTCAGCACCAGCAACTGGTGGTCGTCGAAGTGCAGCAGGAAAGCGACCAGCAACGGCCTCCGCGACAGATCGAACGGGCGCCGGACGGCGCGCGCGGTCACCCGCCGGCCCTGGTCGCGCCGCAGCTGCGGGGCCAACGCCCGCAGATCCACCACCGGCAGGGCCCGGGGCCGGGGGGGAGCGATCACCTGACGCGGCTGTCCCGACACCGCTTCAAAGCTCACGCGCAGGGTTTCGTGGCAGTAACGGAGCTCGTTCAGGCAACGCTCCAGCACCGCGACCTCCAGCGACGCCGACCCCGGACGGCCGATCTCGCAGCTGGAGATGCTCACTGAGGCCCGGCGGCGGGAGCTGACCCTGCGGCCGCGGCCCCGCCGCGAGCACTACCCGCCGGCCTTCAACCAGCAGGACATGTGGTTCCAGTACCAATTGCTGCCGGCCAACCCGTACTACAACTGCTTTTTCGCCGTCACCGTGATCGGTGCCCTCGACCCGGCCGCCCTGCGCCGGGCCCTGCAGGTGGTATTCGACCGCCACGACTCCTTGCGGGCGGCGTTCCCGCTGATCGGTGGCCGGCCGAGGATGCGCATCGCCCCCCCGGCGGCGATCGACTGCCCGCTCGAGGACCTCTCGGCCGCGAGCGCGGCGCAGCAGGAGCGCTTGATGCGCGCGCGCGAGCGGGAGATGTCGTGGCAGCCCTTCGCGCTCGACGCCGCACCGCTGGCGCGATTGCGGATCCTGCGCCTGGCGAGGGATCGTCACCGCTTGATCCTGGTCCTCCATCACCTCACCCAGGATCAGTCCAGCCAGCCGGTCATGCTGCGCGAGCTCCTGCAGCTGACCGAAGCGGCGCAACGGGGCGAGAAGCTTTCGCCGCCGCCGCTGCGAGTGCAGTTCCAGGACTTCGCCCAGTGGCAAGACGCCCAGCTGCGGGCCGGCGTTCTCACCCCCCATCGGAGCTACTGGCGCGAGCAGCTGCGCCCTCATCTGCCGGCCGTCGAGCTGCCTGCCGACCGCGACCGCCCACCGACCCCGAGCTTCGCCGGGACGATCGCGAGCAAGACCCTCGCTCCCGGCCGCCTGCGCGCCCTCCGAGAGCTGCGGGAAAGCCGACGCGTGTCCGTGTTCCGGCTCCTGCTGGCGGTGCTGGCCACCCTCGTGCACCGCCTGAGCCAGCACACCGACCTGCTCTTGGGCGTGCCCATCTCCACCCGCCCCGAGGGTCTGGAAGAGCTCAACGGCTATTTCTCGATGGCGGTGCCGATCCGCCTCGACCTGCGCGGCGACCCGTGCTTCGCCGCGCTGCTCGCCCAGGTCGGCGCCAGGGTGCGGCAGGCCGTGGCCCACCGCCACTACCCGCTGATTGAGATCTTCAGGAGCATCGCGCACGATCCCGGGCGGCCGCTGTTGCCGATCTGCGTCTCGCAGACACGGCCCCTGGAGATGGACGGCGAAAGCCTGCGCCTGCACGACGGCGCCTACGACACTCCGGGCGTGCTCTTCGACCTCTGGGTACTGTTGCACCAGGGCGAAGACAAGCTCCGACTGCGGTTCAAATACAACCTCGATCTGTTCGATGCGACGACCATCGAGCGGCTTGTGGGGTGCTTCGAGACCCTGCTGGCCAGCGTCACCGAAAACCCCGAGGCGCGGCTGTCCGAGCTCGAAATCCTGCCGCCGGCTCAGCGCCACCTGGTGCTCGGGGAGCTCAGCGGGCACGGCGGACCCCAGCCGCCGGGGGGCCTGATGCACCCGCTGTTCGAAGAGCGGGTGGCGTTGGTGCCGGAGGCGGTGGCGGCCGTCTGCGGCCGCCGGCAGCTGAGCTACGGGGAGCTCAATGCCCGGGCCAACCGCGTCGCCCACTGGCTGCGCCGCCGCGGAGCGGGACGCGAAACGCCGGTGGCGGTCCTGGGCGAGCGCGGTCTCGGCCTGTTGGAGCTGATGGTGGGCATCGCCAAGGCGGGAGCATTCTACGTTCCCCTGGAACTTAAGCACCCGGACGCCCGGCTGCGGGTGATCCTCGGCGACTGCGGGGCCCGCTGGCTGCTGACCCAGGCGCATCTCGCCGCCCGCGCGGTCGGGCTCGCGCGCGGGCTCGGTTCGGCCGTCGAGGTGGCTTGCTGGGACCGGGCGCCGGCGGGCTCGGAGCTGCCCGACCGCCGCGCCTGGGACCGCGAGCCGGCGACCAACCCCCAAAGCCTCAGCGCCCCCCACCAGCTGGCCAACGTCTTCTACACCTCGGGCTCTACGGGAAAGCCCAAGGGGGCGATGGTCATGCACCGGGGGATGGCCTTGCACCTGGCGGCCAAGGTGGAGCTTCTGGGGCTCGACGCCGACAGCGTGGTGGCGCAAAACGCCTCGGCGGGCTTCGATATCTCGATCTGGCAGTGCCTGGCGGTGCTGCTGGTCGGGGGACGGACGGTGATCTACGACGATGCGGCGGTCGAGGACGTGGAGTCGTTTCTCGCGGCCGTAGAACACGATCAGGTGACGGTCCTGGAGACCGTGCCGAGCCTGCTCGAGGTGATGCTCGCGGAGCTCTCGGCCGAGGTGCGGTTGCCGCGGCTGCGTTACCTGATCTCCAACGCCGAGACCCTCCCGGTGCCGCTCGCCCGGCGCTGGCTGGAACGTTTCCCGCAGGCACTCGTGATCAACACCTACGGAGCCACCGAGTGCTCGGACGACGTCACCCATCAGGTGTTCTCGGCGCCGCCGGCGGCCGCTGCGCCGCGGGTCGGCGTCGGGCGGCCGATCGCCGGCATGGCGGTTTGGGTCCTCGACCGGCGGCTGCGCCCCCTGCCGGTGGGCTGCCCGGGAGAGATCGCTTTTACCGGCGCCGGCGTGGGCCGCGGCTACCTGGGCGATGCGGCGAAAACGGCGCGCACCTTCGTCCCCGATCCGTGGGCCGCAAAGCCCGGTGACCGGCTCTACCTGACCGGCGACCTCGGACGCTGGTCGACGGCGGGGAACCTGGAGTTTCTCGCCCGCCTGGACGACCAGGTCAAGGTGCGCGGTCACCGCCTCGAGCTGGGCGAGGTGGAGGCAGCGCTGCTGCGGCATCCGGCGGTGCGCCAGGCGGCGGCGTTGGTGCGCCCGGACCGGCGGGGTCAGAACCGCCTGCTGGCCTACGTGGTGATGGAGGGGACGGCGACGGCGCATCTGCGCGAGCACCTGCGCGAGCAGCTGCCGCTGTCCATGGTGCCCGACTCGGTGACCGAGCTGGCGGCGATGCCGCTGACCCCCAACGGCAAGGTCGACCGCAGGGCCCTGCCGGAACCCGCCACCACCGCCGCCCGGGAGCAATACGTGGCGCCGCGCAACGCGCTGGAATCCCAGATCGCGGCGGTCTGGCAAGAGATTCTCCACCACGACCGCGTCGGCGTCCACGACAACTACTTCGAGCTCGGCGGCGACTCGATCAAGAGCATCCGGATCGCCGCCCGTCTTCGCCACGGCGCTTGCCAGTTGGAGCCCCGGGAGATCTTCCAGCATCAGACCGTTGCCGCCGTGGCCGCGGCCCTGGCGCAGCGGGAGACGTCGGCCGCCGGCGTTGCCCGGCCGGCGCCGCCGGCGGGTGAAGCCGCCCCGGTGGCGGCCGAGGAGCTGCCGGAAGTCCTCGCTGAGCTGCGCTCCGGGGATGACCGCTTGAGCGCCGATCAGGTACGGGAGATCTACCCGCTGTCACCCGTGCAGCAAGGCATGCTCTTCCACACCCTGCTGGAGCCCGCGGCCTCGCCCTACCAGGAGCAGGCCGTCCACACCCTCAGCGGCCGGCTCGACCCGGAATGCTTCGCCCGCGCCTGCCAGGCGCTCGTCGACCGGCATCCGATTTTGCGCACAGTCTTCTACCAGGGACGCCGGCGGCCTTTGCAGATCGTCCTCGCCGCGCTCCGCCTGCCCCTGAGCTGCTATGACCTGCGGCGACTGGCGCCGGCAGACCGGCCGCACGCCTGGGAGCATCTCCGGCAGGAGATCTTTCGCCGGCCTCTGTCGGTGACCGCGGGGCCGTTGCTGCGGCTCAGCCTGGTGCTGATCAGCGGTGATGAGATCCGATTCGTCTGGACGTTCAATCACGTCATCCTCGACGGCTGGAGCAGCCGGCTGCTGCTCGCCGACCTGCTCGCCGTCCATGACCGGCTGGCTCGTGGCCGTCCGCCGGCGCCGGCGGACTTTCCGCCGTACCGCGACTACATCCTCTGGCTCGGCCGCCAGGACCGCGAGGCGGCACGGAGTTTCTGGCGCCACCAGCTCGCCGGCTTGACCGCGCCGACCCCCCTGGCCGTCGATCGCCCTCCCCCGACCGGGAGCAGGCGCCGTTTCGCCCAGGGTTTTCGGCTTCTCGACCGCCGTACCCTGCAAGCGCTCCAGGCCTGGACGCGCGTGCATCGGCTGACTGCGAGCGCGGCGTTTCAGGCCGTCTGGGCGCTGCTGCTCGGAGCTGACCGCGGTGAGCCGGAGGTCGTCTTCGGCCTCACCGTCTTGGGACGGCCGGCGGAGCTGCCGGGCTCGCAGCGGATGGTCGGCCCCTTCATCAACACCCTGCCGTTGCGGGTGGCGATGGCCCCCGAGCTGACCGCGGTCGAGCTGATGCGGGCTTTGCAGCGCCAGTACCTGGAGATCTCCCGCTACGCCTACCTGTCGCTGGCCGAGGTGCAGCAGGTCAGTGAGATCCGACTGCCGCAGCAGCTGTTCGACAACATCCTCGACATCCACACCCTGCCCGAATCGGGCCGGCTGGAAAGCGGCGGCCTGCGCCTGGTCGATCCCGAGTGCGAGGAGGGCAGCGGCGGCACCAACTACGAGCTGGCGGTCGACGTGGTGATCGGCGAGCGCGCGTGGGTACGGATGATCTATGCCCGGGAAGCCTTCGAGCAGGCGCGCGTCGAGCGGCTGCTGGACAGTTTCGAGCGGCTGCTGGCGAAGCTCGCAGAGCGCCCCCACGCGCGCCTCTCGGAGCTCGGCTTCACGGCCCGCCGCAGCAAGCTCCCGGCGCCGCCGCCGGCCGCCGGCGCCGAGCCGCCGGGCTACCTGGCGCCGCGGAGCGAGCTCGAGGCGCAGCTGGCCGCGATCTGGCAGGAAGTGCTCGGGGTCGAGCGCGTCGGCGTCCACGACAACTTCTTCGAGCTCGGCGGCCATTCCCTCAACGCCATGCAGATCGTCTCCGGGATCCGCCGCCGGTTGCAGCGCAAGATTCGTTTACAGCAGCTGTTCTCCAACCTCACCGTGGCCGAGCTGGCGGCCGAGCTGAGGCAATCGGCGGCCGGGGAAAAGGCGCCGGCCGGCCCCATCCCGCGCCTCGCCGAGCGGCCCTCTTACCCGCTGTCCACCACCCAGCTCTGGCAATGGTTCGCCTACCTGATGCCCGACGAGCTGCTCGTGGAGATGCCCAACAAGATCTTGCACCTGCGGGGATCGCTGGATCTGCGCGCCTGGCACGCCGCGCTGCGCAGCCTGATGGAACGTCACCCGATCCTGCGCACCGCCTTCGCGGAAGTCGACGGCGAACCGGCGCAGCGCATTCTCCCGGCGACCGATCCGAGCTGTTGGTGCGTCGATCTTTGCGCTTGCGAGCCCGCCGAGCGCCAGCAGCGGCTCGCTGAGCTCATCCTCCGAGAGATCCGAGAACCCTTCGATCTCGCACGGCCTCCCCTGCTGCGTTGCCGACTCATCCGCCTGGCGCCCGATCAGCACCTCGGGCTGCTCAACCTGCCCCACATCGTCACCGACGGGGTGACCGATGAGCTCATCCTGAACGAGCTCAGCGAGCTCTACGGCGCCTTCAGGGCGGGCCGGCCGGCGGCTCTCGGCGAGCCGCCGATTCGCTACGTGGATTTCGTCGCCTGGGAGAAACAGCAGCTCACCACCCCGGAGATCGAGGCGCAGCGGCAATTCTGGCTCCGGCGCTTCGCGGATCGCGCCGATTCCATGGAGCTCGCCTTCGACCCGCCGGCAGCACCCGCGGAGGTGGGAGGCGTCGCCACCTCGAGCCACGCCCTCGACGCCGAGCTCGTGGAGCGCGCCAGGCAGCTGGCCAACTCCTGCCAGGCGACGCTGTTCATGATCCTGATGGCCGCCTTCAAGGGCTTGTTGGCGCGCCGCAGCGGTGGCACCAATGCGGTGGTCGGCACCGTGGTGTCGGGCCGCAGCCATCCCGATTTGCAGTCGGTGGCGGGGGTATTCGGCAACCCGCTGCCGGTGCGCACCGACGCCGGTGGGAATCCTTCCTTCATCGAGCTGCTGCATCGCGTCCGCCAGAGCGCGATCGAGGCCTTCAAAAACCAGGACTGTCCGTTCCACGCCTGGCTCGAGGAGGCCCGCCGGCGCCGCCGGCACAGCGACTGGTTGCCCTGCCGGTTCTGGCTCTTCCTCGACGCTCCGGCAGCGGTGCCCGAGTTCGCGGGCCTGAGCGTGACCGAGGTGTCGGACGAGGAGGTGATTGGCGACCTGCAGCTGATCCGAGACCTCCCGGGCATGCCGGGAGCGGATGCGCTGACGCTGGCCGGCAACGAGACCGCGGAGGGCATGGAGCTGCGGATGTTCAGCAGCGCAGCGCTTTTTGAGCGGCCAGCGCTGGAGCGTCTGCTGCACCAGCTGCACACCCTGCTCGAGGAGGTCACCGTCGATCCGCAGTTGCGCTTGTCGGAAATCAACCTGGTGCCGAAAGCGCAGCGGCAGCTCCTGAGCGAGCTTGCCGCCGGCGCGCGCGGCCCCCGGCCCGACCCGATCCTGCGCCGCCTCCTGGAGGCATGGCACGAGACCCCGAGCACCCCGGTGATCGCGCTCGGCGAAGACGGCGCGGTGCTCGCCGGCGACCCCGACGAGATCGCCGACCCTTACCACCTGGCGCGGTTTCTCGCCCGCCGTCGGGCAACCGCGCTGGCGGCCCCGGAGCCGACGCTGAGACGGCTGAACCGCGTCCTCGAGCAGGCGGTCGACGGCGGCTGGCTGGCGCTGCGCCGGATCGTCTGCGTTGACCGAACGCCCGACACCGGCCGGCTCGACCGCCTCGCCAGGCTCTGCCCGCCGGCGGCGTACCTGCCGCTGGCGCCGGAGCGCGGCGTCCGCGGGGGGTTGTGGGCCGAACTCGCCGACCCCCGGGGAGCAGGCGCCGGTTTTGTAGGGCACCCCCTCCCCGGTCAGCCCTTGCACATCCTCGACCGGTGGCGGCAGCCGGTGCCGGCCGGCGCCGCTGCCGAGATCTATCTCGGAACCGGCGGCGAGGACCAGATCGCCACCGGATTTCATGGCCGATGGCGGCTCGATGCTACCGTGGAGATCGTCGCCTGCCCCACCGGGCCTGCTCCCGGCACTCCGCCGCCGCGGTCGCGGCTGCTGCCGGGCAACGTCTACGCAGCGCCCGGCAGCGAGCTCGAGCATCGGCTGGCGGCGGCCTGGCGGCAGACGTTGGGTCTCGACGAGGTCGGGGTGGAGGACGACTTCGGCGCCCTGGGCGGGAATTTCGAGCACGCGGTCGAGATCTCCGAGCGGCTCGCTGCCGGCGATCTTCCGGTCTTTGCGGGCGACGTCGTGGCTCAGGCCACGGTGGCCAATCTGGCGCCGGTGGTGGAGCGCCGCCTCGCGATCCGGGAAGACGGCGGCGCCCGGCAAGCCGCAGCCCTCACCCCGCTCACCCCGATCCAGCGCGTCCTGCTGCGGGCGTTTGGCGACGATCCGCGGTCGATGACCCAATGCTTCCTGTTCGAGACCAGGCGCGTGGTCGAACCCGAGCTCTTGGGGCCCGCCTTGCGCCTGCTGGGCGAGCGGCACCCGGCGCTGCGCATCCGGCTGGTGCAAGAAGGCCGGCTGTGGATGCAGGCTCTGAGCGCCGGCGCCGAAGTGCCGCTGGCGGTCGCGGATCTTGCAGCCTTGCCGCCCGCCCGGCGGCGCTCGGCCTGGGAGCGGGCGGTGGCGGAGCAGCGCCGGCGCATCGATGCGGTGCGCGGACCCCAGCTCGGCGCGGTTCTCGGGCAGTGGAGTGACGGCGCGCCGCAGACGCTGGCCCTGGTGGCTTCGAGGCTGGTGGTCGACGAGGCCTCGGCAGCAGTTCTCGCCTCCGACCTGGCGATCGCGTACCGCGCCGCAGAGAGCTCGACGGCGCCCGCGTTCGCCTTCCCGCCCTGCTCCTTCCATGTCTGGACGCCGTTGGCCGAGCGGCTGGCAGCTTACGCCGAGCCGCTCGCCGAGGAGGATGACGGCGACGCCTCCGCGGCCGAGGCCACCGACGACGTGGCCTGCACGCTGCCGCTTCGCGGTGCGGCGGTCAACGAGCTCTGCCGACTGCCTTGCCAGGATGCCGAGGCCGTGCTCGTCACCGCGCTCGGCGAGACGCTGCTCCGGGATCAGGCGACCAGCGATGGGCTGGTGATCGCCGTCGAGCCGGACCGCCGCACGACGACGCCCGATCTGCCGGAGCTTGCCACCGCGGTCGGGCAGTTCGCCGCGGTGCGGCCGCTCGCCGTCGCCATCGCCAAAGGCGCCGGGCTGGCCGCGGTCCGGCGTCAGCTGGCGGCGCCGGCGCCGGCCGAGCGGCCACCCGCGGCGAGTTTTCGCTTGGTCGCCACCGCCGGCCGGTTGCCGAATGAGCTTTTCCGCTTCGCCGGCGGCCGTCAAGCGGCCCTTGCCCGAGTCGTCGCGGGGCCGTCTCCGGCGCTGCGGGTGCTCGCCATCACCGCGGACGAGGAGCTGATCCTGACCATCGCTCACCCGCCGCAGCTCGCAGAGGAGAGGATCGAAGCCCTGGCAAACGCCTACGCGACGGCGATCGCTGAGATCCTGGAAGATGCCGCGGGCGCGTCCGCCGCGAGCATGTCGACCTTCAATCCGCTCAACGTCGATCTCGAAGAGCTCGACGAGATGTTTTCCGAGGACTAGCTAGTACAGGTGTCCGGAAGTTCCGGGACACACGTTTCGGGGCTCGGGAAGTTCCGGGACCGTTCCAGGTACGCCCCCTCTGCCCTGGGAGGTGATCATGGGTGTTTGCGCTTTTCGTCCCCCCAGGGGAGAGGGTCGGGGTGAGGGATCTGTCACCCCGTGTTCCGCGCTGGTCGGTCCGGCAAGCATTCTGGCCCCCTCTCCCCTGGGAGGAAATCAAACGGAGCGTCCTCGATCGTCCCCCCAGGAGAGGGTCGGGGTGAGGGATCTGTCACCCCGTGTTCCGCGCTGGTCGGTCCGGCAAGCATTCTGGCCCCCTCTCCCCTGGGAGGAAATCAAACGGAGCGTCCTCGATCG
>Ga0180431_10005403_pt1 | contig 15564 bp, 13 predicted proteins | sample SS_ome_11_FD_132459 | JGI IMG/M metagenome (GOLD analysis project Ga0180431, IMG submission 132459) | Hypersaline lake sediment archaeal communities from the Salton Sea, California, USA - SS_1_MS_1 metaG | ecosystem: Environmental > Aquatic > Non-marine Saline and Alkaline > Hypersaline >... | reverse complement strand
TTGGTCGAACGGAGGTTGCAGGAGATGCAGCAGGTGGTGAACCGGACACGTGACGAGGCGGTGGACCAGGCCTTGGAGTCGCAGGATTACATCGAGGCGAAGCGCGAGTATGAGAGTGCGCAGGCCATGCTGCAATCGATGAAGCTGCAGCACTCGGCGAAGCGGATCGCCCTGAAGCTTCCCAAGAACCCCATTACCATTCACCAGGAGCCGAAGATCGGGAAGAAGCCGATCAGCCCGCGGGTGACGTTGTATCTCTCGCTCGGAGCCCTCGTGGGGCTCGTGTTCGGGGTGACGATCGCCTTCTTCCTCGAGTATCTCGACACCTCGGTGAAGAGCCTCGAGGACGTGGAGCGTTACCTGCAGGTGCCCGTCCTCGCGGTGGTTCCGAGGGACGTGGGAATTCTCCACAAGCAGAGCGGGATGAGCCCCGATGCGGAGGCCTACCGGATTCTGCGCACCAACATCGAGTTCAACCGCAAGAACCCGGAAGACAACTCGATCACGGTGGTCTCCGGAGGCGCCGGGGAAGGGAAATCGACGACGCTGGTCAATCTTGCCTACGTGTGCGCGCAGGGAGGGTATACCACTCTCATGTTGGACGCCGACCTGCGCCGGCCGCGTCTGCACACGTTCTTTGACATCAACAACTCGGTTGGTCTGACGAACTACCTGACGACGGACCTGATGCTGGAGGACGTGATTCTGCAGACGCCGATTGACAACCTGTATTTTCTTCCGTCGGGGATTCTTCCGGCGGACGCGGCGGGGATTCTGAACTCGCGCCGGATGTCGGAGCTGATTCAGGATGTGAAGCAGCGGTTCGACTTGATTCTGGTGGACTCGCCGCCGATTCTGGGGGTGAGTGACGCGTCGGTTCTGGCTTCGGAGGTGGATCTGACGATGATCGTGGTGCAGCACCGCAAGCTTCCGCGCAACATGCTGCTGCGGGTGAAGCAGGCGATCGAGAACGTCGGGGGCCAGATCATCGGGGTGGTTCTCAACAACGTTGACGTCCGCAGCGACAGCCAGTATCAGTATTACACGAGCTATTACACCTACTATGCGCCGTCGGCCGAAGCCCATCCGGAAGCGGTGGTCGAGCCGGCCGCCGGAACGGTGGCCCAATCGACGGAGCCGGCGGAGAAACCTTCTCCTCCGGAGGAAGAAACGCTGTATTAGCGCCCTTTGCCAACCAACCGCTGACTGACATGAAATTCTTTCGTCTCCTGCTTGGCTTGATGATCTTTGGGGCTCCGGCGGCTTTGCGCGCGCAGATTGAACCGGGTTCCGCGATCCAGGTTACGATTCAAGGCGTTCCACCTGCGGAGCAGAGCCGCATCAATGCGGTGTATCCGGTCTCGGAAGGGGGCTACATCACGATGTGGCAGATTGGCCCGGTGAAGGCGGCGGGAGTGGAGACGGACGTTCTGGCGCGCCGGATCGAGGCGGCCTACCGGCATGCGCAGATCTACACCGCTCCGACCATTCAGATCCTTGCGGACTCGAGCGACAAGCTGACCACGCAGCTTTTGACGGTTGGCGGGAAGGTGAGGAGTCCGGGACCGAAGCCCTACACGCGGGGGATGACGCTTTTTGACGCCGTCATGGCGGCCGGCGGGCCGACCGAGTTCGGGGCCATCAACCGGGTGAAGCTCTACCGGAACGACCGGGTCTACACGTACGACCTGACGAAAGGGGAGCACAAGCTGCTGAAGGTCTATCCCAAGGACACGATTGACGTCCCCCAGAAGAACTGGATCGGGAAGTAGCGGAGTGCCGGCTCCGGGGCTGGAACGGACCGAAATTGGGGTTCTGCGTGGTTGCGTTCCGGGCTCGGAGCGGCTAGAGGTGCTCATGCTTCGGAATCTGTTCATCCTTGCCATGGCGCCTTGGGTTTTGTCGGCGGCGGCGGGAGAGCCGGCAGAAGATGGCGCCGGTGAAGAGATTCCGCCGTTTCGGCAGGGAGCGGAGGCGGATCCGCCGCCGGCGGCAGGGCAACGGGAGGGGCGGGACGTGGAAGAGACGGCATTTCCCTTCGAAGAAACCCTCCTGCGCCTTGGCCACGAGGACTTTCAGATACGGCGCGAAGCGCAGGAAGCGCTCCTCGCGTGGGGGCGGGAAGATCTCGAGGCGGGGATTGAAAGGATTCATGAGGTCTTTCGGCGCACCGAGGATCCGGAGATCCGGTTGCGGGCGCGGGAGGTTCTCAAACGCCTTGTCATCGAGAAGCAACCGTGGGGAGGCCAAGGCTATCTCGGAATTCAAATGCAGGCGGCGCAGGTCAAGGGTGAGAAGGGCAAATTGCGGCCTGCAATCCTCGTGACCGAGGTTCGCGAGGGAACCGCGGCCGAGGAGGCCGGCATTCGGGTTGGCGACATGATTCTGGCAGTGGACGAGCTGACCTTCCAGGGCGTCGACGCCCGCCTCCCGTTTGGTGATTACATCAAATCCAGGAAACCGGGCGATTTGGTGGTGTTGTCGATCCGACGAAACGAAGAAGACCTGAAGGTGAGGTCCGGCCTTCGACGGCGCTCGCCCATGCTGGATCGGATCACGCCATGGGGGGGGCAATTGCAGCTGCCGGAGCAGTCGGAACTTGACGAGGCCGATTTCCGGGAGTGGCTCGGTCGTCAGGAAGCGGCGGAAGCCCACCCTTGAGAAATCCGAAAAAATGCGGTTGGGTCGTCCCGGCACGGGAAAGAATTCGACAAAAGGGTCAAAATAGTTGAAGCTAAACGAGACATCTTGTTCTCCAAACAACGGTTTTCTTAAAATGGCAGGAAGACGCGCGCATTTCATTACGTCATTGGCCGTTCTCGCGGGCTGTTCGGTGATTCCCCTCGAGGCCAAGACGGATTTCAACGTGGTGGGCCGCGAAATGGCGGGAATGCTGCAGAACAGCCATTACGCCCGCATCCCGTTCAATGCGAAACTGAGCGAGACGATTTTGGCGGACTATCTTGCGAGCCTTGATCCGGCGCGTTTGTACTTCACGCAGGAAGAGGTTGGGGTTTTCGAGAAAAAGTACGGCCGGCGCCTGCACGAGTTGTTGATCAAGGGGCGTTGCATGGAGCCCGCGACCGAGATCTACGGGCGTTACGAAGAACTTGTCGAAGAGCGGGTGAAGTATGCAAAGAAGCTTCTGGAGACGCGGGAGTTCGGGTTTGACGGCGACAGGTGGGTGATGCGGTCGCGAAGCGAGGCCCCGTGGCCGGCGGGCGCCGAGGAGGCGGAGAAGCTGTGGAGGAAACAGATCGAGGAGGCGCTGCTGGCTGAGATCATCCGGCGCGAGGCCGTGCAACACTTGGCCGATGAGCAGGGCAAGGAGAACCCTCTGAACGGGGACAAGTCGCCGCGGGAGAAGATCGCGCAACGATACGAGCGGTTCCAGCGGAGCGTCGAAGACGCGGACGAGGAGGACGTGGCGAACTTCTTCCTGAGCGCGGTGGCCGCGGCCCACGACCCGCACACGGACTACATGAGCACCCGTGAGATGGAGCGTTTTCGGTCGGGAATGCGGAATGCCCTGGTGGGCATCGGGGCCCTCCTCCAGGCGGAGGACGACGGCGCCACCAAGATCATGGGGATCGTGGTCGGCGGGCCCGCCGACAAGCAGGGCGAGTTGCAGTTGAACGATCGGATCGTGGGGGTGGACCCCTTGAACGAGGGGGATCATGCCATGATCGATATCATGTATATGAAGATCGACCATGTGGTGGAGAAGATCCGCGGGCAGGAAGGCACGGAAGTGCGCCTCAAGGTGGAGCCGGCCGACGGCGCTCCGGGCGAGATTCGCTTCATCACGATCAAGCGGGGCCAGGTCGAACTGAAGGATGAACTGGCGAGCGCCGAGGTGATCGAGATGCGTGATCCGGAGGCGGGTGTCCGCCGCATCGGCTGGTTGACCCTGCCATCGTTTTACCTGGACTTCGAGGATGGTGATCCAAGCGTGTCGGCGCACGTGCAGACGCTCCTGAACCGTTTGAACAAGGAGAAGATTGACGGCCTTGGGCTGGATCTGAGGCGCAACGGCGGCGGTTCACTGGAAGAAGTGCGCCGGATCACGGGGTTTTTCGTGGGGCGCGGGCCGGTGGTGCAGGTGAAGGACACCTTCGGACGCATCGAGTCGAAGGATGCCCTGTTTCGTCGTCCGCTGTATGACGGTCCGTTGCTGGTGGTGACGGACAAGTCGAGCGCCTCGGCGAGCGAGATTCTGGCGGGAGCGCTGCAGGACTACAACCGGGCCGTGATCGTGGGGGATTCGTCGACCTTCGGCAAGGGGACGGTCCAGCAACCGATGGAGATCGGGAGATATTTCCGTTTCTTTGAAGACAACAGCCGGGCCGGCTATCTGAAGGCGACGATCCAGAAGTTCTATCGGGTTTCGGGGAGTTCGACGCAGGAGACGGGTGTGGAGCCGGACATCGTTTTTCCGTCCCTTGCGGACGCGCTTGAGATTGGGGAAGCCCATCTGAAGCATGCGCTCGAGTGGGACACGATCCGGCCGGCGACCGACTTTCGTCCGTTTGATGAGAAGGCGTTGTTTCTGCCGATCCTGAAGGAGCGGAGCGAGAAGCGGGTGAAGAACTCGGAGGATTTCCAGTACATTGTCGAGGACAAGGAGCGGACCAGGAAGCGGATCGAGGAGAACCGCGTCTCGCTGAACCGCGCGAGGCGCGAACAGGAACTGGCGGAGTCGGAAAAGCGCCGCAAGGTGCGGAACGCGGAACGCCGGAAGCGCTTCGCGCTGATGGAGGAAGCGGATCGGGAGCGGATCAGGATTTACCGCCTGACGCTCGATGATGTCGAGGCGGAGGAACTTCCGCTGGTGGATCGCGAGAAGGATTCCGAGGCGTTCATGAGGCGCGCCAGAGACGAGACCGATGATCTGGACGACTCCCCCGAATGGCCGAGCGGACTGGACCCCGTGAAGCGGGAGAGCCTTGCCGTCATCTCGGACCTCGTCGAGCAGACCGGGAAAGCGAGCATGGCCGGAGTGCTCCCGTCGGATCGTTGAGGGCGCGGGCGGGTGCGTTGAATCAGCCGAATTGAACGAGATGGCGGAGATCGCCGCCAATCTGAAGCTTGTGAAGGACCGGGTGGCGGCCGCGGCCGAACGGTCGGGGCGGCGGCCCGGAGAAGTCGAGCTGGTGGTGGTCACGAAGAAGTGGCCGGTCGAGGTGATCCGGGAAGTGCAACAGGCGGGCCACGACCTGTTCGGCGAGAACAAGCTGCAGGAAGCGCTGGAGAAGCTTTCGCGCCTGCCGGGGGCGCGCTGGCATTTCATCGGCCGGTTGCAGCGCAACAAGGTGCGCAAGGTTGTGCCGGAATTCGAGGCGGTCCACAGTGTCGATTCGTTGCGGCTGGCCGAAGCGGTGGACCGGGTGGCGGGCGAGCTGGGGCTCCGGCCGCGGGTCTACCTGCAGGTCAACCTTGCCGGCGAGACAACCAAGGGAGGGTTTTCCGCCGACGGGCTCCGGGGTGAGATCGAACGGATCCTGAGGCTGGCGCACCTCGAAGTGGCGGGGTTCATGTGCATGCCGCCTCCGCTGCCGGCGGCCGAGGAGGTGCGCCCGTGGTTCCGGGACTTGCGGCTGCTGCGCGACGAGCTTCGGGATCGCACCGGCCGGCCGTTTTCCGGGCTCAGCATGGGGATGAGCCACGATTTCGAGGTTGCCATCGAGGAGGGAGCGACCATTGTCCGAATCGGGTCGGCCATCTTCGGCCCGCGGCCGACAGGCTGATGATCGAGATCGAGAACATCGCAGTTGTTGGCGGGGAATTGGCGATCGCGTGGAGCGACGGCAAGGAGAGCTACCTGGATCTCGATAGGCTGCGGCGGGCGTGTCCGTGCGCGAGTTGCTCGGGAGAGCCCGACGCGTTGGGCCGGGTGGCGCGCCCCGAAACGGCCCATGGCGAAGGCGCCTTCCAGTTGACCCGCTATGAGCTCATCGGGGGATATGCCCTGCAACCCTTCTGGGCCGACGGCCATCATTCCGGTCTGTATTCCTTTGATTACCTCCGGCGGTTGGGGGCGGGTTGACAAGGGGGGATATCGCCACATCGTCCGGCGCAGGCACTTCTGGAGTGCGGTGGCAAGCGCAGCAGCTTGCCCGTCGTAGCCCGCAGCCGTTCGACAGGCTCAGGCCTTGAGTTGCGTCGAAGGGGGCGAAGTCGGGCGACATCCGCTCTGGCGGGTCAGGGGGTGTAGTCTGCGGTGGTTTCCGCTTCGGTGCTCGGGGGGAGGGTGTCGCCTTCGGGGAGGACCTTGTCGAGGAGGCGCTGGAATCCCTCCTCGGCCATTTTGCTGTCGGGATAGAGGCGCTTGGCCTTGAGGTACCAGCAGATGGCGGAGCCGGTTTGCTGGGGGCGGCGGCGTTCGAAGCGTTGGGCGCGATCGAGAGCCTTGGTGAAGTCGGCCACCTTTGGGGCGAGCTTTTCGAGTTCCCGGCCGAGGTTGGGGTCGTCGGGGAACTCCTCGCGCAGGCGGGCGAGTTGCTCCCATGCGCCGTAGCTGTTGCCCATGTTGGCGAACTCGGCGGCCTTGTTCAGGGCGATCTCGATGCGGCGGATGTTCTCGAGGATTTGCTCCATGGCGTCCTCGCGGGTGGGGTCGCCCTTGATGACGGGGGCCAGTTCGAAGCGGCGCTTGAAGATCTGGCGGTAATTGCCCTCGCTCAGGAGGCGGTCGAAGTCGTTGCGCAGCGTCACGATGCTGCTGCTGTTGGCCACGAGGTCCTTGAATTCGTCGAGTTTGGGGTTGGTGGGCCAGATTTCCGCGGCGGCCTTGACTTCTTCGGCGGCGCGGTCCGAGTCGCCGGAGAGGAGATAGGTTTTGGCCTTCTCGATGGCGAGGTCGCTGGCGAGGGTGTATCCGGCGACGGCGCTTTCGGCCTTGGCGGTGGGGAAGTCATGGGCTTGCTGCTTGAGGGTGCTGACGAGTTCCTGTGCCTTGCCGTAGTCGCGGGCCTGCATCACGCCGTAGAGTTCGTGCAGGTGGCGGACGTAGATCTGCACCTTGCGTTTCTTTTCGCGCTCCAGAGTGGCCACCGGGGCGAGGTATTCCCCGATCAGGAAGGCCTCCATGAGGCGCCTCGAGGCGGTGTGCAGTTCGCTGCGCTCGACCAGGAAGTTGAAGGCCTCGATGGCCTTGTCGACTTCGCGGATGGCCTCGTTGGCAAGCGAGTCAAGGGTCGAAACGGTGGGGCTCACCCCGAGGCTCTCGGTGAACATCTTGGAGACGTCGGAGTTCTTGTCGATGCGCAGGGCGCTGTCGCCGTCCTTCCAGATCTGGTTGTAGAAGCGGGACGCCATGAGGACGTGCTGGTAACGCCGCTGCACGAACCACTGGATCATGTTGGCCTGGTATTGGATCTTGGACTGAAGCGTCTGGAGTTCGGTCTGGGCGATGTTCTTTTTCTTGAGGGCTTCGATTTCGGCGATGCGGCGCAGGTATTCGGCGTATTCGAGCGATTGGACGCCGCGTCCGGCGGTGGTGGCCTGTTTCTTGTTGTTCTTCTTTCCACCGGCGCCCTGTGAGGATTGGTTGATTTCCGGATCGCGATCGTGCCGGGCCTTCCAGTCGCCGTCCCCGATGATGACGTGTTTTTCGGACTCGAGGGTGGCGTTGATCTTCTTGAGGCTGCGGTTGTCCTTGCGGGCAAGCATCGCGACGTAGATGGCTTCCGCGAGGGTGCTGCAGATCCGGGAATCGCCGGGATAGACGGAAGCCCGGGGGAGGAGTTTGAAGGCCTCGTAGATGTCGGGGCCTCCTTTCCGGTAGGGTGAAAGCTCGTCGAGGATGTCATCGATGGTGGCGCGATATTCCCTTGCGGCTTCCGAGTTCTCGGGGGGCTGGCTCAGATACTTCTCGAAGCGCGCCTGCAGGACCCGGTTGTCGCCGAGCGGGATGGTGACGCCTCCGACCGTGATCGTTTCCGCGGCGGGGTCCAGAAGGGGAACTTCTTCTCCGAAGGGGGACTTCGAGGCCGGCGTCGTGGAGCGCACCACGGTGGTGGTGTCGGTCGGGGCGCCGGAGGAGTTCGACGGGGGCTTCGGGGGAGTGTAGACTTGGGCGGACACCGCGGCGGCCGCCGCAAGCGAGAGGCACAGACGGATCGTCTTGGTGATCGGGCGTTGATCCATGGCTATTGAGAATTCTACAGGCGCTTCACCCCGCTGGCAATGGGAACTCCGCCCTCGCCGAAGCGGATCTTGAAGGCGTATTCCCGGTCGCGTTCGATGTTCACGTGATCGACATCGTTGGGAATGACGATGAAGAGGGGTTCCTCGCCTCCGTCGGTTTCCACCATCAGGCTGACGCCTTCCCCGGTATCGCGGACCTCGCGCCGGAACACCTTTCCTTCCACCATGTATTCGTTGCCGCGCAGGCTGTTGGCGTTGCTCAGGACGTCCTCGATGTGCAGGCGGGGGGCGTCGAAGGTTTCCTTTTTGCCCGTCAACAGGAACGCCCCCCCGCCGATCAGGGCGGCACAGACCGCCACGATCATGACGAGGGCGACCGGGTTGAGGCTGGAACTGGCGCGTCGGCCCATGAATGGGTAACGTTAGAGATTCTCGGACATTTCGCAAAATCGAAATCACTGCCACTGGTGGCGGGCGATTCCCACCCATGCCGCCACGAATCCGACCATCGCATGGGCGCCGAGCATGAACAGGCAGAGGTTGGGGGGGGAGAGGGTGGTGTCCGCCACCACGTCGACGGCCGTGAAGATATTGCCCTGCAGGGCGTTGACGCTTCCCGACCATGCCCAGTATGCCGATATGAAGGGACGGGTGAACGTCTCGATGGTTTCCGGAAGCGCCAGCACCGCCCCGCTGAGCGGCAGTTGGAAACCGACGAGGTAGATCGAGAGAAGCGAACTCTGTTCGGGAGTCTTCATGAGGGCCGAAATCCCGAGGCAGACCGAGGTCATGGCGGTGTTGACGAGAATCAGAAAGAGGAGGTGGTCGAGGAAGTTGCCCCGGAACTTCCAGAAGAACTCGACGAAGACGCCCATCCAGAGCGATTGCGCCAGTACCAGAAAGGTGAGAAACACGATCTTGCTGAGGAGATAGGACAGGTTGCGGACTCCCCCGAATTTCTCCTTTTCCATGATCTGGCGCTCCGCCGCGATCTCGCGGGCGGCGTTGTTGGAGCCCATCAGCGCCAGCAGGATGACCTCGAACATGATGATGCCGGAGACGGCCGAACCCACCCGGAGCTGATCGCTGTGAACGCCCGCCTTCGCTTTCAGTTCAAGGTAGAGATTCTCCTCGGGGGTGTCGGAAAGCCGCCGGATGGGATCCTTGCCCCGCTCGGAGAACAGCGTCACCAGGATCGGGAAGCAGATCAGGATGGCCAGTTGCAGGACCACCGCGGCCCGGTCGCGGAAGAAGATCCTCCAGCGCCGCGAGAGGAGGATGGAGAACTGGCTGATCAAGCCCGGGGTGCGAATCGGAGCGGGTGGTAAGCGGGTGTTTTCCCGGCTTTCGGCGTCGGAGCCCTGCGGGCCGGATGCGGGGTCTGCGCTTGGGGGGATTTCGATTCGTCCGGCCTTGATTTCATCGCTGCGGCGCTTCTCGAGTTGTTCGTAGTAGGCGGCCTGGTGTTTGGCCCACGACTGGCGCCATGACACGCCGGATTGTCTCGAGAGTGCGGGGAAGACCTCTTCGGTGTCATCGACCGAGAAATAGTGGGTCAACCCGCGGGGCGGACCGTGGTAAGCGATGCAGCCTTCGTGGAGGACGAGAATCGAGTCGTAGAGTTCGAGGTGGGCGAGGGAATGGGTGACGGAGATGACGGTCCGGCCGTCGTGGCGCGAGAGGTCGTGCAGGAGGTGCACGATCTCGCGTTCCGAGCGCGGGTCGAGGCCGCTGGTGACTTCGTCGCAGAGGAGGAGCTTCGGGTCCGACACCAGTTCCATGGCGAGCCCGAGCCGCCTTTTCTGGCCGCCGGAAAGGACCTTTACGGAGCGGTCGGCGATCGGGGCGAGGCCGGTTTCCTCGAGGACGCGGTCGATGCGCTGGTCGAGTTCTTCGAGGCTGCGGGTCTTGACGCGGAGGCGGGTGGCGGTTTCGACGGATTCGTCGATCGTGAGTTCCTGGTACGCGATTGAGAACTGGGGGACGTATCCGATTTCCCATGGTTCGAGGTCGCCCTCTTCGGAGAGGTTGCGGCCGTCCCACCAGAGGGAGCCGTCGGATTCGGGGTTCAGACCGGCGATGGTCTTGAGGAGGGTGGTCTTTCCGCAACCGGACGGCCCGACGATGGCCATGAAGTGGCCGCGGGGGACGCTCAGGCTGGCGTGGTCGATGAGGTGGACCGGGTCGCCGTCTTTCTCGATCGTGAAGCAGACCTCCTTGAGTTCAAGCACGTGCGGGGGGCGGGTCGGGGTGGTCGTCGGGGAGCGATGAAAACCCACCGGGATGGCGGTGACCAGCACATTTCCTTGAGCGCGCCTCGGCGTCGGTTACGCTTGTGCCGGGATGTCGCGACGACGCCGAGCGAGAAGGAGGGGGCGGTCCGGCCGGAATCGGGCCGGACGGTGGGCCGGTCGTGCGGTGGCGGTTCTGGCGGCCGCCGCCGTGGCGGGGTTGCTGGGCGGCTACCTCTGGCTGAAGGGATATCTGTCCAGCGAGGGCTTTCGGAAGTCGATGAACCGGCGCGTGAGCGAGGCGCTGGAAGCCGAGGCGCGATTCGAGCGGTTCGATTGGGACGGCATGATGGTCCGCGTCCCACGCTTCGACGCCTATGGCAGCAGGATGATCGACTATGTCGAAATGGAGGATTTCGAAACGGAGGTCCGCATGGCGGCTCTGCTGCGCAGGAAGCTCGAAGCCTCGGAAGTGCATGTGCGGCGGCTGCACGCCGAACTGGACGCCACGAGGGAGGCGCCGGAGATTGACCTCGATTCGGGAGGGGACGGCGCGGTCGACATCGCGGGGGTGACGATCGCCGAATGCTCCGGGCGGGTTGCGCTGCGTGAGGAGGATGTGAGTTGGCGGGGGATCCGGGCGCGATTCAGCCAGGGGCGGGCGCCGGGAACCTACGAGGCGATCCTGAGCCGGGGGCGGCTTGCAACCCCCCTGAAGTTGTTTCCGGATCCGCGACTCAAGGAGGCGCGGTTGCGCTATGCCGACGGGAGCCTGTTCGTCACTGAATCCCACTGGGGGGTTTTCGATTCGGGACGCCTTGCGATGGATGGCGAAGTGCGGTTTCGGAGCGGGAGGTATGTGCTGAGCGCCTCGCTGAGCGATGTGCAGTGCGAGGAGGTTCTTCCCGACGACTGGAAGAAGCGGTTGCGGGGCGAATTGAGTTCGGATTTCACGGTCGAGGGCCGGGGCGGGGATCCGCCGGTGATCACCGGGGACATCGAGCTCAGCAGAGGTTATTTGACGGCGCTTCCGATTCTGGACCGGATTGCGGCCTACACCGACATCGAGCGGTTCCGGCGGTTGGCGCTTCGCGAGGCCAGGCTCAAGTATCGCGACGTGGGCGAGCGCCTTGATCTGACGGAGATCGTGGTGGCGAGCGAAGGGTTGGTGCGGGTGGAAGGCCGCCTCAGCATCGTCGAGGGGCGGTTGGACGGGCAGTTGGAGGTGGGGATTCCGCCCGGCACCCTTGCACACATCCCCGGAGCGGAGACCAAGGTCTTCCTGACCGGGAAATCCGGAATGCTCTGGACTCCGGTCGCGGTCAGCGGAACCACCAGCCATCCCAAGGAGGATCTGAGCAATCGGCTGTTCGCCGCCGCCGGGGAGCGCATGATCGAAATCGTGGCGGGCCAGCCGATTCTCAAGCACAGCGGCAGGCCGGTCGGCGAAGCGGCCCTGAAGATCCTCGAAGCGGGCGGCGAGATGGCCGAGGCGGGCGCTCGCGTCATCGGCGAGGGGAGCGCCGTGGTCGAAGAGGGCGCCAAGGTCGTGCGCGAGGGTGTGAATTCACTCCTGAACGGGGTGCTCGGGGGCTCTCCCGAGCCGCCGCCGGGGACGGACGAGAGCGACGACGAAAGCGAGGACGGCGAACCGGAAGAGGAGGGGGACGAGGCGCCCGGCACGGACACCTCCTCTACTCCTTGAGCACGAAGCGCCGGCCCTTGCCGGTCATCCATGCCCGGCGGACGCTGTTGTGGAGGGCGTCGAGGGTGCCGGCGTCCGCGACGCGGAACTCGATGGTCTTGGAATGGGTGGTGGTGGGGTATTGCTTGTGCACCATGTTGTTGAAGTCGGAGCCGGTGCGTTGCCCGACGCGCTCGAGCAGTTCCTTGCCCCGCTCGACGACGCGCACTGGGGTGGCGAGGTTGCTGTTCTCGGCGGCGGGAGTGATCTGGTAGATCCGGACCAGAGAATCGCCGAGGGTGTCGATGGTCACCTCCGTGACGATGAGAGATCCGTCGAGCAGGTACTGATGTTTGCTGACGGAGGTGATCTTGCTGAGCGCGACGAGGAAGCTGCCGCCCGGCATGCTGGCCTGCCAGAAGCCGCGCTGGTCCTCCTTGTCGGTGTACGGCTTCTCGTCGGAATTCGGAGTGGCTTCGGGATTGGCGGTGCGGCCGGAGTTCTGGGCCGCCGCGAAGGGCGCCAGGGCGAGGACGGTGAGAAGGATTATCAGTTTCATGACCATGGTGAGGTGAGGTGACAACCACGAGTATCGGGCAGGGATTCGCGCGCGTCAAAGCATCATCCGGGGGATTCGCGATTGAGGCTGGCGGCGGATCTGGCATCCTGAAGGGGCCATGGCGAGGTACCGGCCCAACGTGGCGTTGCTCCTCCTGAACAGCAACGATCAACTCCTCATCTGCGAACGGGCCAAGGTGTTCGGGGGCTGGCAGGTCCCCCAAGGGGGGGTGGATGCCGGCGAATCCCCCGAGGAAGCCCTGCATCGCGAAGTCGAAGAGGAAATCGGGTTGCCCCCGCAGGCCTACCGTGTGATCGCATCCCGCGACGGGTACGAATACCTGTATCCCGGGGAAGTGAAACGCCGCAAGGGAAACCGATACGACGGCCAGTCCCAGACGTATTACCTCTGCCGCCTGCGGCCGGACGCCCCGCCGATCGACGTCCACCGGGGACCGAGGGAGTTCCGGGACTACCGGTGGATCGAACCGCACGAGTTCGACCTCGAGTGGATTCCCGAGTTCAAGCGTCAGGTCTATCGCGACGTGCTGCGCGATTTCTTCGGGGTGGCGGTGTGACGGGCTGAAGGGCTACGACTCCGGCGGGGCGAACAGCGTGGGGAGCTGCACCTTGACGAGCGGCGGGGGCGACGTTTACGGGTTGATCGACATTTCCAGGATGACCTCGCGCAGAACTTTGCCGGCGAGAACCGACGAACACCCCGAGGGGTCGAGCGAGGGGGCGAGTTCGACGAGGTCGCAAGCCACGACGTGCTGCCATGGGATTGTCCCGAGGAGGGATTCGAACGTGAGCCAGTCGATGCCGCCGGGCTCGGGAGTGCCGGTTCCCGGCAGCTGGGCGGGATCGAAGAGATCGAGGTCGATGGTCACATAAAGCGGGCAGCCGTCCCCGAAACGGGCAAGCGCATCGGCAAGGCCGGCGGCATCCGGGCGAACGAGCCGGGCGCTCTCGCGGAGCTCCGCGAATTCCGCCATGGTTCCGGAGCGGACGCCGCATTGCAGGAGGCGGGCCGGCGGGACGATCTCGAGGACGCGGCGCATGGCGCACGCGTGGCTCCATGGCGTCCCGGTCCACGAATCCCTCAGGTCGGCATGGGCGTCGAACTGAAGCACCGCAAGACCGGGATGCGCCCCGGCCACGGCCTGCACCGCTCCGGGCGTGAACGAATGCTCCCCTCCAAGGAGGATCGGCCGGGCCGGGCGCCCGAGGACCTCCCGGCAGGCTTTTTCGACGGCCTCCGCGACCTGTCGCGCATCATCGCCGGGGAGGACGAGGTCGCCGAGGTCGGCGAACGCCACGTCCGCGAGGTCCCGTTGGAGGCGGGGCGAGTAGCTTTCGAGCCCTTCGGAGGCTTCGCGGATGGCCCGCGGTCCCCCGGCCGTCCCCTTGCGAAAGCACGCCGTGCCTTCGTAGGGGACGCCCAACAGGGCCGGAGCGCCCGGTTGGATCTCAGGCCGGGCTTCGAGAAATCGGGGAGAACTCGGAGTAACGTTCACGGGGATGACTTGTTCGCTCGTTTCCGGCGAATCCCGGCCTTCAGGGGTTCCCGGGCGGCGACCAGCCCATTTGGCTACGGAAGTCGCCGTAATCGAACCGGCGGACCGTTTCGAGCCGGCCATCCTCGTGCCGGAGGACGATGTCGGGGTGTCGGACGCCGTTGAAACAGGTCGTTTTCACGATGGTGTACTGTGCCATGTCGTGGAAGCGCAGTTCGTCGCCGACCCGCAGCGGGCGGTGGAAGGCGAAGTCGCCGATCACGTCTCCGGCGAGGCAGGTGCACCCCCCGAGGCGGTAGAGGTGCGGCCCCGACTCCCCCGCCGGGCGGCCGTCGAGAGTCACTTCCGGGCGGTAGGGCATATCGAGGGTGTCGGGCATGTGGGCGGCGGCCGAGACGTCGAGAATTGCATGTTCCAAGGCGTCGTTCGAGAAGAGATCCACAACGTGCGCGACGAGAACGCCGGAGTGTAGCACTGCCGCCTCTCCCGGCTCGAGCCAGACCTCCTCGAGACGATATCGCTCGCGGGTCTCCGCGACGAGGCGCACGAGCAGGTCGCGGTCGTAATCGGGCATGGTGATCCAGTGTCCGCCGCCGAGGTTGAAGCTCCGGATCGAGGGGGAGCGCAGGAGGTCCCCGAACTGCCGGTCGACGGCTTCGAGCGTCTTTTCGAGATCCTCGCCGCCCTGCTCGCAGAGTGTGTGGAAGTGGAGGCCGGTAATCCCGTCGAGGCCGGCGCCGCGTAGCGATTCGACCGGGGCGCCAAGCCGGGACCCGGGAGCGCACGGATCATATTTCGCCACCGCCGTGGTCGAGCAACGCGGGTTGACCCGCAGCCCGCAGCGCAGCTCGCCCGACCGGAAGCGCGGATGCCCCATGACCCGCCTGCGGAAGCGCTCCCACTGCCCGACCGAGTTGAAGTCGAGGTGGTGCGTCACCGCCAGGAGGGTCTCGAGGTCCTCGTCGGAATACGCCGGGCCACACGTCAGAATATGCCCGCCGAAGAACTCCGCCGCCAGCCGCGCCTCCCACGGCCCCGAGGCGCAACACCCGTCGAGATACTCGCGAAGGACGGGAAACACCGCCGGCACCGCGAACGCCTTCAGGGCGTGGACGATCCGGCAACCGCTCCGCCGCCGAACATCCGCCAGCACCTCGCAGTTCGCACGGACTCGGGCAAGATCGATCCGGAAACTCGGCACGGGCGGGGACACGCGCGCAGTGTGCCCCCTCCCCGCCGCCGGGCAACCCCGAAGAGACAGCCGCACCTCGCGCCTTCCAAAGTGCGCGGTGGCAATGCCCCAACGGGGCGGCGACACCGCTCTCACACGCGCTCACCCTGAACCACGCGAAGATGGGGTCAGTCAACGTTTTACGTTGCCCGGAAATCGGGAATCTGCGGAATGGGGCGGCTGCCGCGCCAGGTG
>Ga0180431_10005401_pt1 | contig 15571 bp, 16 predicted proteins | sample SS_ome_11_FD_132459 | JGI IMG/M metagenome (GOLD analysis project Ga0180431, IMG submission 132459) | Hypersaline lake sediment archaeal communities from the Salton Sea, California, USA - SS_1_MS_1 metaG | ecosystem: Environmental > Aquatic > Non-marine Saline and Alkaline > Hypersaline >... | reverse complement strand
TTCCAAGGTATACTTTCCTTTCATATAATCTACCTGCAAAAAAATTCTCTGTTCATCAAAAGTCATAGAGGTTGTTAAGATAAGGTTATCAGTAACATTTTCCTCTTTTATTAGCTTTTTGTTGTCCATTGACATCTCCTGTACTATATAATACCACATTCTTAAGAATCTCAGCCATCTTTTGAGCAGCAGCTTGTGAAGTACCTGACATAGGTCTTACTCCTAATATTCCAGGCTTAGGTCTTACGTTTATTCCAGAAAAAGTATCTGTTACGATATTTCCGTAATTTGAGTTTGACAATAACGATTTAACTACGTAGAAATTTGAAAATTTAAAGCTGTCTCTGTATGACGCAGGATAATACTTTCCTTCTTTTGTATCTAGGTTATCTTTTTCATTACCAGCAGCAGCTACAATTACAACTCCTCTAATTAGAATTCTTTTAATATATAACCTTTCTGTACCATCGGCTTCAGGTCCACCCATGCTTAAGTTTAAATATCTAATTTTTTTATCTTTAATTACATGTTTAAGTGCTTTTATAGATGCTTTAAGATGAGCCTCTCCAGACTCCACACCCTGATGGTAAAATTTAAGAGAAACAATACAGTGTGTTTTTGGATTTATAGATCTGCCAATAATGCCGATTATGTTTGATCCATGACCGTGACTGTCATATGGATCTTTATTTATAAAACTTTTGGGTTTTTCTTTACACATGAATTCCATACCCTGCATATGCTGAAAAACTCCAGTATCAATTACAGCGATCTTAATGCGATCTTCAGCAAAAGAGGTTAATGGTAAGATAAATAGTAAAAATAGTGTTATTTTCTTCATATCTCCATCATAGCATTAAATTGGCTCTTGTTCAACTATTATATCAGTAATATTTGTATAGCTTATACCTTTTGATTTACTTTGCTTTCTTTTGTAGAAAACATAAACAATAGCACCTTTTTTCAATGATTTAGGATATTCTAAAATACCAGTGTTGTAGTCAGCCCACAATACCTTCTCAGAAATATAGCCTGAGGAGTCCAGGATTAGCTTCAGAGCCTTCTTTTCACCACCTGCATAGGTGAACTCCTCTGCATCTATAACGTAAGCAGGACAGGCTAGAACGACCTCCTGATCGATATCTAGCTCCATACCATCGACTCTTTGTAAATGCTCTCCAGATACCAGTGGAACCTCTTTACCCCATCCATTCATGATCCTATCATAAGGATGACCAGGCAATAGCTTTGCTGTAGATTCTTTTCTGAGCACCTTATTAAGATCCAAATTCATAGTGGGAAATATATCTTTTTTCATAAGATAGTCTTTTTTAGGAGATATCATTAAATATTTAGGGTCTATTTTTCCTTTCTTTGGACCTTTTTCTCTATACCTCACCATGTTTCTGTAGGTTTTTTCCTCTGCTTTTGAATCACCAGCTTTAGTGGCATCCATAATCTTATTTTGATATTCGTTAAGTTTTCTAGTGAACTCAACTTCGTTAACTGTATCTTCATAAACCTGCATCTTGGTCATAATATCAGAGCCTTCCTTAAAGAATGAATTTAAAACACCTACATGGATAAGCTTCCTAGTCAAAGAAGGACCGCATACTTTCTTAGTTATAAAGTCTTGTAAATTAGCATAGGGTCTACCATCCATGATTTTATCAGCTACTTTCTTACCTAGCCCAGATATCATGGATAATTTAGATCTAATCTTATTTTCACTATAGTCAATTGAGATTTCTTCAGTGGATATATTAATGTCTGGTGGAAGAACCATATCTTTGATATATTGATAATGCTCTTCGTTAATTTTTTTAGTATCAGATGTGGAGATAACAGCAGCCCACCATTCTAATGGATAATGATGCTTGAAATAAGCACAGGCATACGAAATAACTGAATAAGCCACAGCGTGTGATTTGTTAAAACCATACCTAGCAAATGTCTCCATCATATCCCAAACTTGTACAGCTTCACTTTCAGGTATTTTCTTAGAAGCACCTTCAATAAATATAGGCTTGAGAGATTCAATAAGTTTCTTCTTTTTCTTACCAACAGCGATACGAACATTCTCTGCATCAATTACATTCATTCCAGCTAGTTCTTTGGCAAGTTTTGTAACCTGCTCCTGGAATACCAATACCCCATATGTCTCTGGAAGCATCTCATCCATAATAGCAAGTTTAGATTTAGATTGACCACGCTTACGATATCCGTATTCCTCAGCCATATTACGACCAGTTTCTTCATCTTTAAAGTCTAGTGGACCTGGACGACCTAGTGAGGTAATAACTGCACAATCTACGATAGATTCAGGTTTAATATCCATTACTAGTGGTGTAGCTGTCTTAGAGTTAAGCTGAAACACAGTCTCAGTTTCACCACGCCACAACATCTTAAAAACATCCTGGTCTACTGGCAAGTCCCATACAAAAGTTTTCTCGCCATTTTCCATAAAATAGCCAGTTTCAATATTGGTATCACCGTGTTTCTTATTAATATAATCTAGACATACACGAGCTTTTTTAACAGCATCAACAACTAGAAAGTCATACTTAATTAGACCAGCCCATTCACAGTGTTTGTGCTCATATTGGGTAACACGCTTTACACCACCCACCTCAAATATAGGAACATCTTCTTCAATAGGTCTATCGGAAACAACATAAGCACAGGCATGGCGTGAGTTTTGTCTAGCTAATGAAAGTGCTCTTTTTACGATATCCCATTCCTGAGGTCTTTCCTCAGCATATTTTTGCAAATCTTCGTTTAGCTCTAATAGTCCTGGAGTGTGTGACCCATCTCCATTTTCATATCCAAATACATAATCTTGATCGGATACACCCTGAGGTGTATTAGGTAGTGATTTAGATAAAGCCTGAATATCGGCTTCAAGTTTGCCTTTATTTACAAATCTATTAGCATCTAATATAGCTGACTTAATTCTTAATAGTGTTCTAGTAGAAATCTGAGCAGCATGACTGCCGTATTTATTAAATAAATACCCACCGTTTCCGTCTTTACCTACTAGATGTAGTCGAGATTCAAGGTCACAGTCAATATCAGGCAAGTTACCCTGCTCAACCCTGTCTATAGTTAGAAATCTAGATGTACTAAGTTCATACTTAATAGGGTCAATATGTGTAATTCCTATTAAATAAGAAATTAAAAAACCGCCTGCCGAGCCCCTTGCAGGACCAGTGAGATAACCGTTGTCTTTATAAGATTTATAGACATCTACAATAGGGAGAAAGTAGGGCACAAGATCAATAACCCCATTATTTGTAATGAGATCGAGTTCTTGCTCAAATTGCTTAACATACCTCTGGTCGTCCCACCTCATTCGTCCAACTTCATCGATAATTTTAAGCAATTCTTCTTTTGGATTTCCCTCTGGTTTTGGCAGACGGTATTCATACTTCAGGGAGAATTCTTTAAACTTTTCAGCCCATTCGTGTGAATTTCTCCCCAAAGGGAGAATCTCGTCTTCTGTTAATTCTAGTTCGTTTTTAAGATATTCCATAGACTCTTCTAGAGAGCGCATATGTTGTTTTTGTTCAATTCTATTTTCTTCACCTAGTTTCATTGATTGAACAACCTGATCACCCTGGTCTGCATAGTATGAGTAGTTATTAATTATTAATCTACCCATATCTCCTTCACGAGCAGCCACAGCCATAATAAATTTATTAGCCTTAGTCTGAATATCCCCACCAGGCAATGGTTGAAATTCATTTAATAATCTAGCTTTCTTGATCTCTTGTAAGTGATATTTAACTGGATATCTGATTTTATTGATATAGATGTATTTAAGCATCTTATGTCTATTACCTCTTCTGGGTAATTCTTTTGCTTGAGCTTTCTTGTAATGATCGGTCTCAATCCTATCATTTGCTGGAATATGAATAACATGGTTATCGTCACCTAGAGTGACTTCCACCATTGATTGCCAGTAATTACTATACTTATAAGGAACGATTGAGGGGTAATATTTGTCACCAAATATGTCTTTAACCTTTCTATAATATTGAAGTGCAATATCTGCCCTATCAACTATAAGATGTTTTGTAATAAGATCTTCAACATTTGAATTTGTAACAGTTACATTGTATTTAGACAGTTCTTCTAGATCTTCCCAGTTGAATGCGTGATATTCGTTTTCACCCACTTGTATAGTTCTTCTGGTATGGTCAGACGACATCTTGACTAGCTTTTGAAAAGCCGCTTGATCTTGAGCGTGTACTATAAATTTAAAATATTTGATACGAGCTGATTCTGTTTCTTCAATAATAGGACATTCAGAATCTTTAAAGATAATCTCAATCCCAGGAATTATCTTGACACCTTTTTTCTCACCATACGTATAGGCACGTACAATAGATGATAAGTTACCTATATCTGTAACCGCAAAGTACTCTAGACCAAGCTCTTTGGTCTTATCTATCATAGATTCTACTGTAGAACCTGACAGGGGTGATTCTGGGTGGTTACATGGACTAATATAATTCATCGTACCCTTCGAGTTTTGAAACTCTTTCTTCTAACTCTAATAGTTTTTCTACTAAAAATTTAATATCTTTAGCAGCTAATTTAGAAACATTATCAATTTGTTCCTTAAGTTCTTTTATTTTAATTTGGTTATGACCGCTAAGGTCTATTGGGTTGTGATCCATGCTATCTCTCCACTATCTCTAATAAACTGTTGTTTGACACTCCAGACATGTTGTCTTTTTTCTGTTGCATGAGCTTACAGTATGCTTTATATACCTCTACGGTCATTCTAATATCCTCTTTAGCATCGTGAGCACGACCTTTAGGAATGTTAAAGTACTCAACTTGAGAGCTTAAATTGCCGAGATCTGCTGGTAGAAAACCTACATCTTGCAGAAAAGTCAAAATCTGTAGTGTATCTAGAGGTCTGTAATGAACCAATTTATCCCAATCAGGCTTACTTACTAGCTGTGCGTTTACAAAACCAATATCAAAACCAACATTTTGCCCACACGGTCTAAAGTGCCTACGTTTCTTAGGTATTTTATATTGTTCTAGGAATTTAATCAATTCTTTAGCACCTTCAGAATAAGGTACTGTTCTAGGATCTTTAAGGTGTTCTTCGATATTTATACCAGTTACGTCCAAAGCCTCTTGTTCAGCTACAATATCACCGCTATCAGGCTTCAAAAATAGCTCTAATTCACCCAGCTTTTCCCACTCTGGGCTATATACAGCAAAGAAAGCTGTTAATAGACTGTGGCGACTCTCATCAGTTCCACCAGTCTCACAATCAAACCATAAATAATTCATATAATCTCCCTAATTATATAATACCATATTTACAAGCCAATTGAGTTCTTAATCTTTTCAATAGCTTGCGCAAATATACTGAGAACTTCCTTTTCCTCCATCAAAAGAACTTTAGCTATCCTTTCGTCATCAACACCCTCAGGATTCTTTTCTATTAATTTTTCTAAGGAATTACCTAATCTAGGGCAATAGATAAAATCCTCATCCTCTAATATTCTTTCTTTTAGCTCTTTCTTTTTATTTGCCATCTTTATCCCTATCAAATAGTAGTATTACCTGCTCAGCCTCTAAATCTTTATATGCAGCTTCTAGTTCATCTATATAATAACTGTAACTTTCGAGCTTTTTCTCTAACTTCTTTTGAAGTCTTGACTTTAAGTTTTTATGTTTAATAATTTCTTTTCTTATATTTCCTAATTCTTGTATTGATTTTTTATATTCAGAAACTACGGTTATCACCTTATTACTCCTATGTAGGTCTATATTATAAACTAGGTCTTCTTCAACTTTTAAAAGGAATATTAACCTATCTAACACTACATCCAAATCATCTTCAATAAGTTTTAATGCCATTTCTAGTCCCAGTACTTGACCTCTAATTTTCTTTATTCTTACTAATTTCTTGTTCCTCATCAACTCTATTCCTGTACCCACATTTACAACTAATAACATGAAAGCCAGTAAAAATAATCTTATTCATACCTTCAGACCCACATTTGGGACAAGACTTTCTTATTTTGCTCAGTGGTTTTCCAGATTCTACTGTTTTTAAAATTTCCGATAGAGGTCTATCATTTGTTATTTCTTTTAAATATGTTTCAGTTTGTCTAAAAGCTTGGTGGGCTGTTTGGACTTCTGATTTCAACTGTCTAATTGTTCTATCTTTTCTCCTTATAGCTTTTTTAAGTTTGGAATTCTCTTCTTCAAGGATCTCCACTCTATCCTTTCCTTTCTTATTCATAAAATCCTCTTTGTGAATCAGCTACATATACTTATATAATACCATAAAATAAAAAACCCAGCCATAGGGCTGGGTTTCACCGGAGTAAAAAATGAAAAATTTACTATCTAGGAATGCTCCAAGTAGTACGTCCATCTTTAGTTCTGATAATGTTAATTAATTGTCTTTGACCGTTTGGATATTGAATACACATTGTGTTAGTCCAAGATGACGGACCAGTGTTGTAAGATAATTTAAGTACCGTAGAAGTACCTACCTGGTAGACTTCACGCCATATACCAGCGGTGTGTGAGTGACCTACAGTGGCTTTATAATAGGCTTTTTCAATACTTCTAAGAGATCCTTTAGATCCATTGCCGCCCTTATCACCGTGAGCACCGTTTTCAATACCATATACTATATAATCTTCATCCCTGTCTAGCCAATTCACAGCTTCAGGATTTTCTAGCTTACACATATCCTCAATCAAATGTCTTAGAGGATCTTCACCATCCATTCTCTTTTTAACCAAGTCTAGAGCGTCATATAAATTCTCTGGGTCGTCTTTCCACCTACCCTCATCTATATATCTTTCTAAAGCTTCATCATGATTGGATTTTACTATAGTAATTTTATCAACTCTTTCAGACCACTCATCAAGCCATCTAGCTGTAATATCACCCTCATACATAAGAGAAGATTTACCAGCTCTAGCAATCATAGCCCTTGTAACTGGCTTATGAACGTCATGGTGATTGTTGAACCTATTATCAAACAGGTCATGTACTATAATCTCTTTAGAATTTGTATATTCTACAATGTCTTGTAAACACTCATCAACATCTAAGCAATGAGATCCAACGTGCGTATCACCAAATACACTTATTGTCTCTTCAGCTTCTTCTATGGTTCCATCTGGATTATATTTCCACCCTAAATCATAGAAACTGCCGTCTTCATCGGCTTGAATTTGTCTGAAGTGAAATATCCTGTCATCTTCAATCTCTACAACAATAGCACCTAATACATGATCGAACTCAGCAATATAAGAAGTTCTTTTAGACATTGATTTATCTGTCGAATAGTCTGGCTTAGTAATAGCACCAGTAGTCATTAATGCTCTAGGCATTTTAGTATTAGAGTTTGCTACAAAATTAAGATATTGTTTTGGAGAAGCTAGAGCCATAGAGCCTTTAGCCTGTGCAAGTCTTTCAAGCCCTGTTAGTGGGTTAATTTGTTTAGCACTAACACGAATTGATGATAAGAAAAATTTCTTATTTAGATACAAGTCTTTAAATGCAAAACCACAGTCTTTTAATCTTCTATCTAATTCGTAATCAAAAATAGAGTTTCTAGAAGCAACGTCCTCACAAGGTTGAATGAGAATCATAGCGTTTTCTTCTTCTTCATATACCTTGAGTGCTTTAAAGAAATCCTCGTGGATCTCTTTACCTGATACTGCGGTTGTAATGATAAATCTTGATTTTTTCTTAATTTTCTTTTTCAGATCTGAAAAAGCCTTATCTGTAAATAAAGTATCATTTACGAGTTCAGATATTATTTCTGGGTTGTAATCTGATACTACCTCATATAAACCACGCATACCTTCAAAAAATTTGTTAATTTGATTGCTAGTATATCCCCATGATTGAACTACTTTTAAAGAAGGGGTAATCCCATATACTTTTACGTAATCTAAATACTTTTCTATAATGCGCTGCTTCATTTCAGCTTCAATTTCTTCTTTAGTGGGTTCGGGGTGTGGAAAATATAGACCTTGAGCAGCAGAGAAACCACCTAGATCATTAAGCCTAACCTTATTTAATCTAGGTATATCGTTATCTACCGTAGCTCTAATGTACTCATCTCTTTTAAGCTCGTGAGGTTCCTTACCAGTAATCTCGGCAGCTTGCAACATTGAGTCTTGAAAGAGCTTTATAAGTTCTTTGTTTTTCATATATCTTCCTGGAAAAAGTTTGGCTACAAGTTAAAGATTACTTTTTAGCCGTCTTTTCTTCTTCCTTGAATTCTTTCTTTTGTTCTTTTTCTTCTGCAATATCGTAAAGCTCTGTAATTTCAAGGGTAAGTCCGTCACCTGAAAAGTCTTCAACTAATTCACCGATTTTCTTTCCATTTACCTTGGCTTTTGCTTCTTCATTTAGAGAAGCTAGAGCAAATTGCATTCTTGGGTTAACAACATTGCTTTCTTCGTCTAATTCACGACCTACAACAAATGATCTTTCGTGAATCTTTTTCTTTTTAGTCTTTTCAAGCACTTTCTGCTCTAGAAGAAAGTCAATCTTTCCTTTCAATTCTTCAACATTTTCTTCAACTAAAAGCTTATTTACTACATCATTACTTACACCGTCAGTCTCGCCAGCTTTAATAGTGGCATTGACTCTACGTGCCAAAGCAGTGATAGTCTGTCTCATTCGGTCCATTTCCTGGGCTAGAAATTGCATGTTCTCGTTAGCACCAGATAGTGCCGCTTCAAGTCCTTCAATTCTTTGAGATGCAGTTAGTTTTTGTTGTTGTTTAGACATTTTTTTCTCCTTTATTAACCTTTATCTGCTAAAATTTTATTTAATAGTACATTAAAACCACCAGCTTTTGGATCTGCCTGTTGGTTCATTTGTTTTGTCCTATAATGCATGTCAAGCTGGGCTCCAGTAGGAATTGGTTTAGTACCCTGTGCCTTTACTTTACCTGTATTAATACTTTTATTAGCTTCCATAAGTTCATCAACATTCATCTCATGCGCTGGCTTATTGTATTTTTGCATTCTATCAATATCTTCACGTGCAAGTCTTTCAGCCTCAGCATCGCTAATCTGACCTTTTCTATTCATCTTTGCTCTAGATGCTTTTGTTTTCTTAGCTGGCTGTTGAGCAGGAGCTGGCTTTCTTTTAGGTGCAGCTTTTCTTTTTGGAGCTGGTTTTTTCTTAGCTACTCGTTTTCTTGGCTTAGGAGGTTCTTCGTATTCTTCCTCTTCACCGTAAACATCTTCAACTTCAACAGATCCAGCTAGTGACTGTAATCCTTGTGGCTCATCTTGAACTGGAGCAGCTATTGTCGGCATAACCTCAGTAGCTACTACTTTTTTAGAGTCAGCCTGAGCTGAAGCACCCTTTGTTCCTTTGTAAGATAAGGCTTTTAAAAACTCAATTTCAATATCGTTAAAAGGAAGTTCTACACTCACCTGTTTAGGGGTTTCTTTTTCTACCTTCTCTGCTTTAATTCCTAATAATATTTCTAATCTATTTACAATATACGATTTCAATTCAGCTTGAACATTAGTAAGGGCTCTAGGATGCGCTTTAACTCCCTTAAAAAGATCGTGTTTAATTAACATATCATAAAGTCTAGCTTGTTCAAGTCTAATCATGGCGTCTGTAACTACAGTGTTTTCACGCTTATTAAGCTTGTAAGCCACTTTTTTGTCTGTAGGAGAATAATCGCTCATTTCTTCCTCTTCGTATTCTTCTTCATACTCTTCTTCTAGATCTTCTTCTTCAAGTTCATCTAGAATTTCTTGAGCACTGTCTTCCATGTTATCTTGTAACATGTCAAATTCAGAAGTTTTTTCGTCCCAAAATCCAGTCATACTTACCTCTAGTTATATAATACCATAAGTTATTCAGTTTTATCTGCTTTGATACTGTTTTCTAAACCCATAGACTCTATAATAGCCTTTACAGCTTGTAAGTCACCATTATCCTTACCGTCTATATCGAATACCTCAGTAACTTCTTCTCCATCTTCATAAGAGGTTGTAATCATCCATCCATTTGATACATGTTTAATAGTAATAGATTCAAAAGGAGTAAACCCTCCATCGTCACCATCTTTAAAATCAGTGTCATCTTCTGACTTACTCTTAAACTCTTGAATACTTGTAATGTCGTGCGCAGTACTCATAATTTACCTCTTGTTTATATAATACCACAAATCACTTATAAGCATGATACCTTCTGTTTGGCATCCATTCTAGTGGGTCTTTATCGTCATATATCCTATCAGGTTTTGTTAATATAACATCAACATATTCTTCTATTTTTAATGCTTTAACACATGCCTCAGCCCATTTAGAACCTCCAGCAGACCAAACTACAATATGTGTTCCTGATTTCTTTTGTCTAATTAATTCTTCAACGTGAATTCTAATAACCTTCTTATGACTCCAATAGTTACCCATCTGTATAGCTATGCGGTCATCTCCTTCACCAGACTCTTCCCATTCAACTAGAGTATCGTCAACGTCAAAATAAGCCACTCGACCTTCTGGTAAAATATACATTTAATATCCCTTACTGTATTTAAAATCATACTTACTACATCCAATTAATAAAAAAATCATCAAAATATATTTCATAAATCATCCTTATCTCTAAAACCAACAAAGGTAGGAAATCTATACTTCCCATCCTTGGTTAGTTCTTGATATTTAAACTTTATAAGCTTTCCAATATAATTGTCTTTGTTTTTCCATACGTCTTCTCTGAGCGTGTCATATAGTCCAGACGCTATTCTAAATTCAGGTATGTGTTTGTTTTTAACTATAAAAGCTCCTAAAACACCTGATTTAACCATACCTTCTTTCTTAGTAGATCTTTTAGCATATCCTAGTTCATCTTTTTCTAATACATTGTGGTTTTCTAGTTTTTCTTCAAAACCTATAATTTCAGCTTCTTCATCGAAAAATCTTTTTATCTTAAGTAAACCGCCTTCTCTTAATGTAGACCTTCCACATTTATATGCACCATCTGGATTACGAATCATTATACCTTCATAGCCGTCTTTCACAATTTTTGATTCATACTGCAATAAGGACTCTAGGTCTTTAAATAATTCACCACCCAGTGGTTCACAGAAACCAGGCAATTCTTGCATTTGATTGTAAGCGAGATATCTACTAATAAAAGGTTCTTTGATATCACTGGCTACATAATCAAATATAATATATTTAAAGTCAGGTTCTCCATCTTCAGACATTACTGAGCTGGATGTTTGATCAAAACTATCACCCACTACCAGTTCACCATCCAGACCATCCGGTAACTCTTTCATTTTTTCTTGTATATATTTGTTTCGGATAGGCTTGAAACTTCTACTAACGGCTTGACCGTTTATAGTAAGGCACCTAATCCCATCAATCTTAGGATAGGCAAAAATTGGAAATTGAATTTTTTCTAAGTCAGCCTTACAAGCCAACATAGGTTTTTTTATCATTATCCCTCACATGCTCTACAGGTATCGTCTTTATCAGCAGTTATACCTGGTTGTGTTCTCACATAATAAAGAGACTTAAGCCTAGACTGTTCAAAAGCATGTTTATGAACCTCATGTATCCAAGCTTCCTCTTCATTTGCATCAAAGAATAAGTTTAGAGACTGACCTTGACAAATCCACTTCTGTCTTTGTTCAGCAAGATCAATTAATACTTTCTGGTTGATCTCGTAGGCAGTTCTAAAAACTTCCTTCTCATGATCTGATAGTATCACACTGTCAAGATGTTGTACAGAACCCTTATTATAAGATATTGAATCTATAACGTCATCATTATAGTGACCACGTTCTTTCAGTATTTTAAGTAGCACTGGATTAATTCTTTCTACAGAACCCACCTTAGCAAGTTTCTGATTATAGACATTTGCAATAATAGGCTCAATTCCTTGACTAACTGCGCCAGCAATAAAAGCCGACGATGTATTTGGAGCGATAGCCAGTAAGTGACTGTTTCTTAGTCCAGTACCTTTCAGCCATTCGGGTTCACCTAGCCATTTAGCTAAAAATTTAGATGCTCTTATCGATTCACTCTGAAGGTGCTGGAACATCTCAGAATTGACCATTCTAGCGTCAAATCCGTCTATTGTGAAGCTTTTCTGCTGTAGGTACGTATGGAACCCTAAGAGACCTAACCCAAGGGCTCTAGAGGCTTTTGCAGACGCTACAACACGCTCTAAACCACGTACCTTGCCTCCACGCTCAATTAAATCCTGACATACACAGTCTAGAAACACTGTAGCCTCAAAAACTGCATCTGTATTCTTCCATTCGTCAAATTTATTACCTACCATTGAGCTAAGTACGCAAGATAAGGTATAGTCTGAATCTGTATGTTGAAAAATTTCAGTACACAGATTGGACTGTTTTGTAGACAGCCCTAAACCCTTGTAAAAAGGTGGGTCTTGTCTACGAGCGTTATCAATAAAAATTATATAAGGCTTACCTTTTCTAGCTCTCCAATTTAGAATTGTGAGATATCTTCTCATAGCCTCTTCGTCACCTCTTTCTAGAGCCTCACGAACAGAATCGTCACATATAACGCCTAGATGTAGCTTCTCAAGCTTTTCCATCATTGGTAATATCTCCATAAGATCTTTTTGCCAAAAGTCCAAATAAAGAGCTGTGGAGCCTCTACGGAGTCCTCCTTGATTAACCCAATTCTGAGAATGCCAGTATTTCTTAATCCAGTCAGATGTAGGATTAGTATGACCGCCTGTAGCTATCTTTTCATAGCCGCCACGAACATCCAGGAATGCAGCAGTACCAAAGCCGTACTTTGATAGAATTTCTAGCTCATGACCTGTGTAGGAAATATCCCACATTGTGTCGCCTACATACGATGCAGAACACGAAACAGCCATACCACGATTAGTTCCTAAATTACCCATAACTGGAGTAGATGCTGCAAGATATCCTTTCCAGAATAACTGGAAGAATTTTTCTTCCCACTTTTTATTAAATTCAGGTAGGTAATCAGCAGCAGCTTTAGCCATTGCACGATATCTTTCACGTGGGGTCTTATCTAATAAGTATGATTCTTTAAGCATGGCGTAACTCATCCAAGTTAACCACTCAGGAGCCTCGCCTGTCTTTTTAAGTTCTTTTAACTCAGTCTTTATAGATTCTTTCGTAGACATATATTTTACCTTACCATTTTTTAATTTTGTTGAAGTTCCAGTTGTTATTGTAGCTTGTAGGATTGCGGTCAAAAAAGTCAGTCATTTCTACTTGATTAATTTTTTTATAAAACCATCTTGCTACTGGATTATAGCTTACTTCATATATAGGAGCAATGCCGATATCTCTGAGTTTTTTGTTGGCACGACTCTGTACAAAGTTTTTTAGTTGAGTATCTGTAATCCCTTCGATTTTGCCCTTGGCAAATATATTATCAATAATCTTTTCTTCTGACAAGTAACACTCATGAGCTATTTCTTGTATTTCTTTTTCTAGAGATTCTTTGTTTAGTCTGGTTCCATATTCTTTCATGAATGTATTATATAACCAGGAATCAGCATCTGCATGTAGAGCCTCATCACGTACAGAATAACTCAATCCTGTAAATACATTTTTTAATTTATTCTTAGGAGGGTTTTGAAAGCTCATCAGAAAAGCAAATGAACTATATAGGACTACACCTTCAATAAAGCTAAACGTAGCCAGACTGATAGCTATATCACGATTATTATCACGCTTACCACGATTAAGCTGTTTACCGATAAAATCCATACGATCTTTCATTTCAGGTTCTTTCATAAAAGAAAGATAGAAATCTTCGTTAGATAAACCTAGAGCTTCGTTTAATCTATCGTAGAATAAAGAGTGCTCTACTTCCATAGCCGAAAATACCTGAGCCATCATTCTAATCTCATGCTTGGGAAAATGACGGTATACTATATCGGACCAGTAGTCTCCTACACGAGTTTCATATGTTGTAAATAGTTTCAATACTGTGTTAATTCCGTGCTTTTCAGCTTCAGTAAATTCAGTATTATATTGCATAAGGTCTGAATCTACTTCTATTTGAGAATGGGTCCAGTGGTGATCGTTTTGTGCTTTGGCGAATTCAAATGCACGTTCGTACTCAAAAGGTCTAAAATTGACCCTTTCATCCTTCAACATAGTATCTCCTTTCTAGAAACTAAATAACCTTCTAGTAATAAGAACAGATATAAACAAAAGTATAATTCTGAAAAAAGCCCTACCGTACATCTTGTATTTCACAATTTCAGAGACCTCTTCATTAGATCCTTTTGCCTGTTGTTCTTTTAAAGCTATTAGTTTCTTAACTAGTTCTTGCTTTTCTATTGTAACACGAGCAGCGTTTCTTTTCCATTTAATCTCTTTAAAATAAATAATATCTTTATCTTTTTGTTCAATCTCTTTTTCTATAAAAGTAATTTGTTGTGTAATGGAGCTTGCATTTCCAATTTCCTTAGTCCCTTCTAATATTACCTGGGAACTAATAACAAACATCATTAAACAAAATATACCAGCTCTTAAAGCAGTTACCCAAGCTAGTCCAGCTTTTGTCTCAGTTCTATATCCACTTAGGAATATAAAACAAACCTCAGTCAATATAGCCTTTACATAAGTTTTAGTAGTAATAACACTATCTATTGCATAAAAAGCCAGAGCTTCACTTACAAGAAAACCTGTAATCGTAGCCAGTAGTAGAAAATATAGACTATTTCTAAAATTTTCTGAAATAAATTTCTTGATTTTAGCGAGTGGACTTCTGCGCTTCTTATTCCAAACCTTAAGATTATCCTCACTTAAAGCATCATATATAGACACAGTATCGTCATTCAGAATCAAATGAACCATATTATTCATTTGGTCTAGAAACTTGACTTTCTCGTTTGTAATGTCTTCTTGTGTCTCAACACTAGCTTCAAAATTATCTTTTATCTTAGAAGCTTGACTGAGAATTTCCTTATCATTCTTCATCTTTTTTATACTTAGTCAGATAAAGGGCATGAGCCAAAAGCAAAGCGTCAGCACGGTCTTCGTCTTTTAACAAAAGATCTAAGCCATAGACTTCATTTGCTCTTCTAACATTTACATGCTTTTTTCCTATAATACCAATTCTTTTACCTTCTGTATCTTTAGCTACCTTAATACCTTTTTTCTTTTGTTTTCTAACTTCTTTGTTCTGCTTCTTCTCAGCATCGTTCATTTTACAACCACATATCCTACGCCACTCTTCTGTCAAGAAATATGTTCTAGGTATATTGCCAAACCAGCCATCCATAGTAAATCCATCAGCCATTTCATAATGGATAAATTCAACTATTTTTTGAGACATATTGTTTTTAGATCCTTTGGCTGTCTCTTCAATAACCATCTCTTCTATATCGAACTCACGAAACTTGTCTACAATATGTTTCATACAATAGCGAGACCACAGAAGATAATTTACTGGATATTCATAACCATCTTCCTCAGGTGGTTCTGACTCCTTATCAAGAGTTCCAGCCTCAATAAGCTCAAAACCATTCTCATCCATATCTACAACGGCATATCCAGTCT
>Ga0180431_10005399_pt1 | contig 15574 bp, 14 predicted proteins | sample SS_ome_11_FD_132459 | JGI IMG/M metagenome (GOLD analysis project Ga0180431, IMG submission 132459) | Hypersaline lake sediment archaeal communities from the Salton Sea, California, USA - SS_1_MS_1 metaG | ecosystem: Environmental > Aquatic > Non-marine Saline and Alkaline > Hypersaline >... | reverse complement strand
GGCGAGGTTGCTCGAAATCGCCTTGGCCGGGTACACCGGGCCCTTCCACGACGCACCATGCGCGGTGGTGGCCAGGCCGGTGGCGGTCGCTGCGACGGCGGCCAGGGCGGCGATGCGGGGGACGCCGGGCATGGTCAGAATCCTACCCGGTCGGTTGCCCGCGCTCGGCAGCGGCGATGGCCTGGGCCCCGACTCAGCCCCGGGGCGTCATCTGCCCGTGGGCACCCAGCACCGAGGCAAGCGCCACCGCCTCCGCCCGCATGTCGCCGTCCAGGCGATCGGCTACCGCCCATGCCTCGCGGGCCAGGTGCCGCATGGCCGCTGCATCGCCGCGTGCCTTGGCGGCCTCCCCCTCGGCCCGGATGCGCGCGATGATGCGCCTCTGCTCGGCGTCGTCCCACACCCCGGGCTGATCGGGCCGTTCGGCGTTGCGCGTGAGCAGCCACCATGCCACCACCAGCGCGGGGAACTTGATGAGCGAGATGGCGAACAGGATGTAGAAGAGGCGCTCGCGCCCATCGGTGGGGGCCAGCCAGGGCAGCAGGGCCAGCAGCACGATCCCCGCCGGGGCGAGGATGATGCCGAGCGTGAAGACCACGCGCTCCCACCAGGGGCGCGGCTGACGCGCTGGCGCGGATGAGGTCATGCCCCCAAGTCTGCTCGCTTTCGCGTGCGCGTACCCCGGCTGCGGTTGCGCACCCCGCCCCGCATCTGATGAAGGCGGTGGCGAGCAGGCCGTGGCTATATTGGAAGAGCAGATGGCGCACCCTTCCCCCTCGATGCCCCCCGACTGCTGGGTCTCCGGATGCTGAGAGTCCGAGGGCCGGTGGCGATCGCCATGGCCGCAGCTGCACCGGTGACCTGCGTCGTGGCGTCGTCGGCCATCGCGTCTACTGCTGCACCGGGAAACACCGCTTTCCCCACGGTCAGCGGAACCGCTCAGGTTGGTCTGGTGCTGACAGCCGTCAACGGCACATGGACAGGCGCTCCCGCCCCCGCGTACTCGTACCAGTGGCAGCGCTGCGAGAGCGCCTCCGTGGCCGGCGTCACGTGGACCAGCCGCACCTCCGCGGCCGACAACGTGTGGCGCGCGGTCACCTGGGGAGGTCCTGCAGGCCAAGAGACATTTGTCGCCGTGGCCCAGAGCGGCGTCGGCAATCGGGTGATGACGAGCCCCGATGGCAGCACCTGGACCAGCCGCTCATCGGCAGCCGGCAGTGACTGGCTCTCCGTCGCATGGGGAGGCCCTGCCGGCCAGGAGAAGTTCGTCGCCGTCGCGCAGACAGCGGCGTCGAGTGCCCGGGTGATGACCAGCCCCGACGGCGTCACGTGGACCCTGCAGAGCGCGACCGACAGCGACTGGACATCAGTGGTCTGGGCGGGGCCTGCGGGCCAGCAGCAGTTCGTCGCGGTGGCCCGCGCCGGCACGGATCGGGTGATGACGAGCCCCGACGGCGTCAGCTGGACTGCACGGACCGCGGCCGCTGCCCAGCAGTGGCGTTCGCTCACGTGGGGAGGCCCCGCCGGCCAGGAGGCCTATGTGGCCGTGTCCCGGACGGGTACCGGCCAGAGGGCCATGACCAGCCCCGATGGGGTCACGTGGACCCTCCGGAACACCCCCGCCGACATCGACTGGCGCTCGGTCACCTGGGGTGGGCCGACCGGCAACGAGGTCTTCGTCGCCGTGGGGCGGAATGGAACGGCGGCGAACCTTGTGATGACCAGCCCGGATGGCATCACGTGGACGCTCCGGCAGGCCGCAGCCGACAGGGAGTGGCAGTCGGTCACATGGGGTGGACCCCCGGGGCAGGAGCGCTTCGTTGCCGTGGGGGAGGGGTCGGCCGGGGCCCTCGACCTGGTGATGACCAGTCGCGATGGCATCACCTGGGTCCCCGGCCAGAGCGTGGGCGGCAATGAGTGGGCGGGCGTCACATGGGGAGGCCCCCCCGGCGACGAGTCGTTCGTCGCGGTGGGGGCAGCCGGTACCGGGAACCGCGTGATGACGAGTTCGCAGGGGCAGTGCACCGACATCCCCTCGGCAACCGCCCGGACCTACACCGCCCAGCCGGCCGACCACGGTCAGTACCTGCGCGTGCAGGTGACGGCCTCCAATGGGGTCGCCCCCGACGGAATGGCCTACAGCGATCCCTCAGGGCAGGTGGCTGCCGCTGCCCCCGCGACCCCGCAGTCCGCCACGGGCGTCGCCGCGTCCCCCACCAGCCCGCAGGCCGCCACGGGCACCGCTGCGCTGAGCGCCCGCCTGCTGCCGCAGCGCACCCGGCTGGTGAGCGGCCAGAAGATGCGCCTGGCGATCCGCGCGCGCAACACCGGCACGGTGGCCGCCCAGGGGGTGACCTCCTGCATCAGGCTGCCGGCGAACCTCGTGGTGGTGCGAAAGGGCTCGGCCCTGCGTTCCGGTCGCACCCTGTGCTTCCGCGTGGGTGATGTCGCGGTCGGCGGCCAGGCGACGCGCGTGGTCACGGTGCGCGCGGTCGCGGCCCGGGATGTCAGCCGCACCATCATCGGCACCGCCCGGGCCACGGGCGCCTCGCGGGTGAGTGCCCCGGCGACGCGGGTCAGCATCCGGCCGCGTGCGGTGCGCACCCCGGTGACCGGCTAGGACGATCCCCCATAGGGCAGTCCACATCCGCCGGCCGCAGCAATGCCCAGGGAAACAGCGCGAGCAGCTTCCCCGATGGTCGCCGGGTGGTTCGGGGGCGCGAATATCGACCCCGCGCCCGACGGTGGTGCCATCGTCACCTGATATCTCCAGGGCACGACCGTGGACTTCGGCGATGGGACCCGCCGCACCTCCTCCGAGAACGAAAGCGTCCTCGGGAGTTCCATGTTCACCATGGGCCTGGTCAGCACGCCCGCTGCACCCGTTGCCACGGCCGAGGTGGAGTCGGCGCGCGCATATCGGTAGCGCCCCTGCCGGGGGGCTCCGTCACGTCGCATTCCGTGCGCGCGACCGCTGGCGGGGGATCGTGCACCATCGAGGTTCCCGCCACCAGCTGCGTTGTGACCGGGCTCGCCGCGGGGGTGCCACGTCAGTTCACCGCCACGGCGGCCAACGTCGCAGGCACGTCGCCCGCATCGGCGGCATCGAACATGGTCATCCCACAGGGTGCCCCGATCCCGGCGCCGCTGTCGCCCGTGGCAGCCCTCGCCCCACGGCTGCTGCCGCAGCGCACGCGCCTGGTGAGCGGTCAGCGGATGCGCATCGGCATCCGCGTCGCCAACACGGGAGCGGCGGTGGCAGGTGGGGTCACCTCCTGCATCCGGCTCCCGGGTCACGCGGGTGAGCACCACGGCGAAGCGGGTCACCATCCGGCCGCGCCCGGCGCGTGCCCGGGTCGCCGGGTAGGAGCGCTGAATCAGAGGTGATCCGGCCGAAGCGGGCTCCGGGCGCCGGAACGGTTGGCGGTGGCTTCTCGCTCCCGTAGCAGGGCTCGCCCCCGGATGAAGGGCACGGGCAGCGGCTCGCCCGCGGGATGAACCTCGTCAACCTCATCGATGGTGAATCCCGCCGCCCGGATGGCTGATGCCGTGTCGCGCGATAGGTGGCATCCGCCGCCGAGGAGCGGCCAGGCCCCCGAACGGTCGAGGGCGCCCGCCACTCGCGCGCCCCAGCGGCCATGCGGGCGCACGTGCTCGAGAAACCGCAGTTCACCGCCCGGGGCCAGCACGCGCCTCGCCTCGGCGAGGGCCGCGGCCGGGTCGCGGACGCTGCACAGGACCAACGCGAACACCACCGCATCGAACTCCGCATCCCGGCACGGCAGCCGCTCGGCCACGGCGCGGTGCACGCCCACTCGCACCGGTGCGCGGGCCGCGGCCTGCGCTGCACGGCGCCGCAGGTACTCCTCGGGCTCGACGGCCACCACCTCGGTCACTGCCGGCGGGTAGTGGGGGAACATCAGGCCCGTGCCGGCGCCCACCTCGAGTACGCGGCCCGAGAGCCCCTCCACGGTTGCTGCGCGCTGTTCGCCCATGCCGCGCGCCTCGGCCCGCGGGCTGAGGGCCGCATATAGCCGGGCGAAGATCGGGTGGCGGACGACCCGCGCCATGGGAGCACCGCCGCCCGGCGGTCAGCCGGTGCGCACGCCCACCGAGGTGCCGTTCGAGTTCCACTGGGCGGGCGGCACGGGCGCCGCGCCGATGCCCGTCGCGGGCAGCTCGAGGTAGGTGATCGGGTTGGGGAAGTCACCCTTCCCGTCGAGTGCCTCGAGAAGGCTGGCGGGGCAGGTGTAAGGCTCGCCATACGTCCAGTAGCTCTCCCACATCTTCATCACCACGCGCGACCCCCCGGTGTCCATGACGATGTGGTGGCAGAAATAGGTGTTGGTGCCGAGCCCCGGGATCTCGTTGAAGATGATCCCGGCCTGCCACAGACGCGTCGGGTCGTCCTCCGAGTAGGTGTCCCAGCCCGTGGTGCATTCCACGGTCATGACGTTCGAGCCCGCCTTCGCCCCCTCGCCCCAGAGGATGGTGACGATGCCATTGGGGTACCCGGTGGCCATCTCCACGTTCTGCGCATCCCCGGCCGTGGCCTTCTTCTGCACGTCCCAGCGCAGCGACTTTCCGGGGCCGTAGCTGCCGAAGATCTGAAGCGGGACGGTGGCGCCCCCGGTGAAGCCCTGTCCCACCTTGGTGCAATCTCGCAGGGGTTGCTCGCCGGATGCTCCCCACAACTGTGCGTCATCCCCGCCCGAGCATCCCGCGGCCACGACTGCCGTGCAGGCCGTGATCGCGGCGAGGAGGGCTGTTGGCAGTCGCCTCACGGCAATGACCCTACGCGCCAGTTCCGTTCGGTGCCACGGAGACCCCGCCCGTGACCTCCGCGCCACGACGCCGCAGGCCGCCACGGGCACCGCTGCGCTGGGCGCCCGCCTGCTGCCGCAGCGCACCCGGCTTGTGAGCGGCCAGAAGATGCGCTTGGCGATCCGCGCGCGCAACACCGGCACGGTGGCCGCCCAGCGGGTGACCTCCTGCATCAGGCTGCCCTCGAGCATGGCCATCGTCCGCAGCGGGTCCGCTCTTCGCTCGGGGCGCACCATCACTGGCACCGCACGCGAGCGCGGCGAGGCACGGGTGAGCGCACCGGCGAAGAGGGTCACCATCCGGCCGCGGGCCGCGCGGGCACGGGTGACGGGGTAGGGGCCACAGCGGATGGAGCCCGGGATCCCCAATCCTCCCGGGCCCCGCGTCAGGGCGTGTCGTCGACCACCGGGAACAGGTCAGTGGCATCCAGGCGGACGCCCGATGCCTCCCCGGGCCGCGGCGGTGCCACCCTGGTCCACGCGGTAATCGGTCCCAGCGCGGTGTCCACGGTGCAGTCCCAGTGCGTCCCGCGGAACACCGATGCGCCAGCGCTTCCGCGGATGATCGTGTCGCCCGGGCGCACGTCGCCTGTCGTGGCCAGGCGGACGTCCTCGGGCCGGATTGCAACGGTCACGAGGTCGGCGTCGGCGTGCGCGCCCGCGATCGGGATCGCACCGGCCGGCGTCTCGAGGCATCCCGCCCGCATCCGGCCCCGGAGGAATGTCGAGACCCCCACGAAGGACGCGGCCCGGCGCGTGGCCGGGCGCCGGAAGAGCTGCTGCGGCGTGCCCTGCGCAATCACGCGCCCATCGATGAGGAGCGCCGTGCTGTTGCCCATGCTCATCGCCTCGGCGAGGTCGTGGGTGACCATGATGCCGGTCACTCCCGTTCGAGCCACGAGGTCGCGGAGCACGTCCTGGAGTTCGCGCCGCACCTGGTCGTCGAGGCTGGCGAGTGGCTCGTCGAGCAGGAGCACGTCGGGTTCCACGGCCAGCGCGCGCACCAGGGCGACGCGCTGCGCCTGGCCCCCCGACAGCTGTCGAGCGCGCCGGTCGCCCAGGCCGGCCAGCCCCACGCGGGAGAGCCAGTCGCCGGCCGCCCTCTCGCGGTCAGCGGGCGCCATGCCGCGGGCCGCCAGGCCGAACGCCACGTTCCCCGCGACGGACAGGTGGGGGAAGAGCGAGGCGCCCTGCAGCACCAGCCCCACCGCGCGGTCCTGCGGGGGCACCGCGGTGACGTCGCGCCCGCCGAACATGACCGTCCCCGACTCGGGGTCCTCGAGCCCGGCGATGATGGCGAGCAGCGTCGACTTGCCGCTTCCCGAGGGGCCCACGACCGTGAGCATCTCCCCCTTCCCCGCCGTGAGCGACGCGCCGTCAAGCGACGGGGGTCCGCCCCGTGCATACCGGTGCACCAGGCCCGAGACCTCGACGCGCACGCTCATGCGGGCGCCCCGGCCCATCGGGGTGGGGTGTCCATCATGCGCACGACGAGCAGCACCGCAACCGCCGGCGGTATCGCCGCAACCAGTGCGATGGCCGCGGTTGCCGCGGGGTTGCCCCCGCTCGATGCCGCAAGCACGAGGATGGGCGGGGTGATGACCTCGCCTGCCCCGGGGAGCAGCGTGAGCAGGTACTGGCTCCACGACACGATGAACGTGATGCCGGCCGCCACCACGATCGCCGGGGCGGCGAGGGGCAGGAACACGCGGGTGAGCACGCGCCCGGTGCCGGCCCCGAGCGACAGCGCCTGCTGCTCATGCCGGACGTCGTAGCGGGTGAGGAGCGCGGCGAGCACGAGGATGGCGTACGGCAGGGTGGCCACCTGATGGGCCACCACGACCGCGCCGGTGGTACCGGCTACCCCGGCGCGGAGCAGCGCCACGTTCAGGCCCATGGCGATGGCCAGAGGCGGGATGACGATGGGGATGATGAGGGCGAGCCCGATGGCTCCCCGATGGCGGATGCGCCCGAGGGCGAGTGCCCGGGCGGCAGGGATGGCGATGATCATCGAGACGACCGTGGAAAGCACGGAGACGACGATGCCCTCGCCCAGGGCCGCCCTGGTCGCGGGGTCGGCGATGACATCGCCAAGGGTCCCCACCCCGACCTCGTCGGGGATCACCTGCGGGAAGAACCAGCCGGTCGCCACTGCCTGGATGGCGAGCACCACCATGGGGACCACGAGCAGGAGCAGGACGATGCCCCATGCCACCGCATTGCCCGTGCGCCTCATCGCCATCGTCGCACCACCGCGAGGGCGGCGAGGAGGGCCACCATGACGGCGGCGGCCATCAGCACCCCGAGGGCCATCGCCTGCGGGCGCAGGGTGAGGTCCGACGCCGAGAACAGGTCGAGGCCCACTACCGACAGCATGCGCGGGGAGTCCATGCCGAGTACCACCGGCGCCTCGTACGCCCCGAAGACGAACGCGATGACCAGCGCGCCCGCGATGGCGAGCCCGGGCAGGACGGTGGGGAGGGTGAGCATGCGGAACCGCCGGAGCCCCGTGGCGCCGAGCGACCGTGCGGTCGCATCGAGCTCGCGCGGCCGTGCACGGATGAGGGCGTAGGCAATCAGCGCCAGGAAGGGGGCCTCCTTGGTGGCGTAGTGGAGGATGATCCCGATGCCCAGGGGGTCGCGCACCAGCAGTGGGAACTCCGACGGCTCCGAGATGAGGCCGATGGCGGCGGCCACACGTGACAGCAGGCCCCCTTGCGACAGGATGATGAGCAGGCCGATGGCCCACACCACGTGGGGGATCGCGAGGTTGATGTGCATGACCCCCGTGGCTCCGCGCCGCCGCCGCCCCGCGGGTCGGTCGATCCATCCCGCCGCGGCGAGCGCGAGCGCCAGGGCGAGGATGGTGGATGCCACGCTCACCCAGAGCGTGAAGGCCGCGGACGCCCATACGTCCACTGCCCCGCCTTCCCCGCCGGCGAGCGCGCGGTAGGAGTCCAGGCCCACGGCCGGCTCGCCCGTGAGGGGGAGCATCCCCAGGCTCTGCGCCACCGCGTAGCCCAGGCCCACCGCCACCAGGAGCCCCATCACCACCATGGCAGGAGCGAGCGCGAGCCTGCCCGCCAGGGGCGCACGCATCAGCGCGCGCCGACCACGTTTCGCCGCCATCCCTGCTCGATCAGATCCTGGTAGCGCGGATCGGACTCAGGCGCACGTGAGCGGGCAAGGTCGGCCACCGGCGTGGCCCCGGGGCCGCGGGACGCCGCTGCCCGCCGGAGCGCCTGCCGGGCCGCGCCGTCGGTCACGCGCGCGGGGTTGATGGCGAACCCGAGGCCGAATCCGCTTTCGGGGCGTGCCTGCGCTGCCTGCAGGAACGGGTCGAGGATCACGTTGGCCGTCACGAGCGCGGCTGCCGGGCTGGGGGCGTTGCGGGGGATGGCCACGTAGCTGTAGTCGCCGATCATGTTCGCGGTGAAGACGAACGCGGCTGACCCCTTCGGAATGGTGCCTTCGGCGACCAGCGTGGCGGGTCCCGCCGTGGCCTGCGTCATGCTCAGGTCGACTTCCCTGTTGGCGAAGAGGCCGTGCAGCTGGTTCTCGTCGCGGGGATACGTGGCGCCCTCCCGCCACAGGCAGGGCGCGAGTTCCCGAAGGTACGCCCAGAGCGCGGGTGCGTGCCGATCCCAGGTGGCGCGATCGAACCGCGCCCACTGGTCCGCGCCGCCGCTCAGCTCGTAGAGCGCGCCCTTCACGAAGCGGGTGCCGATGAACCCCCCGGGCCCGGGGGCCACGTAGGTGACGCGACCCGGGTTGGCGCAGGCCCATTGGCGGAGATCCGCATAGGAGCGCGGGAGGTCCTCAGCCCGGGTGCGCGATGGGTCACGGATGAACTGGAACTGCGCCGCCGCCCAGGGGCTCTCCGCGCCCCCCACCGGCACGCCGAAGTCATTGGCGACCGCCGGGTCATCCCAGTCGACCAGGCGGGCATTGGGCAGCGACCGCGACCAGCCGGTGCGCAACATGTCGGCCTGCCGCAACGAGGCGAAGTTCTCCCCGTTGATCCAGATGAGGTCGACCGCGCCCGGGTCGGCACCGGCCTGCTTCTCGCTCAGAACCTGGTTCACCGCGTCCACGGTGTCGGCCACGGGCACGCGCGCGAGCGTGATGTCGTAGCGCTCCTTGAGCACAGGTGCGTAGGTGCGATCGACGAAGGCATTGATGGCCCGCGATCCACCCCACATGTACCACCGCACCGTCTGCCCCCGTGCCGCCTTCTCCACTGCGGGCCAGTCCCGTACGTCGACGTCGCGGCTCGCCGATACCCCATCGGATCCGCAGCCGCTGAGCGCGAGGGCCGCGGCAGCCAGCATGGCCCCCGCAGCGCGCGCGATCACGCGACGCAAGGTCAACGCCGTCCCCGCGCCCGCGCCAGGCGGAACCGGGCATACCCCGTGGCCTCGCGGCGCAGGTTGCCCATGGTGCGACGGGCGAACTCATCCGCGGCCTTCCCGATGGCACCGGACAGCGCGGGGTACGGATACGTGAGCCTGGACATCGCGAAGAGACTCGCACGCCGGTCGATTGCCAGCGCGAGAACGGTGATGAGGTCGGACGCCCCGGGCCCGACGACGGTGGCCCCGACGATGCGGCCGGTCAGGCGGACCGCGTTGATCATCACGAAGCCCTCGGTGAGTCCGTCGGTGAGCCCGCGGTCGGTGGCCGCAAGGTCCACGCGCACCCGGGTGATTGCCGAGGGGTGGCAGGCCGCATCGAGGTCCTGCCCCACGCGGCCCACCCACGCCACCTCGGGGGTGGTGAACACCGCCTGCGGCACCGCGCGCACCCGGCCGACCGGCGGCAGCCACGGAAATGCCAGCCGCTGGACGATCCTCCTGCCGAGGGCCCCGGCGGCGTTGGTCTGGTGCGAGCCGGGGACCACGTCACCCGTTGCCCACACGCCCCGTACCCGGGTCCGTCCCCACGAATCCACGGGGACATGGCCGTCGGGCGTGGTTGCCACGCCCACCTGCGCCAGACCAAGTTCCGCAGTGCGCGGACGGCGCCCTGCGGCCATCAGCACGGCGTCGACGCCGGCGATTTCGTGCTCCCCGTCAGGGCCGGCGACGCGCAGCGTGGACGACGCCGCGTCGTAGGACACCGCCCGCGTTCGCGTGAGCACGGACACGCCCCGCGCGGTGATGGCTCTGAGGAGCACCTCGGATGCCTCGGGCGCGGCCGCCGCAAGCGGGCGGTCGGCTACCTCGACGATCGTCACCTGCGTGCCGAGCGCGGCAAGGGCCTGGCCGATCTCGAGCCCCATGGGCCCGCCGCCCACTATCGCGAGCCCCCGGGGCAACTGGTCCACGTCGAACAGGTCGTCGCTGGTCAGCGTCCGCTCCGGGGGGAGCCCGGGAATGGGCAGCACGAGCGGCGCGGATCCGGTGGCGATGACCACGTGGGGTGCCGAGAGCAGGGCCGTCACCCCCCCGGCGCGCACGCGCACCAGGCCGCGGCTGACCAGCGCGGCGTGACCCTCCATCAGCGCGATGAGCGGGTGGTCGCGGAACTCCTCGCGCTCGCGTGCCGCGAGGCCGTCGCGGGTGGCCCTCACCTCAGCCATGGCATCCCCGGCGCCCGCGTGTCCACCGGTGCGCGCCACGTGGATGAGGCGCTTGCTCGGTATGCACCCGGTGTTCGTGCAATCGCCCCCGACGCGACCCTGCTCGACAAGGGCCACCGTCCGCCCCAGGCCCGCCAGGCCGGCGGCCACGGTGAGGCCCCCGGGTCCCGCCCCGATCACGATCACGTCGAATCGCCGTGGGTCACTCGCCGTCGTCATCGCCAGCGCCCTCCCGTCGTCTCACAACCCGCACCAGCGCAAGGCTCACGCCCAGCAGGGCGACGGATGCAAGCAGGGTCCAGGGGTTGATGGAGGGAACCGCCCCGTCGAAGCTCTCGATGGACGCGCCGAACAGCACGAACGCCACCGTGCCGGGAACGCTCCCCACGGCGGTTCCCGCCAGGAATGGCAGGGGCGCCACGCGCAGCACGCCGGCCAGGTAGCTCACGACGTCGTAGGGCAGCAGGACGAGCCTCATGATGAGCACGGTCTCGAACGTGCGCTCATGGAGCCGTGCGCGGTAGCGGGCGAGGCGGCCGTCGCCATTGAGGGTGCGCGTCGTCCCCGAGCCGAACCAGCGCCCGACGGCATAGGTGATCATGGCCGATGCGTTGGCCGCGATCACCACGAGGGCCAGCCCGAGCCACGGCCCGAACAGGAACCCCGCGGCCACCGTGAGGCCCGTGGCCGGAAACAGCACGAGCGGCCGCAGCAGGTAGAGCGCGAGGAATATGGCGATCCCGATGATGGTCCCGTCGAGGGAGTCGACCACCCGCCGCGCCGCCTCGGTCGGCCCGATGCCCGACTGGATCGCCCACACCTGGTATCCCACGATCAGGCCCAGCCACAGCAGGCCCACGGCGATCTTGTGCCACCAGCGCCGTGCGGCGGAGTCCTCTACAGCGCGCTTCGCGCCCATGCCAGCCGCTGCAGCACCGATATGAGCACGCCACCCGCCATGAGCCAGCACAGCCCGATGGCCCACGCCGGGAACGCGAGCATGAGCGTGAACAGCACGAGCGTCTCCGCGCCCTCGACCAGGCCCGGGGGCATCGCCAGCGTGGTGCGCCTGGGGCCCTGCGGGCCGTCGGCGCCGCGCCTGGCCATGATGGCGGAGAGGAACGACCACGAGATGGCGTTGATGTAGAAGGTGGCCAGGAGCACCGCCACGGCGATCCATCCGCTTGTCGATCCGGCATCCGCCGCGACGCCGATGGGGATCGCCGCATACACCGTGAAGTCGGCGAGCAGGTCGATGTACCCCCCGAAGTCCGTCTGCCGGCCACGCATCCGGGCCACGGCACCATCGAGCCCGTCGAGCACCCGGTTGGCCAGCCATAGCCCCACCGCGATCCAGTGGAACCCGAGTCCCACGGCAGCGGCTGCGCCGAGCCCGACGACAAGCCCCGTCAGCGTGAGCGCGGCCGGGGGCATGCGGTGCGGGATGCCGCGCGCAACGGGAGCGAGCACGCGTTCCGCCGGACTCCTGAGCAGCCCGTCGATCATGCGGCTGCCGTCGTGATGCCCGCCCGCGTCGTCATGGAGGGGAGTATGGCCCGGGCCGTCGGCATCCCCCTCCGGAAAGATGGTCACCATGGACGATCTCGCCGCCTTCTTCGACGATCGTGCGCGAGCCTACGATCGCCAGCTGTGGCTCGAGGCCCCTGCCCTGCGCACGGCAGCCCGCCTCGCCGCTCCGGCGCCGGGCGAGCGCGTGGTGGATATCGCGGCCGGAACGGGCGGCATGGCCGCGGCGGTGGCCCGCCGTCAGCCACGGATCGGTTCCGTGGTCCTGGTGGATGCGGCACCGCGCATGCTGGCGCGGGCAGGACGACATCTTCGCGGCGTGCACCGCAGCCCGCAGTGGCTCATCGCAGACGCCCGCGACATCCCCCTGCCCACCGCATCCGCCGACCTCGTGTCGATTGCCTACCTCCTGCATCTCCTCGACCCGGGCGACGCGAGCACGGTGGTGGGTGAGGCCGTTCGCCTTCTCGCCCCCGGCGGTCGCCTGATCGTGGTGGTTCACGGCTGCCCGCCTGGCCGGGTGGGCGCGATGTACCGGCGGTGCTGGTCGCTGTACGCGCGCTTTGCGCCCGGCGGCGCCGTGGGGCGCGGGCCGATGTCCGGGCTCGCGGGACTGCTCGAGACGCACGGCCTGCGGATTGCCGCCCGGCGGTGGATCCCGGGGGCTTACGTCAGCGAAGTCGTCATCGCACGCGCCTCCGTCGGGTAGCCGGTTGTCATGTTCCCGGTACCCCACGACGCGGCGTCCACCCGGCATCGGCCGCGGAGCGGCTGCCGCCCGTGCTTGTTGGCCCATCTGTCCTGCGCAGGTACGTCGCCCCCGTAGCTCAGGCGCTAGAGCACGGGATACCGCGTCATCCTTGGCTCCTTTTCGCCTACGAGTAGTGCACCCCCGCCGGGATTTCGGCGGATGGTGAGGGTAAAGCCCGGGAGTCCTGGTCACGCCCCACAGCGCTCCGTGAAAGCGAGGTGTATACCCTTCCGGAAAGTCCGGAAAAGATTAGGGGCGACATGGGACACGACAAGCAGCGCACTCGCGGGCAGTTGGGAATCGTGACGGCTTCCTCCATTGCCATTGCACTGGGTCTAGCGCCCGGGGCTCTCGCGAACGAATCGCAAAATGGTGCACCGATGGTCATCCTCAACCCGGGCGGTGGTACCGCCGCGGACGGCTCCGACGGGCTGCAGGTGGTGCTGAACGGCAACACCGATTGGGACGGCACCGCTAATGCAAGCGACTCGGTGCCCGAGGATGGAAGCGATCAGGTCTACGCCTTCGACATGTCGCACTGGTGTTGTGGGGGGGTTGGTCCCATGCTCAACATCGGCGGCCAGTTGGTGGGCGAGGCAGGCGCGGCATCCAACGAGAGCGCGCCGAGTTGGGATTCCGTCACGCTCGTGAGCTCATCTGGTTCGGCTGTGAGCGTTCCTGCGGCGCAGAACCCGCAACCCGCGCTCCCCGCCGACTTGCCATCCGCGCCGACCGGCACCGGGTCGGCGCTTTTTCGCTACACCACCATCCAAGGCGGCCTCACGTACACGATGGAACGTACGGCCACCTATACGGCCGGAGACCCCTTCTGGACGGACGAATACGTCTTCACCATACCCGCCGGCAATGCCGCGCCAGTGAAGTTCTACCTAGGGGGCGATGCCGCCGTCGGCAACAGTGACGGCAACGCCTTCGGGCTCATGGTCACCCAGCCACGGCGAGTCATCTATGAGGTCAGCAACCCCACGGGCATCCAGTTGGGATTCAGCGAGACGTCAGGTGGTGGTGCGTTCGACCACTGGTTTGCAGGCCACTACAGCGATCCGTACAACGACATCGATGCGGGTAACAACCTCGATGACAGCATCGACGGCACCACGCACGACGACGGAATCGATATCCAGTGGACCCTGGGCAGCACGCCAGGCACCTACACCCGCTCGCTGCGCCGCATCGTCACCAAGGCCGAGCCCAATGTCTCGGCGTCGTTCGCGGCCTCCGAGATCACTGCGGGGGCGAGCACGGACCTGTCGTTCGTCCTCGTAAACACCAACGCCGCTCAGGAGACGGGGCTTGGTTTCACCGCAGCCCTGCCATCGGGAATGACCGTTGCCGGAACCGGCAGCACGACCTGCTCTGGCGCGCTGACTGCTTCTGCGGGCGACGGATCGATAACTCTCAATTCGACCACCCTCGCTGGCGCGGCGTCATGCATCGTCACCGTTCCCGTGACGGCGGGGCAGCCGGGCACATACACCCTGCCCTTCGCCGACATCACCACGACCGGGACACTCAAGGCACAGGCGGGTTCGGCCGTCCTGGCCGTGACGGGGGACCCCGTTCCGCTTCCCACGCCGCAGCCGGGCCCGGCTCCGACTGCGGCGCCAACCACCGCCCCGCTGCAGCAGGTCCCCGTCGTCGTGACCCCGCTCGCAGCGCCCACGACGGCAGTTGCCACGGGCCCGGGGGTAAGTGGGCTCACCCGCGTGGTCAGTCGCCTCCAGTTCGACAGGGCGGGCCGCTACACGTTCATCTACGAGGACTCACGCACGGGCAAGAGGATTCCCATGCGCAGAAGCAGCGCGATTGGGTACCGGGAACTGCGCCGCACGTACAGTGCGCCCGTCCTGAGAAACACGCGCCCGGGCCGGCGCCTCGTGATTCGGGCATACCTGGATCCGCGTCGGGCCAAGGCGGCGGGCAACGCGCTGCGCCTGCGGATCATCCTGCGTGAGTCATCCGGCACTCTGTCTGAGGTGTCCCTCGGCCCGGACGGCAGGCTCTCGCGGTAGCCGCCGTCGCCGCGGACCCCATCGGGCGATCTACCCGGTGGGGTCCGCGGCACGGATGATCCTCCTTCGTCCCGGCCCTCCGACACCATGGCGCCGCGTCGCGCCACGAGCAAGAGAAACCGGTTGAGACGTCTCGCTTGGCAAGAAGCGCCCGGACCCTGCGAGCCGACCTGCGCACGGCTCGCGTCAAACTCTCTTGGATACGAGCGGGGAGCTACGGTGATAACCGGATTCGGACGACGTACGCAACGGCGAAGCGGTCGTGTCCTCAATCGCCGTGTCGAGATCATGATCTGCTTCTGACGCCCCCAGCCGACCGTGGGCAGTCTGGCGTCCCCGCCTGACCCAGCGCGGATGGCGGGTCACGGGTATTTGCGGTGGCACATCCGGGCGGGCCCTCCGCTCTACGAAATGCCGGAGGTGGTCAGAGGAATACTCGGCCATCGAGCGCAGTCACAGGTCGAGGTCGCGGGTCGAGGATCGCGCTCACCGAAGGCTGGCGGCGTCGGGTGTCTGCGAAGCGTCGTGTCGGGCGCCCGCGGGGCTGCATTCAGGAAGCGGGACCAGGGCGTCACAAGCCGAGTTGGCCGTCGGGGCAATATAGGAGGCAATGCGGGAGAGGCTGATGCCGCTCCGCCTCGCCTATAGCATCCGTCCATATGCAGGTACATCGCCCCCGTAGCTCAGGGGATAGAGTTCCTAATGCTGATCCGTGGTCTGGGACAGCCTGGGATAGTCGGGGCGCACGACCAGAGGCCCCAGTGTGCATGCGGTTACTAGCACCCAGAGTGTCTGGCACGGCCCGGCACAGTCGGGACCCGCACTAGACCCACAGGGACCCACGCGAGACCCACACGCG
>Ga0180431_10005395_pt1 | contig 15578 bp, 14 predicted proteins | sample SS_ome_11_FD_132459 | JGI IMG/M metagenome (GOLD analysis project Ga0180431, IMG submission 132459) | Hypersaline lake sediment archaeal communities from the Salton Sea, California, USA - SS_1_MS_1 metaG | ecosystem: Environmental > Aquatic > Non-marine Saline and Alkaline > Hypersaline >... | reverse complement strand
TCGCCTTCAAGCTCTACGACACCTACGGCTTCCCGATCGAGATGACGCGCGATCTCGCCGAGGAGGCGGGCCTCGTCGTGGACATGGAGGGGTTCGAGAAGGCTTATGCGAAGCACCAGGAGCTGTCGCGGAAGGGCGCCGAACAGAAGTTCTCCGGCGGCCTCGCCGACCATTCGGAGATGGTCACCCGGCTCCATACGGCGACGCACCTGCTGCAGGCGGCGCTGCGGCGCGTGCTGGGCCCGCACGTCGCGCAGCGCGGCTCGAACATCACGGCCGAGCGGCTCCGCTTCGACTTCACGCACCCGGCGAAGATGACGCCCGAGGAGCTCAAGCAGGTCGAGGACCTCGTGAACGAGCAGATCGCCAAGGCGCTCGACGTCGAGCAGGTCGAGATGCCCGTCGAGGAAGCGAAGGCCGCCGGCGCGATGGCCGTCTTTGGCGAGAAGTACGGCGCGACGGTCAAGGTCTATTCGGTCGGCGATTTTTCCAGGGAAATCTGCGGCGGGCCGCACGTCGCCAACATCCGCGAGCTCGGCCGCTTCCGCATCACGAAGGAGCAGTCCTCGTCGGCCGGCATCCGCCGCATCCGCGCCGTGCTCGAGTAGGGAATGCCTTTCAGCCGATTGTGTTGGTGCCGCTGGAGCGTTATACTCGCCGCACAATGCCTCAAAGTAGTTTCCGGATAGTTTCTCTCGTTGCTCTGGCTTCGGCGTTTGCGGCCGGAGACGCCTCGTCATGCCCCCGACTCGTCGAGCGCGAGGCGGTCGCGCGGTTCCTACACGAGCTGGCGGCGCACGCGCTTGTGGTCGAGTACATGACCGCGTCGAAGAACGGCGAGGCCGAGCGCGCCTCGAGCCTCATTGATTACGAGGAATGGGCCAAAGAGATGAGGATGAATGAGGAACGCGCCAAGGCATGGGCCCAGAATCATCGCAAGAGCCTTGCAGAGGCATATCGCCAGCACAAGGCCGAGGGAAGCACGAAAGTCTTCGGACTCGTTCGGGCAACGGTTCTCGATGAGACCGCCGTGTTCGAGGTGACGCAGGAGAGGGTCGGGGGCGTGCTTCTTTGGGAAATCAAGCTCAAGTTCAAGGAAGGCCGGTGGGTCATCGTCGGTTTTCGGACGCTTCGATGGCGGCAATGATCGCACGATGGCAGGTTCCGTGGGCCGATTCTGACGTGTGGTAGGAGTTTTCATGTGCGTTTGGAACATGCCATGCATCGTTCGGGAACGTTGCCTTGATAAATCAGCGACGAAAGGCAGATCAGGACGAAATTGTGCATCGGTAGCGTGGGGCGAAGGTTACTAAAATTCATGCTTGACATGATTTTCTAGAAGTGGTAGGGAGTAATTAAGCTGTCCGAAGTGGGCCAAGAGTACGCCAAGGAAACTGGTTAAAAGGGAGAAGTTCTGCCCGAGTGAAGACGGACTAGTGGATCCCAATCCCTATCCCTGGTTGCCAAGGGCTCGCAAGTACGGCAAGGAAAGCGATTAAATAGAACAGAAACCCAGCCACATCGGACAGCGGCTTTGTGCCTGGGGCCTCCTCAAGGGGAGGCCCCCTTTTTTACGTCGAGATGAGCGCTTCTTTGCCGGCCGATGTCGGCTCGGCGCCCGACGAGTGGAAGGTGTGGACGAAGTGGGCGAGCGGCTTGGCCACCGGCTCGCAGCAGATCAGGATGCCGATTGAGTTCGAGAGTTTTTGGGGGTTGTAAATGTGGTCGGTCGCCTCGGTCCTTTCGACGGGCTCGATGAGCGCCAAGTAGGTGAGCATCGCGAGGAGCTGCTTGTTGCCCTCGCCGAATGGCACCGTGCCTGAGCGCGTGAGCATCTGAACCTTAAACCCTTTCTCGACGAAGAACGAGCCGAGCGAGGCGGCGAACGTCACCGTCTCCTCGAACCGCTCGAGGGCTTCCGGCGTCGTGTCGGCCAGGGCGTTGTCGAACACGAGGGTGACCTGCAGGTTTTGGTCCTGTGAGAACTTGGTGACGATGAGCTCGTCGGTCTTCGCCGAGAGCTTCCAGTTGATGAATCGCCGGTCGTCGCCGTGGACGTACTTGCGGAAGCCGAAGATCTCGGTGCCCATGCCGGGCTTGTTCAGGCGGATCTCGATCTCGCTCAGGACGTCGGCCAGAAAGTTCGGGTTGAGCCGGACGATCTCCGGATAGACGATCACCTTCTCGGGCGCCATACCCGCAAGGCCGCGCACGGAGAAACCGAGGGGAAAACTCGTCGAGATGACCAGCTCGCGGAACTCGAACTCGCCCCGGCGCGGGATCACGTGCTGGTAGGTGGTCGAGACGGCAGTCCGCGGCGGCAGCTTGATGACGTACTTCGGTTCAAGCCTCTCGGTGCCGAGGGTGTCGCGGACGACGACGGAAATGGCCGGGATGAGGCGCTTGCGGTTGGTGAGGATGAGCTCGACGGGGAAGCGGTTGCCGGCGAAGATGTGTGTCGGGAGCACGCGGGCGATGCTCAGGTTGCTCATGCTCACGATCGCGAGCACCGACGAGAGGAGCGCGAAGCAGATCATCGTGGCAAACACGAGGAAGATGAGGTTGATCCCCTTGGCGAACGCGGCGCCCCCGACGACGGCCGTGAGCAGCACGAAGACCGCACCTTCCTTCGTGACGCGAAAGAGGAACCGTCTTTTGGGGGGCTTGGCGCGCATCGTGGCGGCCCTCGTGGCGGGATCGCGGCCATGCGGCCCGCGGGCTAGAGCGGCACGGGGATCTCGCCCAGGATGTTCTTGATCACTTGTTCGGCCGAGCTGATGCCCGCCGCCTTCGGCCCGTAGTCCGACGAGAGGACGAGGCGGTGCGCAAGCGCGTTGACGGCGAGGAGCTTCATGTCGTCGGGGACCACGTAGTCGCGGCCGCCGACGAGCGCGTGCGCCTGCGCGAGCCGAAAGAGCGACAGCCCGCCGCGCGGGCTCACGCCCAGGTCAACGAGTTCCGAGGCGCGGGTCGCCTCGACGATCTGCATGAGGTAGTCCATGAGGCTGTCGTCCACGCGCACGGTTTCGACCTCGGCCTGGAGCTCGAGGACGTCGGCCGCGTCGAGCGCCGGCTCCAGCTCGAGGAGCGGGTCGCGGTCCTTGCGGCTCAGGATCATTTCGATCTCCTGCTCGACCGACGGGTAGCCGATCCCGATCTTCATCATGAAGCGGTCGAGCTGCGACTCCGGCAACGGGAAGGTCCCGTAATGCTCGACCGGGTTCTGCGTGGCGATCACGATGAACGGCCGGGGGAGGGGATACGTGTTCGAGTCGTGCGAGACCTGCCGGTCGTTCATCGCCTCGAGGAGCGCGCTCTGCGTCTTGGGCGAGGCGCGGTTCACCTCGTCGGCGAGAACGACGTTGGCGAAGATCGGCCCATGGTGGAACTCGAACCGGCGGTCCTGCGAGTTGTAGATCGAGACGCCCAAGATGTCCGCCGGCAAGAGGTCGCTCGTGAACTGGACGCGCTGGAAGGTGCAGTTGATCGAGCGGGCGAGCGTGTTCGCCAGCGTCGTCTTGCCGATGCCCGGCACGTCCTCGATGAGCACGTGCCCTTTGGCGAGCAGGCAAACCACGACGAGCCGGATCACCTCGTCCTTGCCGTAGATCACCCGGCTGATATTCTCGCACAGCCGGTCAGTCTTGGCGGTCGCTTCCGCAACGTCCACGGGCGGCCCCTCCTGCTTGCCCCAGGCTTCGCCCTCACGCTTCTCATCAAAATACAATGAAATGAACCGTCCCGCAAGAAAAACACGCGGGGGGAACAAGGTGGCTGAAAAAAAAGCTATTTCCCGGGGCGCCAGCGGAACTTAAAGGTGAGGACGGCCACGACGGCCCAGCCGACGTAGAGGTAGTAGCGAACGGCGTTGCTGCCCCACTTGATGAGCGGGTCCGTCTCTTCGGGATACTCGGACATCTGGATGTGGAGGAAGTTGGCGAGCACGTGCACGAACCACGAGACACAGAAGAAGATCGCGCAGAAGAAGATGATCTCCAGGACGAGCCTGAAGATGCGGCCGCTCATGCTTTGCGCCAGCTCGCTCTTGAGCCGCCTCGGCGCGCCGAGGATCATGTCCTGGGTTATGTGCACCGCTTTGGGGACCTGCTTGGTCTGTTTCTCGATGAGCCATCCCCCACAGTGGTCGCAGAGGCTCCCGCCGAACATGTCCAGTTTGCATCGTGGGCAGTATCGCATGGTCTTCTCCTCGCGGCCTCGCCGCGCCTAGCCTTCCAGCGTGTCGAGGTATTCGCCCCAGACGCGGCGGATGAGCTCGTAGTCGGCCTCGGTGAATTCGGTGTTCTCAGCCTCGAGCGACGTCAAATAATAGAGCGAGGGCACGCCGAGCACCGGCTGGCACTCGATGTATTCGCGCCACGCCTCTAAGTTTGTCAGAGGCGCGTTGTCGCAGTCAATAAGCCATTCGGGACAGGCGATCCGGGCGATTTTTGCGCGATGCTCCATGACGGGGACGACCGACCGCAGGTCCGAGCTGATGTCGTTCAAACGCAGCACGTCGGTGACGTCGCCCAAGTACGGGTTCGCGGTGTGGGTGATGATCATCGCGTCGGGCTTCGCCTCCTTGGCGGCCGAGTAGATGATCGAGAGGAGGCGCTTCATGAGCTCGAGGCCCCAGACCGTGTCGTCGTGCAGCCGGCAGCCCGGGCCCGCGGCGATGAGGTTCGTGCAGTCAACCTTGAAGCCGGCGGCGTTGAGGCATCCCTCGTCGGGCGAGAGCATGAACCGGACCTGCTCGCGTAGGCGTTGCTCGAACGCGGGATTTGTCGGGTCCACGCGGAGCGGCTCGCCGTCCTTGAGGATGCACTCCTCGGGCGGCACGCCGTCCACGTACCAGGCTTTGTACCAGAGCAGGACGTGGATGCCCTCGGCGGCCATGCGGTCAATGAAGCCGCGTAGGTCGGGCCACTTTTCCGTGTCGGGCCGGTTGAGGCCGTAGAAATCCTGCCACTTGTCGTCAATGACGAGCGTGCCGAAGGGGAGTTGCTTTTCCTTGGCGATGCCGACGAAGCGCTCGTAGATTTCCTGTGTGGCGTAGATGGCGGCCTGCTCAGCGCCGTTAAGCTCGCGCAGGTGGCATTGCTCGCCCCAGCCGCAGAGGATCGGCCGACGCCACCACGACGGGATCGCGCGCTGCGGGACGGGGACGTACCCGTGCTCGCGCAGCCACGCGACGTAGCGCTCGACGGCCGCGTACTCGTTGTCGGCGAGGAGGAAGACGAGCTTCGGGCTTTGCCATGTGCCCTCGACGTGCGCGTGGCCGTCGTAGGTGAGCTGGAAGCCGAAGAGCTCGCCGCCGGTGTACTCGAAGTCCGCGAAAGAATTCTCGCCCGGCTTGGCAACGACGCCGACGGCGACCCACTTCTCGCCGACGTGCAGGCAGAAGCAGAGCGGCCCCGGCGTGAAGAACCAACTGCCGTGCTCGTTGACGCGCGTGTTCGTGACGCTGATCCCGGAGGCCTCGAACGCCGGGATGCACTGGTTGAGCGTGCGGATCGGCTCGGGGTTGAAGACCTCGACGAAGCCGGCGACCGAGCCGGTCAGCCAGTCCTTGATTGAGCGCCAGAAGCGCCGTTGTTTGAGGAAGTCGCCGGGCTTGAGGTCGTAGCGGTCGAGCGTTTCTCTCAAAAAGCCTTCGAAGAAGTGCAGGGTTTCAATGCGGCCCGAGCCCTCGACCTCGACGCCGTAGGTGAGCCAATCGTCGGCGCATTCGAAGACGTAGCGCTTGCGCGCCCAGACGCTGCTGCCCCCCTCGGCGGTAAGGCGGCATGCCGCCTCGTCGCGTTCGACGCGCCAGTTGGCCGGCGGGCCGACCATGTCGCCGCCGGCCGAGGCGTCCACGCTCGACGGCACGAAGAGCGTCGCGGCCCTCGTGCCCTCGACGTGGAGGGACGCCCACAACGGCTCGTCGCGGTTGACCTCCAGCCGGTACCAGTTGCCTGCAGCTCGGATCCCCGCGTCGTTTTCCTCGATGTCCATCATGGTTCCTCTTTCACCTCGTTGGACAGGACGTCCCGGAGTTTCCCGTCGTGTTTCCTCAGCAGCACTCGCGCCTTTGTGGAGCTGCAGCCGAGCCTCGCCATGACGATCGCGGCCTTCGTGTTGCCGCCCGCCTCGTCGAGAAGCGTCCCGGCGCGCTTTGCGGGCACGCGGCCGACGGCCTCGATGAGCCCGATCGCGCGTCGCCGCAGCTTAGCGTTCGTGGGTCTCACGTCCACCATGAGGTTATCATAGACCTTGCCGAGCCGGACCATCACGGCGGTCGAGAGCATGTTGAGCACCATCTTCGTGGCCGTGCCGGCCTTCATCCTCGTCGAGCCCGCGACCACCTCCGGCCCCGCGACGGGGTTGATGAGGACGTCGGCGAACGTGGGCCGCGCGATCCGGCTGCAGCAAAGGAGCACGGTCGAGCAGCCCTGCGCTTTCGCCCAGATGAGCGCGGTCCGGACAAAGGTCGTGAGCGCGCTCGCCGAGATGCCGACGACGATATCCCCGGCGCACACGCCGGCTGCGCGAAGATCGGCGGCGCCATCGGCATCCTCGGCGCCCTCGACCGCGCGGGTCAAGGCCCTTCGCCCGCCGGCGATAATGCCCGTGGCCGTCGAGGCGGGGACGCCGAACGTGGGGCGCCACTCGACGGCGTCGAGGACGCCGAGCCGCCCGCTCGTGCCGGCGCCGACGGTGAAGAGCCGGCCGCCCGACGAGAGGCGGGCGACGGCAAGCTCGACGGCGTGCTCGATCGCGGGAATGACGCGCCGCACGGCCGGTGCGACGCGCGCATCCTCGTCGTTGATAAGCTTGAGGATCTGATGTGTCGTCAGCAGGTCGAGGCCGCGCGAGCGGGGATTGCGGCGCTCTGTCGCGGGTTTTTGGGGGCTGTTTTCTCGTTTTCCCATACCGCGGCGACTCTATCCGTCCAGGCCGCGGGGCGCAAGAGTGTTCATCATGGCGTGCGGAGCGCGAGGAGCGCCGCGCCGTGGGCGGGCTCGTGGGTCGGCGAGGTGATCTTCGCCTGCGGAAGCTCATCCAAGATCCGCTCCGCGACGAGGTGCCGGTAACGTTCGCTGTGCACGAGGACGCCGCCCGCCAGCACGATTTTTTGGGGCCGTTTCGTTGCTGTCATTGTCTTGGCCGCAACGCCGACCCAACGTGCAAGCTCGGCCGCGGCGCGTTCAATGATGGCAATGGCGGGGCCGTCACCCTTCGCGGCGTCCGCGATGACCGCGGGCGCCAGCCGCGCCACCTCGCGCTTGTGCTCCGTCGAGCCGTACAGCCAGGGGACGATCTCGCCGACGTCGCCGAGGCCGGCGGCGGCCAGGAGGGTTTTGGCCAGTGCCGTTTTCGGGCCGCGGCCGTCATGCGCTTCGAGCACGGCGCGTAGGCCGGAGAGGCCGAGGTCGTAGCCGCTGCCGTTGTCGTCGAGGAGGTGGCCGTGGCCGCCGACGCGGTGGACGCGGCCATGGTCGTCGCGGCCGAGGACGACCGAGCCGGTCCCGGCGATAACGACAATGACGGGCGCTTCGCTTTCGGTCGCGGCGAGGACGGCTTCCGCGTCGGAGATGAGCGTGGCGCGGTCGAGGAGGGCGTGGCGGTCGAGGAGGGCGCTGATCGCTCGGCGGTCGGCCTCTCGCGAGACGCCCGAGAGCGCGAAGCAGAATCGCGCAACGTCGTCCGTTGTTGTGTCTGCTTTTTCGACGAGTTGGCGGATGACGTCGAGGAGGTTTCGTTCGGCGGCTTCCAGGCCGACGGCGTGGTAGTTCGTCGGCCCGGCGACGGCTCGCGCCACGAGGCGCTCGTTGTCGTCGAGGATGACGCCGACGGTCTCGGAGCTTCCGCCGTCTATACCGATGAAGTACCGTGCCATCGTGATGCGGTCCTTGGTGCTCGGACTTTATGCTGTTTGAGGCGTTGCTTCAAGTCTCCTGCACGCGAAAGCGCTTGCAATCGCCGGTCGGCGTGGTAGCGTTTTTGGGGATTGCTGGAGGAACGGGACATGAAAACTGTCATTGCGATCGTTGTGGCGGCGCTGCTTGTCGGTGGCTATCTCGGATGCGGCAAGAAGGAAGAAGGCGCGAAGGAAGAGAAAGGCCCCCTGGACTCGACGGTTGACTATGTCACAGGAAACACCGCGATCAAAGAGAAGTCAAGGGCCCACCGGACGACGTTCAGGGCCTCGGTCAGCAACGCCATCAGCCTTTTTGAAGTCGAAGAGGGACGTTCACCGACGTCGCTCAAGGAGCTCGTGGATGCGGGATACCTCGACAGGCGGGCGCTCAACGACGAGTACGGCCGGCCGGTCGAAGAAGAAGTACAGGGCAACAAGCTCATCGTGCGCAGCGTTCGCATAGACAAGGAATCGGGCGAGCGAATCGTCAACTGGCAAGAGACATTCTGATGGCCAAGCGAAAACCCGGCACGGTTTTCCTCGTTGGCGCCGGGCCCGGCGACCCGGGGCTGATGACGCTCCGAGGCGCCGAGTGCGTCGGCCGGGCCGACGTCGTCGTGTACGACCGGTTGGTCAATCCGCGCCTGCTCGAGCGTGTTGCGCCGTCGGCCGAGCTCGTCTGCGTCGGCAAGACGGCCGGGAAGCGCACCATCACGCAGGACGAGATCAACGTTTTCCTCGTCGAGAAGGCGCGGTCCGGCAAGACAGTCTGCCGCCTCAAGGGGGGCGATCCGTTCGTCTTCGGGCGCGGCGGCGAGGAAGCGCTCCGGCTCGCCGAGGAGGGCATCCCGTTCGAGGTCGTGCCGGGCGTCACGTCCGCCATCGCGGCGCCCGCGTACGCGGGCATTCCGGTCACCCACCGCGGCCTCGCCTCGTCGGTGGCGTTCGTCACCGGCAGCGAGGATCCGACTAAAGAAGGTTCGAGCATCAACTGGGCCGCGCTGGCCCAAGGGCCCGAGACGCTCGTGCTGCTCATGGGCGCAAAGAACCTCGCCGGCATCGCCCAAACGCTCGTCCGGCACGGCCGGGACCCTGCGACGCCGGTGGCCATTATCAACTGGGGCACCTACCCAAGGCAGGCGACGGTCACGACGACGCTCGACGAGGCGCGGGATAGCGATTTTGCGAGACAAATCGAGCCGCCCGTCGTGGTGGTTGTTGGCAAGGTGGCGCGGCTTCGTGGTTCGCTGGCGTGGTTCGAGAAGAGGCCGCTTTTCGGCAAGCGCATCGTCGTGACCCGGCCGCGTGCGCAGGCGGCGTCGCTTACGCACGGGCTCGAGGCGCTCGGGGCGGAGACGATCGAGCTTCCCATGATCGAGATCAAGCCCCTCGGCGATACGCGAAAGCTCGACGCGGCGATCCGCCGACTCGGCTCGTACGACTGGGTCGTCTTCACAAGCGTCAACGGGGTCAAGGCATTCTTCGGGCGGATGGCCGCGCTCGGCAAGGACGCGCGCGCGTTCGGCGGTGTGAAGGTGGCGGCTATCGGCGAGGCCACGGCCGGGGAACTCCAGCGCTCCGGGGTCGTCCCAAATGTTGTGCCCGAAGCGTTCACTTCGTCGGGCGTTGCGGCCGCGTTCAAGGGGCGTCGGGTCAGGGGCATGCGGTTCCTGCTGCCGCGGGCCGACATTGCGCCCGACGAGCTTGCGGCGGCGCTGCGGGCGAAGGGCGCGCGCGTCACCTGCGTGGCGGCCTACAGGACCGTTCAGGCCGCGCCGGACGCCGAGGCCGTGGAAAAACTTGTGGCGGGCCGAGTGGACGTGGTAGTTTTTTCGAGTGCCTCGACGGTCCGGGGCTTTGCCGCACTGCTGAAGCGAATAGAGAAGCGAGCGTTGCCGTCGAACATGGTGTACGCGAGCATCGGCCCCGAGACGAGCAAGACGGCCGCAGCACACGGACTCCCGGTGGCCATCGAGGCCAAGACACATACGGCCGCAGGACTTGTCGAGGCGATCGTGAGTTACTTCGGGCATCCGGAGGCGAACCGATGAAGAGGTCCGGTATCGTCATGTTGGCGCTGAGCGGGGTCCTGACGCTCGTGGCGCTCGTGCTCGGCGACTTCCGGCTCTTTGTCAAGCTCCAGTGGTATTACCTTGTCGGCTTTCTGCTCGTGGTGCTCATTGCGCTGCTCAACACGCGCCATGAACTCGCGTCCTCGACGGGGCGTGACCGTTTCTTCCTCCGGTTCGTGCAGGGGCTCGCCGCGTGTGCGGTCTGCTTCGGGTTGGTCGTGACCATCATCGGGCTGCTCCAGACGGCGTGGTGTGCGCGGCACTTGCGCGTGAGCCCCGGCGACATCGTGGTCAGCTTCCTTCCGCTTCTTTATTGCCTGACGATCGCCGAGGTGGTCTGTCCCGCGCTCTCGCACCGGCTCGGCTGCCGGATTGACCGCGCCGAGCAGGCGGCCTCGGAGCCCGAGCCCAAGGCGAATCAGTAGCAAGAAGATCGTCAAATCACGCTGGACTTTTCCCGTCAACGTCGGCAGCAAAGCAGCGACGTTTTCCGAAACCCCGAGGAGTGTTGTAGCCTCCACACAGTCAAGTGGTGATTCAAAAGGGAAAGAAGGACACATGGGCGTGAATGAAAGCATGGCGTACGACATGGATGCGCACGTCGCGGAGATATACGACCAGATTGAGACGTATACGGATGACGTGGCGCTCCTGCGACAATTGATCGCGCCAAAGGCTCTCGGGCAACGTATCTTCGAACCGTTCTGTGGCACCGGCAGAATAGTCGTTCCTCTGGCGGAGGACGGCCATGAAGTGGTCGGGATGGAGCGTTCCCGCCATATGCTCGACCGCGCACGGAGCAAGATCGCCGAGTTGCCTGAAGATGCTGGACGGCGCATCACTCTTCTGGAAGGCGATGTTCTCACGACGCCCTGGCCGGAGGGGTTCGATCTCGTCCTGCTCGGTGGCAACTGCTTTTACGATGTCGCATCCGCCGAGGAGCAGGAACGGTGCATCGCGATGGCAAACGCGGCCCTCAAGCCGGGCGGTCATGTTTACGTTGACAACGACCATATGGAGGGGGATCTGGATCCGGCCTGGCGTAGGCCGCCAGGCGCGGTGGTGAAAAGCTTTCCGGATGGAACGTGCGCCGACGGAGCGCAGGTGGAGGCCACTACCGAAACGGTTTGGTACGATGTTGCGCGGAGACTGGTGCGTTATCGGCGCACAGTCACAGTGACATCGCCCGACGGCACGGTGAATCAGAAAGAGTGGACGGAACAGTGCCACCCGCCCAGCAAGAGCGAAGTCGCCTCTTGGCTGGAACACAATGGCTTCGCGATCGAGCAGGTCTATGGCGACCGACTGGGAAATCCTTACAGGGATACTTCGGACAGGGCGATCTTCTGGGCAAGAAAGAATGAAGCTGGAGAAAGTCAGAGAGGAGGAACGTAGTGCAGCAACATTATTCGACGTGCGCTCGCTTCCGCCAGTAGGTTGGGGAGGACGCCCCCGACGGTGATGCAGCATGCACCCATACCGATGGGAGGTGGCCAGTTGAGCTAGGGCGGCCGCCTCACAATGGCCGGGACAAAGCGTGAAGGCCCGGTCTCAGTTCGGATCGGCGGATGCAACAAGCCGCCGTGAAGCCGGAATCGGAAGTAATCGCTGACCCGAGAGGAACGGCGGTGAACATGGCCCTGCTGCTGCAAAGCCCGTAGGTCGGCTGCGCCTCTGGCACAGGCGGCCAAGAGCGAACCGAACCCAATCCCTTGATGCGGTCTCAACCCACATTCAAGGAGATTGGCGATGGCGAGCTCAGAGGAGAAGTTCCGCTATGTTCGGAACGAAGGATTTGTATGTGAGCATTGTGGGGCGGAAGTGCGCCCTCTAGGAGGAGGGTCATGCCGGAACCATTGTCCTCGTTGCTTGTGGTCGAAGCATGTGGACGAGGTGCCCGGCGACCGCGCGTCACAGTGCGGCGGCATGATGGAATGTGTCGCGGTCCAGCAAGACGCCAGCCGGGGATGGATGCTCGTCTACAGGTGCAAGCGCTGTGGAATCCTTCGCCGCAATAAGGCAGCCCTAGATGACCCAATTCAGCCGGACCGGTTCGAAGAGCTTCTCCGCGTGGCAAAGCGGGCAGCAACTAGGTGCCGACCCGACAGCCAAGACAACCGCGTCGATGGGCATCAGCAAGAGGATTTCTGAGGAGGAAAGGCGGCCTGCAAAGCAGCCTGGCTTATCAAGGCCATGGCTTTGCTTGGTGAAGAACTCCTAGGCGTAATCCTGGATTTCATGCAACCTTTCGTGGCAAGCGGCTGTCATTGCTCTGAGGGCTGTTTCCAAAGAGCGGGGGTGGATCCGAGGAGAGGAAGGTGGCCGGGACGACGGATGCCGAGCTTGTGCGGCTGACAATCGCGGGCAGTCACGATGCCTACAAGGATCTTGTGGCGCGATACCAGGGCCACGTGTATGGCCTGGCGTACAGCCTTGTGGGCGACTGGCATGAGGCGCAGGACATCGCGCAGGAAACCTTCATCCGCGCCTACACGAACCTTGATCAGTTGCGGGATCACGGGCGTTTCCCTGCGTGGCTGCGGCGCGTGGGATTCAGCGTGGCGATGAACTGGCTGAAGACGTTTCGGCCGGGCCTCTTCGAGCGCCTCGACGGGCGGGTGGACCTGGAGAGTCTGGACGTTCCTGACTTCCAGCCCGGCCCGCCCGAGGTGGTCGAGAAACGCGATCTGGCCAACGCAGTTCTTAAGGCCGTCGCGTCGCTGCCGCCCAAGTACCGGGTGCCGCTTTCGATGTTCCACCTCGACGGCCTGTCTTACAAGAAGGTGGCCGACTTCCTCGACATTCCGCTCGGGACAGTCAAGTCCCTAATCCATCGCGCCAGGGCGAAGCTTAAGGCCGTCCTGGCGGCTTACGCCGCAGAGGAGGCCATCCCCATGGTTCAGGAAGTCTTCAACGAGCACAAGCTGCCCGAGGAGTTCGCCCGGAAGGTGCTCGAAAACATCACGGATCTTAATTACCAGGAAAGCGGCGAGTGTACTTTTTCCGGTTCCGTGGCCGCGTGCATGAAGTTCCTCAACGAAGATGTGACGTACGCTTTTGTGATGGGTGTCTCCGGCAGCGCATTCAAGCTGCTATGGCACCCGTCGTGGTGCCCGAGCAATAATTCCCTGCTGGTTTTGGGGCTTGAGCCGATTCGACGGACCTTCCGTGCGTTGGGGTATGAGTACCAGTTTGTGCCGAAGAGAGACGAAGCCGAGTGTGAAGACGAGTTTCGGAAACGGATCATTAACAGTATCGAGAACGGTTGCCCGGTTATCGCCGTGGGCATAGTCGGCCCTCCCGAATGCGGTATCGTCGCCGGCTATGACCGGAATGGAGATGTCTTGATGGGACGGAGCTACTTCGATGGGTCGAAGGACTACTATCAGGAAGCCGACTGGTACAAGAGATGTTACAGCTTGATTGTCCTAGGCGAGAAGACGGCGTCCCCCGCAAAGCACGATATCCTCTTGGATGCCGTGCAATGGGCCGTTGAATTCGCCCAGACCCCAGAGAAGCAGAGGCACGACGGAGTGCGATACGTGAGTGGCCTCGCCGCCTACGACGCGTGGGCCGAGGCCCTCGGGCGCGACGAGGACTTTCCGCCGGACGACTTGGAGAAGCTGACTTTCCGCTGTCTTGTCAGCAACGGCGTTACGCTTTGCGGCTTGCGCGAGGCGCGGATGACGGCGGCAAGTTTCCTCAGAAGCATGGCGGACATTGACGAGGCGGCGAGAGCCGACGTTCTGGCCGCAGCCGCCGCGTATGACGAGGAACTTGCAATCCTTAACGAGGCCCTGAGAAAAGTGCCTTTTTGCGAGTCGCCGGAAGAGAAGCGACTGCAAATGGGCGATCCCGGGTTCCGGCGCAAGCTTGTGGATATCGTGTTGCAGGCCAAGGGGAAAGATGCCCAGGCCGTCGAGCATCTGGGAAAAGCTCTCCAGGTGATGAGACCCCACTGATCAACTACAAAGCCTGGACGAGAGCGAAGCCAAAGAAAGGTAGGAGGATCTCATGGAGCTTGAAGGCAAGGTGGCCTTGATAACGGGTTCAACAGGCGACGGGATGGGCCGAAGCACCGCTCTGACCCTTGCCATGCACGGGGCCGACATTGTTCTGAACCATGGGACCTTCCACACGGAGGCCGAAACCGGAAGAAACGCCGAGAAGGTCGCCCAGGCCATCGAAGACATGGGCAGACGTGTGATTGTGGCGAGAGCAGATACGAGAAAAGACGATGAAGTCGCGGCGATGGTCGAGAAGGCCGGGAACGAGTTCGGGAGGATCGATATCCTCGTCAACAACGCGAGCAGCGCCTGGGACCCGCGTGACTATACGGAGATCAGCCACGAGCACTGGCAAGAAGTGCTGGCCGCGCAGATTGATGGTGCCTTCCTCACAATGAAGTACATCGTCCCCGGCATGAGAGAGCGGGGGTGGGGTCGCATCATCCACATCGCCCTGAGCGGCGTGCTCGGCATGGAAAGCATGAACCGTCTCGCCCCGGATTACTGTCTCGGGAAGGCGGCCAGAGCATGGATGACCACGGCGTTCGGCCTGCAGGAATTCAAGAAAGGTATCACCGCCAATTGCATCGAACCCGGCCCGACGGACCACATGGCTTTTGACGACGCGCTCGAAGCGGCACGAGGTGACGGCGCGAAATGGCAGAGGAGGAAGAAGGCAGCCGCACACGACGTCGCAGAGATTATCCTGTTCCTTTGCTCAGAAGCCGGCCGCTTCATTTCCGGCAGCCACATCCGCCTCCCGACATGACGGCGGGAGGGCAGCGAACGACGAATGAAGGTGCCGTCATTGAGGGTGCAACTTCCGCTGCTCTCGTATGCGGGGCGCTAAACACACACGCTCAGGAAAACGGAAGGAGTCAAGGGAGATGAGCAGATCTGCTTTCTACGTTTCCATTGTTTTGATGAGCGCATGCCTTGCCGTGTCTGGGTCGGCCCAGGGCGAGGACTCCCCGCTTTTCGACGTCCCGAGGCTTGAGGACATCACTGTTGACGGTCGGTGCGCCGATTGGGGGGACGGAGGATTCCGCGTGGACATCTTGCCGGACCTCGAGGGCAAGATCCTGCCCGTAGACGACCTTGATGTAAGGTTCCGCCTCGCGTGGGACGAACGGGGATTGCTCGTGTTGGTGACGGTCCAGGACGACGTCCACGTGGAGCACGCGGACGAAACCGTGCTCTATGTGCTGGACAGCGTCGTGATTTTCTTCGCCACCAAACGCGGCGCGGCCGACATGCTTGTCACTGCCATTTCGCCCGGTCTCGACCCCGAACACCCAAAGTTGCGCCATTACCTCATGGATCGCCGGAACGACGAAGCGTTGAAACAGCACGAGCTCACGATCTCCGCCGCGCGGGCCAAAACCCAGACGGGCTACACGCTCGAGGTCTTGCTTCCCTGGAAGAACTTGGGCGTCAAGCCGGAGCTCGGCCGCTAAGTCGGCCTGCAGCTCTACGTCAGCGACGCCGATGGCCGGAGACGCAAGTTCGCGGCGAGATGGTACCCGGACGCGGCGACCTACAATGACACGAAGGCCATGCACCGCGTTCGCCTCTCGACGAAGGCGAGCCCGCCGG
>Ga0180431_10005394_pt1 | contig 15583 bp, 11 predicted proteins | sample SS_ome_11_FD_132459 | JGI IMG/M metagenome (GOLD analysis project Ga0180431, IMG submission 132459) | Hypersaline lake sediment archaeal communities from the Salton Sea, California, USA - SS_1_MS_1 metaG | ecosystem: Environmental > Aquatic > Non-marine Saline and Alkaline > Hypersaline >... | reverse complement strand
CACATGCTCCCCCCGCTGCCCCCGCCGGCCCCCGAGGGCGAAGGCCTGTTCGCCCTCGATGTCGCCCGACCGGCCGCCGGGGGCGATGCCCCCGAAACCTTCCGCTGCCTCGTCCAACTGCCACCGGAATACGACGCTCATCGACGGTATCCAACAGTCGTCAGCCTCCATGCCGCCTGGAGCACACCGCTTCATCAGATCGAATGGTGGGCTGGGATGCCGGGCCCCGACGGTCACCGGTCCGGCCAGGCGGGACGGCACGGGGCGATCGTGATTGCGCCGGCCTGGGCCGACGCCAACCAGCAGCACTACCGATTCACCGCCCGGGAACACGCCGCGGTCCTCGCCGCGGTTCGGGAAGCATCCCGGCGATTCGCCGTCGATTCCGACCAGATCTTTCTCTCCGGCCATTCGCTCGGCGGCGATGCGGCCTGGGACATCGCTCTGGCCCATCCCGATCTCTGGGCCGGCGCGATCATCATCGCCGGCAAGGCGGGTCGCTACATCAACCACTACCATCCCAACGCCGAACGGCTGCCGCTGTATGTTGTCGGCGGAGGCCTCGACCAGGCCAACTTCACCGCCAACGAGATGGACCTCGACCGCTACCTGATCAAGGCCTACGACCTGACCTATGTCGAGTATCGCGGTCGCGGCCACGAGCACTTCTCGGACGAAATCGTGCGGATTTTCGACTGGATGGGCCGGCGGAAGCGGGACTTCTTTCCGCGGAATTTCACAGCGGTCACCCTGCGGCCCTGGGACCGGTTCTTCTGGTGGCTCGAACTCGACTCCCCACCGCCGCGGACGATGATTCTGCCGACTGCCTGGCCAGCTGGCCAAAACATCCGTCCCCTCGGCATTTCCGGTCGGGCGAGGAGCAGCAACCGTATCGCCGTCACTTGCGGCGCCGACCGCGTCCGCATCTGGCTCACGCCGGACCTCATCGATTTTCAGCGGCCGCTCACGGTCACACTCGGCGGCCGGCCGCTTCACCGGGGCGACCTCTCGCCCGACATCGACGTGCTGCTGGAGGATCTGCGAACCCGCTGCGACTACCAGCATCCGTTCTGGGCAGTGATCGACTCAGCCAGCACCGAGTAACCGCCGATATGCCGGCAGCCTGACACGGATCACCGCCACCAGAGGATATTGGGGCCGACTGGCACGAGCCCCGTCTTCCAGAGAACTCGTGAACTCCGCCAGAGCCTAGTTTGTCTGCGGCTCCTGTGGCCGGCTGGCAACTTCCTCATTGGGCTGCGGTGCGTTCCCGGCATCGCCGGGCAGCGTCAGGCCGCCGATGAACCAGCCGTCTTCGAGGGTCCGCATCACGAATCCACCGGTGCCAAAATACTGGCGGATCAGTTCAAACTCGGGCAGGCTGCTCCCGTCGATCTGCTGATCGCGAACCGTCCCCGGCTTGCCGTCGCCGAGCAGGTTGTTGAGGATCTGTCCCATCACACTCTTCGACTTCGGCATCGAGCCCCGCCGCAGCATCTCGTAGGCGGGCCGGATGGATTCGTCCGATCGGCCGAAGCCCTGCAGCCCGCGGCGTCCGGGAAAGAGGGATTCGAGTTCGCCTGCCACCAGCCTGTAGTCCGGCCGCGACACCAGGGCGTCGCCGCTGTCGGCGGTGGTCAGCACCCGTTCGAGCACATCGCGGTGGGAGGCGATCAGCAGATGACCGTGCGAGACGGTCACTGCCGAATGGGGCAGCAGTTTCTCTTCCTTTTCGCGGAGCCGGCGGCGGCGGTCGCGGCGGTCGTCGTCGTCGGCGTGAGCAATTCCGCCACCGGGCGTCTCGATCTCAAGCTTGGGGATCTCCATTGAGCGATCGATCAGTTCCCAGATGACCACCCCGTGCGACTCGATCCGCCGCATGTCCGGGTCGGTCGCCATGCTCTTGGCGATGGTGGCGGCGACGAGTTCTGGATCGCGGGTTTCAATTGCGATCACCAGCCGCTCACTGTCGACGCCGAGCGGTTCGACGTAGTCGCTGAGCATCGCCACACGGTTGCCGAGGCCGGCGATCAGGTCAGCCTCGACGTCGATCTGGGGGCCGTCGGGATCCTCCTTGAGAGACGCGATCACATCGTCAAAAACACCTTTTTCGCCGACGATGTCGTCGACGAGCGTGTCGGCCACCTTGAAGGCCGTCGCGATGTCCCATTGCAATGCCGACCAACTTGAGGCGTCGGCGGGAACCCATGCCGGCGGTTCGATGGCGTCGGTCTCGGGGAACCGCAGCATCCTCGCGGCGAGGTCGTAGCGGTCGACGGCTGCCGGGTCGCGGCCCGGCAGCGGCGGGGCATAGACGATCGTCTGGTGTCGGAGTTCCCGCGGACCGTCGTCGAAGATCATCGATCCCCCCAAAGCCTCGACCGCGTCAAAGCCCTGCCGGCCGAGGATCTCGACGTAGTCGGGCCCTTTCCGCCGCTCAACGGGCGGGTGCGTCGCTTTGTAGGCGGCGGCGAATGAGAACGGGTCGACATACCACCGCAGGCTGGCCGCCGCTGCCGGCAGCCCCTCCCGCGACCGCGTCTGGACAGCCTCAAAGTCGGCCCGCGACGCCAGCGAATCCTGCCGCCCGGTCTCCAGCACGGTGAGCACATGGTGAACCTGCACCGGATCGTCACCGACGATGAGGGCCGCTGCCTGGTGCACGACGGCTACCAGTCTCTCCGCGGGAGGCGGTGCCTCATCGTCCGCGTCGGCACGCGGCGGTTCCGGAGGCAGGCGGTAAACCTTGATCGTTTCCTGGTAGTCCGCCAGCCGCTCGGCCTGCTGCTCGAGCAGCCTGCGGTCGATCTGCTCCAGCAGCTTCGTCGTCTCCTCCTCGTGGCCGGTCGTGTCGACCAGCAGGACGGTCGCCAGCCGCTCGGCCTCCGGCACAATCGCCGCGAGAGCGATTTCCCCGCCCGGCACCTCGCCGAGGTCTTCGAGCGTCAGCCCGAGCTTGCCCAGCCGCCGCTTGCCCGCCTTCGACAGCTGCTTGCGGAAACTCGTCACAAACGGCTCCATGATCGGGTCTTGGAGGAGTTTTCCGTATTGGGTGCGGTCGAAGCTTTCCTGCAGGCCGACCGGATCGGCAACGCTCAGCCAGGCGGCGGTGGTCGCAGGGAAAATCGTTTCGCTCGGACGAAAGGCAGGTTCCGCCGCGACAGCCGGCTCCGCCGCGATCGCGAAAGCAACCGCAACCCCGGCTAACAGCCGCCGCGGGTCGATCGCCAGGTTGCTGCCACGGGCCCGATCGGCCACACAGGGGCTCGTCATTCCTTCCACAGATAAACTCCTTGCCATGTCCTGGAGCTGGCGGTGGACGCCCCACGTTGCAGGCGACACCAGTGCCCGAGGAATTTGAGCTGCGTCCGGGCGTCCGCAGATGCCGTCACAGCCCAGCCTTTTCACGTTCCTCGGGCCGGGAGTGTCTCAGGCTTCCCCATTTTTCTCAACATCAACTTTCCGGCCCGTCGCGACTCTGGTCGGCACCGCTGCCCCCGAATCAGGCCGGCGGCCACCAAAGCCAGAGCCCCGCGGCGAGCAGGCAGAGGCTGACCGCGAGAGACAGCTCCCCCGACGGGGCGAGTCGCCGGCAGACGAGGCAGCCGCCACTGACAGCCGCGGCCCCGCCGGCCAGGAGGCCGGCCGTCGCCAGCGCGGTTCCGGCTGCGGGATGGCCCACCGCCACGATTGCCACCACCAGCGGGGGCCAGAGCAGAAACACCGCGTGGCTTCCCAGGACGACCGCCGCCTGCGCAAGCGGTGTCGGCCGCACCAGGCGGCCGGCAAGCAGCACCGGATCAACGGCCGAGAGCCCGCGAATGCCGTCCCGCTCGGCCAGCAGCCGCCGCCAGCCCACGCGGACGTCGTGGCCGTCGAGCAATGCCGCCGCCGGGATGGCAAAGGCCCCGAAGAGGCTGGCGGCAAAGAGCACGTACCTGCCGCTCAGGTCCGGCTGCAGCAGCAGCCAGCCGACCATGCCCCCGAGCGACAGCAGCAGGGAGGCGTTTCGCAGGCTCCGCCGCCAGACACTGCAAGCCGGCAGCACCCCGATGAGCCGAACCGCCGTCAGCGGCTCGGTGGCCGCCAGACCGCGGCCTGCGGTCGCCGCCTGCTGGCGGGGCAGCAGGCCGGCGATCGGCCCGGATCCTGCGAGCTGCTGCCACTGGGCCAGCCCGATGAACCCGGCCGCCACCGCGAGCCACCCGAGCAGCCCGACAGGCAGCAGCCAGCCTGCGGCCACGGGCCAGAGGGCGGCGGCCGCAACGCCGGCGGCCGCCAGCCAACCCGCCAGCAGCGTGGCGGTGGCGGCGTCAGCGGCTGGAAGCCCGCAGAGCCGCATCCCGGCGGTGGTCAGCCCCGCCAGCAGGATCGCCGGCAGGCCTGCCCCCAACAGCAACAGCGATTCGCCGGGGCCGCAGCAGCCGGCGATCAGCAGGCCGAGCAGCGGCCAGAGCAGCCGGGCCGCCAGCCAGTGGCCGGCCCAGGGCAGGGCGGAGTTGCGGCGGCTGAACCGCCACCGACGGTCCCGGCGCAGCAGCAGGCCGGCATCCCAGGTCGGAAAATCGGCTGGCAGTTCGCCGATCGCCACGACGGCGGCCGCAGCCGCCGCCACAAACCCAAATGCGGCTGGGGGAACGCCGGCGGGAACGCCGCTGAACGCGGCAGCGGCAAACAGCAGGGAGAGCCACGAGGCGGCCCGGGAGAGGTCGTGCCGGAAAAATATCCGCCAGGGCGGCCCCGAGAAACCGTCGGACCGACCGCCGGACCGACCGCCGGCACCTGCTGCTTCAGTTCCCTGCTGCATCTGGTCGCCTCAGCGACGCGGCCGGACAGTCCCCTGCACCCGCAGCGGCAGCCCGAGGATGCGGAGAAAGCCTTCGGCATCGGTCTGGTCGTACGAACCGCCTCCCTCCATCGACGCGATTGCGGCGTCGTAGAGGCTCTCCCGACTCGCCCGGCTCTTGACGAGGATGTTGCCCTTGTAGAGCGAAAGTTCAACCTCGCCGCTCACCGGCCGCTGGGCCTCGCGGATGAAGGCCAGCAGCGCGTCCATCTTGGCCGAGTACCAAAAACCGTAATAGACCAGCTCCGCCACCTCCGGAGAGAGCCGGTCGCGAAGGTGGACGAGATCGCGGTCGAGGGTGAGTTGTTCGACGAGCCGATGCGCCTCGTAAAGAAGCGTCATCCCAGGGGCCTCGTAGACGCCGCGGCTCTTCATGCCGACGAGACGGTTCTCGAGGATGTCGATTCGGCCGATGCCGTTGCGACCGCCGATGTCGTTGAGGGCGAGGACCAACTCGTGCGGCGGCAGTTCGCTGCCGTTGAGCCGGACCGGCAGCCCGGCCGCGAATTCGATCCGGACCGTCTCGGGCTCATCGGGGGCTTCCTGCGGCGAGACCGACATGCCGAAATCGACCAGCGCATAGCCATCGGTGTCGAGCTCCTCGAGCAAGCCGGCCTCGTAACTGGTGTGCAGGCAGTTCTCGTCGGAGCTGTAGGGCTTTTCCTTCGAAGCCTTGACCGGAATCGCTCTGGCGGCACAGAACTCGATCAGCTCTTTGCGGCCGGGGAACCGCTCGCGGAAGGCGGCGATCCGCCAGGGGGCGAGCAGTTCAATCGTCGGGTCGATCGCCTCGGCCGCCAGCTGAAACCGGCACTGGTCATTGCCCTTGCCGGTCGCCCCGTGGGCAAACACCGTCGCCCCTTCCGCATGGCAGATATCGACGCAGACCCGGCTGATCAGCGGTCGGGCGATCGAGGTGCCGAGGAGGTAGGTTCCCTCATAGCGGGCCTGCCACTGGAGTGTCGGGAAGGCAAAGTCGCGGCAGAGTTCCTCGCGGGCATCGACGAGCAACGCCTTCACCGCGCCGCAGTCGCGGGCCTTTTGGAGGGTTGCCTCGCGGTCCTCGCAGGGCTGGCCGAGGTCGACGTAGACCGCGACGACCTCGTAGCCCTGTTCGATCAGCCAGCCGAGGATGACGGAGGTATCGAGACCGCCGGAGTAGGCGAGGACGCATTTTTTCATGGAACCGTTTGGCTTTCTTCGCTGATGGGAAACCGCAGTGTCTGCGCGGCTGAAATGTGCCAGAAAATCGGCTGCGGGCCAATCCTTCCCGGCGAATGACCGGGCCGGCGCGGCGAGTCCTCGGCCAGCCCGGGAACCGCCTCAGACCTCGTGGACCATCGCCATGTTGTGGCCACCGGTGCCGAAGCCGATGCCGGCAACCAAGAGGATGCGGTCGCCCCGCTCAAGCCGGCCCCGCGCCAGGCCCCAGTCGCAGACGTGGACGAGCAGTTGGTTGACATCGGCCCCGGCCGGGGCCGCCAGCGGCGTGACGCCCCAGTAGAGTGCCATCTGCCGCAGCGTGCGGACATCGTCGCCGAGACCGACCGTCGGCACCGCACCCCGCCGCTTTGAGCGGGCGATCGCCGTGACCCCGCTCTTGCTGGCCACGACGAACAGCCGGGCATCGAGTTCGGCGGCGATCCGGCTGGCCCCATCGACAACGGCCTGCGTGATCGGATGAAGGCCATCGACGAGCCGTTCGGGCTGCGGCAGGAACTCGCCGCCGGCAACACCCGATCGGCCCCGACCGAGCAACTCGTCGAGATACTGCCGCCGCGATTCAAGGTACTGCCGCTCGGTTGCCGAGGCGATCCGTCGCATCATTTCGACCACTTGGCGGGGATGCTCACCGATCGCCGTCTCGCCGGAAAGCATGCAGGCGTCGGCGCCGTCGAGAATGGCGTTGGCGACGTCGGTCGTCTCGGCCCGGGTCGGCCGCCGCGAGTGCTGCATGCTGTCGAGCATTTGCGTGGCGACGATCACCGGCTTTTGGAACTGTTGGCAGACTCGAATGATCCGCTTCTGCACCATCGGCATGCTGGCGACGTCGATCTCGACACCGAGGTCGCCGCGGGCGACCATCACCGCGTCGGCCGCTTCGATGATCGGCTCGAGGTTTTCGATCGCCTCCCGCTTCTCAATCTTGGCGACGACCCGGGCCGCCGACCCGCGGGTTCGCAGCAGCTCCTTCAGCAGGTTCACCTCGACCGGCGACCGTACGAATGAGAGGCTGACAAAATCGGCTCCAGCGGCGGCCGCCCACTCGGCATGCTGCCAGTCGGCCGCACTCATCGCCGCCACCGAGAGTTTGACGCCCGGCAGATTGACGCCCTGACGACTCCGGACAACGCCCCCCTGGATCACCCGACAGCGGACTGCGTCCGGGCCCCGCTCGGAGACCAGCAGGCTGATCGTGCCGTCGGCAAGCATCACCGAGTCGCCGACGGCCAGTTCGTCGACCAGGGGCGGGTAGGTGGTGACAAACTCGTCCGGCCGGTCGCTCTCGGCGCCGCGGATGAACGAAATATCGCTGCCCTCGGCACATTCGACCGCGCCGCCGGGGAGTTCGCCGAGTCTGATCTTCGGCCCCGCGAGATCAACGAGCACCCCGATCGGCCGGCCAACCTCGTCGGACACCCGGCGGATCCGGTCGAGCGTCTCCTGATGTTCCGCCTGCGACCCGTGGGCCATGTTGAGCCGGAAGACATCGACACCCCCCTCAACGAGCCCGCGGATCGCCGCCTCATCGCGGCTTGCCGGTCCGATGGTAGCAACGATCTTGGTCCGCACGGTCCCGGCGAGCGGGGGTGCATGACCGGCGGGAGCGGTCGGTAGACCGGTGGCGTCCATGACAAACTCCGTGCGGAAAGGGCAGGGGCGGGCAAGGGCACGCAAGGGCGGTACCATGGGCCGGACCGCGAAGCCGGAAGGACCCGTACTGTACCCGACCGGACCGGTGACGGATATCGGCCCGCTGCGCGGTTCCCCCTCGGCCCGCCGGAGGCCCCTTTTCGATGCCGCAAGCCGACGCCCCCGATGCTCCCGATGCTCCCGCCCGATTCTGGCGGGACCGCCGCGTGCTGATCGCCGGCGGCACCCACGGCTTCGGCCTCGTCCTCGCCCGAATGCTCGCCGCCCGGGGCGGCCGGCTGCTGCTCGTGGGCCGCTCGTCCGGCGGCGTGCGCGAGGCGCTGGCGAGGTGCGAAGCGGCCGCTGTGGCCGCCGGCTGGTCGCCCGATGGCATCCAGGGCCTGTCCGCCGACCTCGGGCGTCCGGGCGAGGGCGACCGGGCCGTCGCGGAATGTCTTCAGCGGCTCGGAGGACTCGACACGCTGCTGTTTTGCATCGGCCGTTCGAGCCGCACAGCCATTCTCAAACTTCCAGCGGATGAACTCCGCGAGGCGGTGGAGGTCAACCTGATGACGGCGGTCGAAATCAGCCAGGCGGCGGCCGAGCCGATCTGCCGCGCCGGCGGTGAACTCGTCTACATCGGCAGCCTGGCCGGAAAATTGGTCACCCCCGCGATGGCCGCCTACGCCGTCGGCAAGGCGGCCCTGGCCGCCTTTGCCGACGCTGTGCGGCTGGAGGTCGCCCCGCGCGGCGGTCGGGTGCTGCTGGTCAGCCCCGGACCGATCCGTCGCGACGACGAAGCGGCCGCCGACGACGGGTTTCATCGCTACGACGCCGACGTCGCCCGGCACGAACTCTCCGCCGAGGTCGCCGCCCCCGGCGGCGGTGCCGCGGTCAGGCTTCTCGACCCGGAGCAGCTCGCGGCCGCGGTGCTCGAGGCCTGCCGGCAGGGCCGGCTGGAACTGACGCGGCCCTGGAAGGCGGCCCTGCTGGCAGGACTGATCGAATGGTTCCCCGCTTGGGGACGCCGGGTGCTGGCCCGGTTCACCGCAAAAAACTAGCTTCTGTTTGAGAAGGCTACCGTTGGCCTGAGTGTGAGCTGCATTGGTCTCTGGCAAGGGCGGGCGAAGCAGCCAGATTGCAGATCTGGCGATCGACCCGGACCTGGCCAGCGGCCAAATGAGCCGCTCGAAGCCAGCTCCTGAGTTTTCGGACAGAGCCTCGCCGTCCTGCCGCGGTCTGACGCCGCTGGGATCCCCGCCGTTGCCGCGACATCGCTCGGGCCGGCCGGCAGGCGGCATTCGACCCGACCGATCGCGGCGAGCGGCAGCGGGCAGTCGCCGGACTGGCCGCGGCGTTCAACTGACCGATTCCCGGCCGGGTCCCAGCAGCGGCGCGACGGCCGCCTTGAGCCCCCGCCGGACCGCCTGCAGCCGCTCGGCATCTTCGACCTTGCCGCCACCGAAATCGACAACATGGAACGCGTCGACGATCTGGTCGAGGTAGGTGCTGATCCGCGCCGACCGGACCGAGAGGCGATGCTCGTGGAGCGTGCGGGCCACAGCCAGCAGCAGGCCGTCGGAGTCCTCGGCAAAGACTTCGATGATCGTGGCGTCGGCCGACGAATCGTTGTCGATCTGGACCCGCGGCGGCAGCACGGCGGCCGCTTGTAACTGCGGCGCAAAGGGATTCCACCGCCGGCCGATCGGCGGTGGTTCAGTGCCGAGGGACGATTTGACCGCGGCAGCGATCTCAGTCAGCCGCTCCGCTGGAGTCTCGCCGGCGTAGTCCCGGTCGACCACGCGGAAGTGATCGATCACATACTCGGCGTCGAGGGTGTGGATATCGGCGGACAGCACCTCCAGCCGCTGGCTGGCGAGACCGGCGGCGACGCGGTGAAAAACACCGGCGACCGTCGGCGACCGCAGCCCGACCGTCACCGAGACCGTGACCGTCTCCGGCTGCCAGCGGGCCGTGACAAACCGACCGCCGGGTGGCAGCTTGGCCAGCCGGGTCAGTTCCTCGACCGCAGCCCGCGGCTGGTGGGACCGGAGGTAGGCCCGGGGCAGGCCCGCCGCCAGCCGGACGACCGGATCCGCCCCGTCCCTGCCGGCGAGCAGCGTGGTGAGCTCAGTCTGCCGCCGGTCACTGCCGGTCGCGTCGGCATCGGGATCGAGAAACCGGAGCGTCCGCTGGTAAAGCTCGCGAAGCAGGTCGGCCTTCCAGCGATTCCAGACGCCGGGACCGACCGCCGCGATGTCGGCCATCGTCAGCACGGTGAGCATCCGCAACACCTCTGGCGAGCCGACCTCCCGGGCGAAGCTGAGGACAAGCGAGTCGTCGTCGACATTCCGGCGAAAGGCAAGTTCGGCCATCATCAGGTGTCGAAGCACCAGAAACTCGACGATTTCCGACTCGTCCTCCGACAGCCCGAACGTCGCGGCGACCTCCCGGGCGATTTCGGCCCCGATCTCGCTGTGGTCGCCTTCGTAACCCTTGCCGAGATCGTGGATCAGCAGCGCCAGCAGCACCAGCCGGCGGCGGCGGCGAATCTGTCGCCAGACGTCGCCGAGCCAGCCGGTGTCGGCGTCGAGATCGGTCGCCCGGTCGACCGCCAGCAGGCAGTGCTCGTCGACGGTGTACTTGTGATAGTTGTTGAACTGTAGCAGGCAACGGGCATGGGCGAAGGCCGGCAGCAGCCGCTCCAGCAACCGCAGTTCATGCAGCCGCCGGAGGGCAGGGCCGAGCGGACCGACCGAGGAGAACAGCCCCCAGAGCCGTTGGCGGGCAGCGAGGGTGACCGGTGGCGGCTCCCGCCCGATCGCCTGCCGCAGCAGCGTCCAGTTCGCCGGCTCGATTGCCACTTCGTAGAGCATCGACAGTTCAACCAGCCGGACGATTCGCTCGGCATCGGCGGCGACGGCGGCGATCGCCTCGGGCAGCACCGCGACGGCCAGCGGACCGACGACGTACTGCCCGTCGACCCGGTTGCCGAGCAGGCCCGTGGTCCAGCTTCGCAGCCGCCGCCCCCCCTCGGCCTGCTGGATCAGGCTGCGGGTGATCTGGGCGACTTCGCGGGTGTGCCCGAAGTAATCCTGCATGAACTGCTCAACCGGGAGCATGCCGGCAGTGCCGGCGTAGCCCCGCTTCGCGGCGATTCGCACCTGCTCATCGCGGGTCAGCTCGTCGACGCCCTTGCCGTGGGAGAGGTGCAGTTCGACCCGAAGATCACGCAGAAACCGCTGGGCCTCGGTGAGCCGTTCGATGTCGGCCGGCGACAAGCCCTGATCGCCCGCGGCGGCGGCCGCCGGATCGACCGCGATGATCGCCGTGCCCTCCGGCAAGGGCAGGGGCTCGAGCGAGACCAGCCGATCAGACTCGAGATAGGCCAGCCACCGGGCGAACTGGATGTCTCGCTGGCCGCCGGCCGACCGCTTGACATTGGGCTGCAGGAGGTAGACGGTCTCGCCATATTTCCGGGCCTCGGTCCGCCGGGCCGCCACCAGCATCCGGGCGAGCCGCCGCCGCGAGCGGTGGGCCAGCGTCCGCAGCTTTGCCGACAGCCGGCGGCAGCGATCCTCCCGGCCGGCAAGCACCCGCATCTCCAGCAGGGTGCTGAAGATGCTGGCATCGCCCGAGGCGAGCTGCGTCGCTTCGGTGACGGTCCGGACGCTCTGGCCAACCTCCAGCCCGGTGTCGAACAGATTCTGGAGCAGCCGCCGCGAGATGTCGGTCAGCAGCTGTCCACCGGTCGCCGGGGAAACCGGTTCCCCCGGCCGCCCGACCGCCGGGCTCGTCGGCAGGTCGTGCAGCAGCATCAAATCGAGATCCGAGCCCGGGGTCATTTCGCCGCGGGCGGAACCCCCGTGGACCACCACCGTGACCCGCTGTTCGATCCGCTCGCGGTCGGCACCGGCGAGTTCGGCAAGGATTGCCTGCCAGACCTCATCGACGGCGGCGTCGACCGCGGTCGCCTTCAGCCGGCAGAGTTCGAGCCCGTCGGCACCGGCTGCGTGCCGCGCGCGGACGGCGGCGGTGGCGGCCTTGAGCCGCTCACTCGCGCGGGCGACCGCCGGCTGGGCGGCGACCTGGTGCAGGCTGCTGGTCATGCCGGATGCCAGGGATCGTCGGCGACGCCCGCCTGCTGGTTGACGATGCGGGCGAGCACAAAGAGCAGATCGCCGAGGCGGTTGAGGTATTCAATCGCGTTGGCCGGCGAGGTGGTCTCGAGTCGGCTCGAGAGGGTCACGACCCGCCGCTCGGCCCTCCGGCAGACCGTTCGAGCCAGATGCAGGCTCGCCGCCAGCGGCGTGCCGGTCGGGAGGATGAAGTTGGCCAGCGGCTCAAGTGCCGAGTCGTGGCGATCGATCGCCGCCTCCAACGACTCGACCTGGGCGATCGTGATTCGTTCTTCGTGGTCGCCGGGAGTCGCCAGTTGGGCTCCGAGATCGAACAGGTCGCACTGAATCTGTCGCAGCAGGCTGTCGAAATCGGTCGCGGCGGCGTCGGTGCGGGCCATGCCGAGCAGGCTGTTGAGTTCGTCGACCGTGCCAAAGGCTTCGATCCGGGCGTGGTCTTTGGTGACCCGGGGGCCGCCAAAGAGCCCGGTCTGCCCGGCATCGCCGGTCTTGGTGTAGATCTTCATTCCCGCAGCCGCTGGGGCTCTCCAGGGGTTCACTGTGGTGCCACCGAAACCGCTCCTATACTGGAGCGGTTCGCGTAATCCTTCAACTGACGCCACTGAGGAGAGGCACCGTGACTGTTGTGAGCCACCGCAAACTGGTCCGACTTTCGCTCGCGATCGGTCTCGTCGTCGCCGCGGCGTCAAGGCCGGCTGCCGCTGGGTCCGAACTCGAAGACCGGTTCCTCGGTGAACCGATCCGCCTGACCGCCGGGCTGGCCAAGGCTGGCGAGGGCTATTTCTCGCCGGACATGAGCCGCATCTGTTACCAGGGCGTTCCCGACGATTATCCGTTCTACCAAATCTACGTTCAGCCGTTCGCCGCCGACGCCCCGCGAATCGTCGAGCCGACCCGAATCAGCACCGGCCGCGGCCGGACCACCTGCGCCTGGTTCAGCCCTGACGGCCGGTCGCTGCTGTTCGCTTCGAGCCACCGCGACCCGCAACTCGACCAGACGGAAGCGGCGGCGATCAAGCAGGCCGAGGAAGATGCCCGGACCGGACGGCGGCGACGGTATCAGTGGGACTTCGACCCGCACATGGACCTCTTCATCGCCGACCTCGAGCGGCCCGGACCGCTGCGACAGCTGACCGACACACCGGGCTATGATGCCGAGTGCTCGTTTTCACCGGATGGTCGCCGGTTGCTGTTTGTCAGCGACCGCGACGGCGACCCCGACATCTACGTCGCCTCGGCGGATGGCGATGACGTTCGCCAGTTGACCGACAAGCCGGGCTACGACGGCGGTCCTTTCTTTTCCCCCGGCGGTGACTGGATCGCCTACCGGACCGACCGCCTGGCCGAGCATCAACTGCAGATCCACGTGATGCGGGCGGACGGCAGCGGCGACACCCCGCTGACCAGCGGCCAAGGGGTGCACTGGGCCCCGTTCTGGCATCCGACGCGGCCCTGGCTGATCTGGACCGGCGCTGATCACTCCGACCCGACCAAGCGGCCGAACTACGATCTCTGGCTGGTTCGCTACGAAGCTGACGCGGCGGGATTTCGCGCCGGCCGGCCGTTGCGGCTGACCGACCATCCCGGGGCCGACGTCCTGCCGGTCTTTTCGCCCGACGGCAACCTGCTGCTCTGGACGGCGAGCCGAGATGGCGGAGGCGGGCGGCGACCGACGAGTCAACTGTATGTCAGCCGGCTCGATCTCGACGCGATCGATGCCGCCCTGCCAGCCGTTGTCAGCGGACCTCAGACTGCCGGGGCAGCACAACCGTGACCGCGTCCCCGCCCGCTGCCGCAGCCACAGTTGCGATCCTCGGTGCCGGCCAGATGGGCCGGGCCCTGGCAGTTGGCTGCTGCCGCGACGGGACGATCCCGCCGGCGGCAATCATCGCCTTCGACCCGGCCGCCGAGGCCCGGACCGAACTGGCACGGCAAATCCCCGGAGTCGGCTTCGCCCCATCGGCTGCCGAAGCGGCGGCCGCGGCGCGGCTGGTCATTCTGGCGATCAAGCCGCAGCAGGCCGTGTCGGTCTGCCGCGACCTCGCCCCGGCCCTCCGGCCCGATGCTGTCGTCCTGTCGATTGTGGCCGGCCTGCCGATCGCCACCGTCGCGGCGGCGACCGGCACCGACCGCGTCGTCCGGGCCATGCCCAACACCCCCTGTCTCGTCGGGCGGGGGGTTTCCGCGGTCTCGGCGGCGGCGGCAGTCGGCCGGGAGGACGTCGAGACGATCCTTCGGCTGCTGGCCGCGGTCGGTCGGGTGCACGAGGTACCGGAGGCCCACCTCGATGCGGTCACGGCGGTGTCCGGCTCCGGCCCCGGCTACGTCTCCCTGCTGATCGAGGCCCTTGCCGACGGCGGCGTCCGGGCGGGCCTCCCCCGGCCGCTCGCTCAGGCGCTCGCCGTCGAAACATTCGCCGGCACCGCCGCCCTGATCGAACTGACGGGCGACCATCCAGCCGTCATCCGCGACCGCGTCAGCAGCCCGGGAGGGACAACCATCGCCGGACTCACGGCACTTGAACGCGCGGGGGTGCGGGCCGCCTTGAGCGACGCTGTGGCGGCGGCGGCCGTCCGGGCCGCTGAACTCGCCGGGAAGTCCTGAGGCGATCCGGCCGCGGTCCGCCTATCCGCGGCGGCGACCAGCCGGTTTCTTGGCGGCAGACTTCTTCGCTGCTGGCTTCTTGGCCTTCTTGGCCGCGGCTTTTTTCGCTGTGGTCTTCTTCGCAGCCTTGCGGCCCCCAAAGATCGCCTCCCAACCGGCGGCATACTTCTCTGTCGAACCGACACGAATCACCGACATCGGCGTTGATCCTTTCCTCTCACGGTGGCTGCACAACTCGGCTGGCTGCGGCCGTCGGGCCGGACCGCTGGGCCACCGGCCCGGCGGTCACGGAACTACTGGTGTCCCTTCCGAGATCACTAGCATGACCCTCCCATGGTGAGGCGGCAAGGCCGATCGTCTGGTAACGATCCTGCCGGCCGTCAACTCATGATCGAGTCCGCGGGCTACGGCCAGCGAAACGCCGGCTGGCGGGAGCAGCAGTCGATTGCGGCCAGTCAGCTGCGGGGTAACCCGTTCGGAGTCTGACGCAGCCGACACAGGCCGTAAGGGCAAGCCGTTGAGCCAGAGCCGATTGAGCAGCTCGGCCGTCGCAACCAGCCAGACTTCCAGCGGCGGCTCGACGCCGGTCGGTCGCCCGAACCAGCGGGCCCAACCGGCCGCGTCGCCGTTCGTCTCCGGCAGTTCGAAGTGGTCCCAGGCTGCCGTCAGGTTGATCGTGTGCATCAGGGAAGATCTTCTCCGCCGCCGGGAATGACCACAGCTCGCCCGCACGTCTTCCCGGCGAGCATCTGACCGGCCCATTCGCCGATCTGTTCCAGCGGCAGCCGCCGCACCGGCAGATGGGCTTCAACCCGCGGCCAAACGGTTGCCAGCTGCGGCCAGAGTTGCCGCCGCTGGTCATTCGACAGCAGGCCGGCCGCATCGATCCCGGCCAGAGTGACGCCTCGGAGAATGAACGGCAGGACCGTCGTGGGCAGATCAACGCCTCCCGCGTTGCCGATGCTGGCGACTGCCCCGCCCGGCTGCACCGACCGCAAGAGGTCGGCGAGCAGCCGCCCACCGACCGTGTCGATGACCGCGAGGTACCGGCCGCTGGCCAGCGGCTTGTCGCCGGCGGCGACAGCCTCGCCGGGGTCGATCACCGCAGCCGCACCAATCGCCTCAAGGGCCGCGGCCGCCT
>Ga0180431_10005393_pt1 | contig 15585 bp, 10 predicted proteins | sample SS_ome_11_FD_132459 | JGI IMG/M metagenome (GOLD analysis project Ga0180431, IMG submission 132459) | Hypersaline lake sediment archaeal communities from the Salton Sea, California, USA - SS_1_MS_1 metaG | ecosystem: Environmental > Aquatic > Non-marine Saline and Alkaline > Hypersaline >... | reverse complement strand
GACAACTGAAAATAATTTTCACCTCCACTCCATTCTTAGGTTCGCTTAAGATGACCTCCTTCCTCAAAAATGGTACGGTTAGTTGTAGGGGTTAAATCTCGATTGCGGGGCAAAAGGCCTCACTCATAATTTCGTGCCTCGCATCATACATAGTCATTCCCGAGCAAAAACTTCACTCTTTGTATCTTTATCATATCCGACCCCGTTCCGTCAAGGAAAATCCCCTGTTTCAACGCGAGGATGCGCGCATCTGGCGGATCAGCCCGTGATAGCTTCATTTTTAAGCGTTTTGACTGCACGTTGTATCGCCCGCTGAAAAGAAAGGGACCTATACCGCATCGGTATAGGCCCCAATTGCTTCTGTCTGAGTTCATTCCCGCCTGAGGGGAATGGGATTAACCTCACATTATTGACCGGCGAGGTACAGAATCTCACCATCGGACAAACCTCGGTTATATACGGCGACCTCATCAATCCCGCCGATCCAATCGCATCCCCATCCGTCCGAGCCGATGAGAATGGGAGCTTCACTGCTGTTAATCGCGCCCATGGGGGTCGATTCGGTGGCCGCACCATTGAGATAGCATGTCAGCGTCTCGCCGTCATGCGAGCAGGCGATATGAGCCCACTCATAACGCTCCAGGTTTTGGCCGACATAGGCCCAGGCCCTGGGCGACGTATTGAATGTAAACGCCATGTAGGGTTGAGGGCTGCCCCAGCCGTATCGAACCTGGTAGCTCCAACCCACCCCGCTCATCGCCTTGGCCATCGGCGCCGTCTCGGTGCCCTGGCCTTCCGGGTCATCGGCGCCGGGCTGTATCCAGAGGGCCAGAGAGATCGGACCGGGGATGTCCAGGCTGGCGTCATTGCCGCAATCGATATAGTCTCCGCCGCCACCGGGCGCGCCCAAGCCGTGAAACTCCAGAGCGGTCCCGAGGGCGCCGTCAATGTATGTGGGATTGCCTACGATGGTTCCGTCGTTGGCGTTGCCGGAGCTATCCAGCACATCATTCTCGAACGCGTAATACGCAACCAGGCCCTCAGCACCCGGATCGACCGGCGTAACAGGTGCATCGTCGGCCGAGAGAATCATATACCCATATCCCAGACTTTGGTCGTGCGCTTCGCGCCCGGTCCAGGTCATCTGAAGCTCTCTATCCTCAGTGTCGCTGTCGTCCAGAACAGCGTGGAATCCAATGGCGTTGCCAGCCGAAAAGTCCAGCGACGGCATCTGTGCGTATTCGACAGAGGCTTCGCAGATGTATCCATCGTCCGTTATAGAGGACGCGATTTGGAGATAAGCCGGCTCGGTTTGGCCTGCACCGTCCATATTGCACCAGTTCCATCGTTGATTATTGGCGGTAAAACCGTACTGGTAATGTTCATCATGGCCTGCAACGGCGTTGAGCGTCGAGAAAAATACTTCTACCGCGTCCGCATTCCAAATACTGCCGTCGGTTTTATTCGCGGATAACACATCGTCTTTCACGACCACGGCCATATAGATGTTCACGTCATCCCATAGCACATAGAATTCTCCGCTACAGTCCGCCGCGTCGGTCCAAGTATCCTGTCCGGAATGCAATTGCTCGGCCACATCAAGAACGGCCGGGGTCAGAGCTTCAAGATCCCAGTCGCTCAGATCCCCGTCAATGGCCTCAGGAGCACCCTTGAAACAGTCTATCACCAGCGATTCTCCGGTGACTGGGTGCATTGCCGGCGGGTCCCCGTCACCGAGCAACATGACGTTGTCGATGCGAAGACTTCCCACGGTGGTCGCCGCCGCATCGCTGGCGATCTGCACGCTCCCGATACGGGTGATGCCGGCATTCGTGAGAGTACCGACCTCCGCGCCGTTAAGGATGACGGCAAACTCTGTACCGTTTTGCGCCAACATCACGTTGTTGTACTCTCCCGCTACCACACTTGAGCCAACGATGTCGGCCCAGCCCGGCCAACTGCCATCTTCGGAATTGGCATGGATAAGGGGGCCGCCCCAGGTGTAGATCTCGAGGAAGGCGCCGGTGTCCGCATCGTCGATACGGACGTGGAAGTTGAAGCTGTCATCGCCCTTGAAATCGCAGGAGACCTTTGTCACGTCCACGACGTCTCGGGAGATACCCGCTCGCGCCCAGTCGGTGCCCTGCTCGCCGGCAATGAGAACCTCATTCTCTACAATTTGGACCGTAATGGTCCCATCCGTCTGAATCCCCCAGCCGTTCCCGACTTCGCCATCGGGCCTATTGAAATCGTCCAGGAAAACGGCGCCACAAACATTGGCTATCGAGAATACCAGAACAAGCATCATGAAACGTTGAATCTTACTCATTGTCTTTCTCCTTCCTTCCAAAACATTGTAGTAGGTTGCCTGTGCCCCGGCCACACACCGAAGCACGTTTCGCCTCCGACAGACATCAATCCACACACGGTTTGCACTTTGTGCCTGCCTAAGACCTTCTCACAATAAAACAACCGATCATCATTTTCACTCTCACGACCTTTAAACCCGTCCAGGATTGCCCCTGGTTGAAGATGACCTCCTTCCTTCAGAACCCTCAACTGATCTGTTCGTTAAAATGTATAAGATTTTCGCTGCCGAGTAAAAAACCTCTCATTTGAAGCTCTCTGCCTCGCATCACACGATGCGCATTAACTTCCGCTCTCTCTTAAAACGGAAGAATTTGGCCTGCTGGATGCCTTCACAACTACTGATGCCCGCCCCGGCAGGCACTAACTTCACTATTGCTATCTATATCAAATTACACCCCCTCCCGTCAAGGAAAATTTGTCATTTATCCGCGTTTAGGTCTCATTCGGGCGAGGAAAAGCATTTGTATTTTTCCGACAGCTTTGGTAGCCTGAATCCATCGTCATAAGGCAATTTAAGAATGAAATTCATCCGGTTCGGATAAGGAGTACACGTGGATTGGCGTAAAAAAAGAGTGTTTTTGTCGCTGTTGATCGTTCTTTCAGGCATCTTTTTTGTCATCAGTTCTTGCGAACGCATGCCTGAAACAAAGACTCGAAAAGTGGCCTTTATCGCCGGGAAACCGACCCACGGCGAGGGTACCCATGAGTGGGATAAAGACGCCCGGTTTCTCAAGCAATGTCTCGAAAACGCCACCCATATCGAGCCCTTGGAGATCGCCATCCATTACAACGGATGGCCGGAGAATCCCGCCGATCTGGACGATGCCGACGCCATCGTATTTCTAACGGACGGCAATAAGCTTCACCCGCTCATTGAGCCGGATCGACTGGCGAAGATTCACGAACTGGCGAAACGCGGCGTCGGATTGGCCTTCCTGCACTTTTCCGTGGAGCCCCCCCAGGGCAAAGAGGAGGACTTCAAACAGTGGATGGGAGGCTGCTACGAGCGCGGCTACTCGCAGAATCCGATTAATACGGTGGCCGTAATGCCTGTGAAAAACGACCATCCGATCACGCGGGGTTGCGGAGGCTACGTCGCGGAGGACGAATGGTATTTTGATATCCGGCTGCGTTCGGACGACGAACGCGTCGTTCCCCTGATGACGGGTAATCTTCCGCCTTACGATCCCAGGGAGAAAGTTCTGGCCTGGGCGACGACGCGCGACGATGGCGGACGGGGTTTCGGCTTCTCCGGGGGGCATTACCACGAGAACTGGCACATGGAACCCTTTCGCACAATGATTCTGAACGCGATCCTGTGGGTGGCCAAAGCCGACGTGCCCGCCGGCGGCGCGGCGTCCGCAAAGCCCTGGCGGTTCGTGAGTATTCCGGACTTTCTGAACGTGGATGTGACGTACCCCCAGCCGGGCTGGGAAGAGACTCTGGATTATGTTCTCAAGGCCGTCAAAGCCGAGAATCCCGAATTTGTTCTTGTGGCGGGCGATCTTGTGATGGGACGTTGGCCGGACAAGGAGAGCATTAAGAAATACGCGGCGATATATTATCCCGCCTGGATCAAACGCATGGAGGATCACGGGCTGAAGTTCTATACCGCCCTCGGCGATCATGATGTCGGAGATAATCCGTGGCGCGGGGATAAAGCGGCCCTGGTTTCGACCTTCAAGAAGCAATTCCAGAAATACCTCAAAATGCCGCTCAACGGCCCGCTCCGCATGAAGGGCACGGCGTTCTGGTTTATCCATGAAAATGCGCTGTTCGTTTCCGTCGATGTCTTTGAAAAAGGCGAAGGTCCCCAGGGCGGCATCGTGCCCAAAGTCACGGGAGAGCAACTGGAATGGTTCGAGAAGGTCCTCACGGAAAATTCCGGGGTTGAGCACGTCATTGTGATGGGTCACACGCCGATCCTCGGCCCGGTCGCGAAGGAAAGCTCCAGCGGCCTGATGTTGGAAGGCGGCCGGGAATCGCCGCTCTGGCAGGCTCTCAAGAAGCACGGCGTCGATTTATATCTGTGCGGCGAGGTTCACGCCATTACATGCACGCAGGCCGACGACGTCCTGCAAATCGCACACGGCGGACTGTTCGGTTACAATCCGAAAGTGAACTACTTAGTGGCAACGGTCTTCGCCGATCGGATCGAGCTGACGCTCAAGGAGCTTGAAATTGTCAACGAAGGGGAACGCCTGTGGCAGGTGGGGAACAACCGCCCTCATGAGAAGGTCACAATCGCCGACGACGTCAGGGAGAGAGGTTTTGTTACCGTCGGCACGGCGACACTTGCCACGGAAGGCGGAAAGAACGTGCTTACTCAAGCAACGGGCCATTTCAATCATAACGATACAACAGACACGAATCCTTGAAACCGTGGGTGGCAGCCTCAAAGCCGGAGGCTTTGGGGATGGCTGCTTCGCGGCAAGCCATCCCCAAGCTGCGATTGAGGCTGCCACCCACATTAACTGTGTCTTATTTGTTGCCGATGACTATAGGCGGCTCGTGGTCGAATTCGGTCTGCAACGCGTCGAGATTCACGTCGTTCACAGTGCCGCGGTGGACGATAAGACGGTAACGCAAAACAAGCGGTTGATAGCGTGACAGTGGAACCGGGTGGCGGCCGGGATAAACGGGATTCTGGGCGCTGCCCTTGCTTCGAAGTATCCACTTGTGGGGAAAGCCGGGGTTGGATCGATGGCAAAGGATCGCCAGACCGCTTTGCCTGTTGTCATCACCGAAATGGCCCGAGAAATCCAGCCAGGGGCCGCCCTCGACCGCCAGCGTCTGCGGCTCGACGGGACCGTCCGTGCCCGTGAATGACAGCCCGTCCGGCAAGGGGATGCGCGTCGTGAAGCCGCCGTAGCCCTTCGCGTCTTCGGAGCCGCCGAGACGAATGTCGTTCTCCAGAGCGAGCAGGCTGATCTGGAAATCGATCTTGCGGATATCATCTTTTGCTCGGAAAACCCGGATGACCGTTGTCTCCTTCACAACAGGTTTCTTCAGTCCGCCGTCGTCGGTGTAAAGCGGCGACTTCCAGAGCACATGAACCCGTAGAGCGCGCGATTCCGAATCCACATCGAGAACCCTGGCATCGTAGACATCCCAGAAAAAGTCACTCGCGGCCCAGCAGTCACCGAGCTTCTTATCGCCGAGCCAGACCTGGTGCCAGGCCCAGAAAATGCCGCGATGGTGTGGATGATCGCGCGGAAAATCTTCCGACAGAAGTTCCCCGTCGAGGCCATAGAACGGATGGATGTAGTCGGCGCGAGTAAACTTCCCGTTCAACGATTTATGCCGGCGCTGATAGGACATAATCTTCGCGTCCCCTTCCGTGACGTCGAAGCCCTGCTCGGTCTCTACGATTCGAATCGGGTCCGTTACGGTTATCTTCAGATGGGTGATCGCTTCATGGCCGTGTTCATTCTTTCGGCGGACCGTGGCGATATAATTTCCGGGCGTTTTATAGCGATGCGTGGTGACGGCGTAGCCGTTCGGGTCGTGCACGTTGGCGTTGCCGTCCGACCGCACGGTGACTTTCGGACTGCCGTCGCCGAAGTCCCAGACTTCCCTGCCGTGCTGAGTGCGGAAAGAACGCACCTTGAAAGTGATCTCGTCGCCGGGATTAATATGGCACGTGGGATAGAAAGCCGCATGGATTGTTGACGGTAATTTGTCCGGATGCTCCTTATCGATGATCTGAACGACGGCGAAATCGTAATCCACCCTTCCGGCCGCATCGGTGATTTTAAGGATTTCATTGTACTCACCCGCTTTGTCGTAGGTGCGTTTCACTTTGGCGCCGGCGGCGTTCGTGCCGTCGCAGAACGCCCACTCGAATTTTTCAATCTTGCCGCACCGACTCCAGGAGCGCGTGGCGTCAAGTTCCACGGTTTCACCCGTCCAGGCCAGTGCGTGAGGCCGGGCGACGGCGATGATCTCGGGCTTATTCTCGCGCTGGTTCGCTTCCCAGGCAAAAGCATAGCCGTTCTGGATACCCCACAGACCCGATGGCTGCCGACACTTAATGTCGAAATGCAAATGGGTCCATCCGCCGCTGCCCCCTTCTTTGCCCAGGACGCCGATCTTCTGCCCCATCCTGACGCGACGTCCCGGCCTGACGGAATCGTCGATTTTAAACAGGTGGCTGTATCGATAGAACCAGCCCCGGTCATCCAGAAGATAAATCACATCATAACGGGGTCTCACAGGCGAATCGTCGTAGCCGGGCAACCTCTCCGTCCCGGCCGACACCACCAACCCGTCGGTGGCGGCGACCACATCAACCAATCCCTCAGCCCCGCCGAAATCCAGGCCGTAGTGATAGTAAATATTTCTCTCGCCGGGCAGCTCGCCGCCATCGACAAAAACCGGCACGTTGGCCATTTGCGTATCGGTGGCGAACCAGCGTTGTTTAGCCGGGTAGATGAACGTGCCCGGCTTGATCCAGGGCGAGCCGGCGGGCCAGAGCCGGAGCCGGGCGTCCTTGAGCAGCCCCCACGCATTCTCCTTACTGCTTTTCTGCAAATACCCTTTCGTGATCGGGCAGTCGATCTGCACCCCGGCGACCGCCACAGGTAAATGGTACGTTGAAGAAACGAGGGAAACGGTTTGCCCGTTGACTTGTACTCTCACCTCCGCCCGGCGAACGGCGTTGCAAACGGTATCTCGCGTCTCTTTCAAATCGAGCAACTTGACGGTCGCTCTCGAACCATCGTGCAGTGTCACTGTTAGAGATTCTCCCACATTGACGTCCGCCACTCTCACCAATGGCATCCGGGCCGGCTCGGCGGCATTCAGCGAAAATCCACACAATAAACCAAGAACGACAAACCAACCAAACAGAAACGGGCGTTGAACGCTGGACAACATGACTTATCTCCTTTACACATACTGTTCAATATATTGACTCCCAACGGTTTTAGAACGACGGTACCGAATAAATCCGGCTGTAGCCGCTGAAGATGGAGTAGATCAAATACAGGGCAATGAGCCAATAAACGAATCGCGGGAACCAGCGGGCGAAGTCAGCAAACAAGAATTCCGCCGCTTCGGTATTCTGTTGCGCCAGGCGTTTTGCCACTTCGTCCAGGGTCCCGGTCTCTTCGCCGACCTTCCACATTTCCACCAACTCGGCCGGCAGCTTCGAGGACAATCCCCGCCCCATCGTATCCCCGGCTCTGACCCGTTCGGCGGCGGGTCGGAACATGTCGCCGACCGCGGCGTTGCCTGTGGCCGAGAGGGACATCTCTACGGAATTCGTCATCGGAACGCCCGCCTTGCTGAGCATGTGAAAAACCCAACAGAAGCGGCCGATCGCCAGCCGGTACATAGCACGACCCAGGAGGGGTATGCGCAAAACGATGCGGTCGAGTAACCTGCGAGATGGACCGGTTTGGGGCGTTCCGTAAATAATCAGGAGAATCACACCGGCCGGTACCCAAAAGAGAAGAAGGACCATCAGAACGGAGAACAAATAGGCTCCAACGTTCCACCCGCCTAAGATGAAACCGGGAAGCGGTATGACGAATGCGGCGATCGTCAGAATAGCAATGGGAAAGAGCATTCCCGACCACAGCTTCTTGACCATCCGCCGGGACGATTCATGCCACTTGGACAAAAGCCCCATCAAATCCGGCAGACTGCCGGAGGTCTCCGCCGCATGGATCAACATCACGTCCACCGGCTTGAACAGCCTGGGATTTTTACTCATGGTCTCCGCTAAGGGATCGCCTTGCGAGACACCGTCGGCCAGGGCCTGAAAAGCTTGTTGCATCCGGGGCTTCTCGCCCGAAGCGATCGTATTGAGTGAACGCAACAACGGAACGCCGGCATCCAGCATCACCGACAGATTATGATAGGCCATAGCAAGGTTTTTCGCCATCGACTTATCCTTGTCGTTTCGTCATAAAAACTTCTACGTTTAATTCATGGCATTCAAATACTCTTCGAGATTCGTGTAACCATTTCCATCGGCGTCACCGTTGGCGTCCGCAGGATCATCGGCATTGAGGCCATGTCGCTTCTCCCACGCATCGGGCATGCCGTCCCGGTCTCGGTCCGCCGGCGGGGCGGCCGATGTGAGCTCGGGCCAGCCGCCGACCTGCTCCTCGTCGTTAATGATGTTTCCCGTTCCGTTTTTGACTTCGTTGGCAATGCGCTTATCGACGGGGTCTCGTTTCGGGAGCGTCGCTCCGGCGTTTGCCAAAACGTCTTCGTAGGCAGTTACGGCATCATCCGTGTTGACCGGGGGAACCGATATGGGAGATAACTGCTTGTACGCCCGCACCTCTCGAGATGAGAGCCTGTTGAAGGTCACGAGGGACCACGGATCGTCGGGATACGCGCCGTTCATGCCGTTGCCGTCGAAGTAGGCTGTGGCCGTCGGCGTGCTTTCCGCGAACGCAACGCAGCCGGTTGAGTTGACGCCGGTTTTGTAATAGTTACCGACAAAGTTCATCTTTGTGATGCTGTTCGTGCCGTTCGAGCCGTCGGCGTTGTATCCCGCCGACGTCCCCGCCCAGTTGTAAATCACGTTATTCCTGAAATCGAGCGTGAATCCCTGGGGGGCCTTCGTGCGATCATTGTAATTGCCGGGTCGCGGTAGCCGGGCATGATGATGGGCGTAGAGATTACGATGAAAAGTATATCCGTTGCCCCATCCGCCGCGGATCAGCGAGCCGTAGCCGTGAGCACCCTTATGATGCGCCGAATCGTTCAGACTTTCGGAAATGATGCACCACTGGACGGTGACGTTACCCAGTTGGCCGCTTGATGACGCCGAAAGGGTTTCATCGACGGACCAGCTTGTCGAGCAGTGATCGACGATGATATTCTGGCCGGCCGAGATCGACAGGGCGTCGCACTCGGCTTTTGTATTGTCGCCGGGCCGGCAGCGAAGATAACGGACAATCACATGATCGGCCGCGATAACGAGGGCGTGGTTTTTCAGGCAGATGCCGTCGCCGGGCGCCGTTTGGCCCGCTATGGTGATATACGGCCTGGAGATAACCAATGTCGATTCCAGCGCGATGGTGCCGGATACGCGAAAGATCACCGTTCGAGGGCCGTCTGTTTCCACGGCGGCGCGCAAACTGCCCGGTCCCCGGTCGTTGAGATGGGTCACAAAGAGAACCTTACCGCCTCGTCCTCCTACGGCTTCGGCGCCGAATCCCTCAGCGCCCGGGAAGGCCGCAATAGACGCCGTTGTCCGGGCGATAGGGAATATTATCAATGCGATAAAAAGAAAAAAAGATCGTCGATGCATACCCGGTTTCCTCATTTAAATCGTGTCGAGGACGTCTTGCCCTCGAATTTTGGCACGGTACCCGTGATACGTAAGCATAACGTGTTTGATCGTGAAAAGCAATGGAGTATATGGTGCAAGGCAAACACACCTGAGCGCATGATCGGAATGGGCGCGCTACGGACGGTGTGCGAAGGTAAGTTTTCAATTTTTTAGCGGCTTAGGGCTTCGATAGTCTGACGATAAGAGATTTTCGAGGCGCTCTTGTCAACCTGGACCCAGCGAACCGTGAGGCCGGGATCTTCTCTTTCCGGCCATTGTGTCCCGGACCACGTCTCATCGGTGATCCTCACATGATAAACCGGAACGAATAATTTCGACCATACCGGGACATATCCATTGACGTGCAGATGGCCCGCGTAATTCGAATCCACATTATCTCTATAGGGATGAAGGAAACGTTTTATCTTGTCCATTTCTTCCTTTGAAAAGACAAATTCGTCTGCGAATCTGATGCCGGTACGGAACATCCCGATATGTGTCATGATGTTGATGTTTTCCTTCTTGGATTTGCGGCATTGCTGAATATCCTTCATGAACCATCGCCAGCTTCCCCCTTCGAAATCGTGAAGGTCACCGCCCTCATTTCCGGCTTTCCTGGGATTGAAATCGGGGCAAACGAAATGACAGCCCTTATAGTCGAAAGAAAAATTCTGAAGGTACATGCCCGCGACGGGAACCGATGACTTTCGCCAATGGTCCAGCGTCCCGGAGAGCCGTTGATAATGGGGAGCGAAAACCTCGTGAAACTCCTTTTCGCACCCGGTCTGGATTTCATTATCACCGATGATCGGAATGTAAGGGATGTGGGCCTGTTGGAGACGGTCGAGGATCGCTTTGGCAACGCGCAGGTTTCTATGGGTCCTGGAGCCGCCCCAGGCAATATCTCCCAACACAAAAGTTAATTCAATCTTTTTGCTTTCCTTATTGCGGACGATCCAATCGACAGCGGTCTCGAATTTAGCTTGATGTTCTGAGTTTCCACCGATATGCGGATCCGCGATGACGGCAAATGAGAATGTCTCGCCATATGCCGGAGAACAGGCCGCAGCGAGGATACCGGATATCATAAGTGTTAAGCACCGGGCCGTTTGCCTTTTTTCTCTACAAACCATACTTATCCTACAGGAATAAATCACGCCCAAGTATCATCTTGGGCGTGTTGAAAACCGATCTATTATCTTCAGATACCATATCCTGGTTCTCAATTCAAACGATATGTGGTCCTGAAGATCATCCGGTTGAATACCGAGTCGCTTTTATTGCGTTGTTTAGAACTGAACTTCTGCAAAATTCTTGTTAGAACCCATACGCAAACCATATCTGCCTTTTCGTTGGCATCTTCGGGTACCATTCCCCTCTCGGGCCTATGAATCCACGACCGCGCCGGACAAGTTCCACCGCCGTTCGAGAGCGGTCGGAATTGGTGATCCAGACGTCCACGACAGGTCGTTGGGCAATTCCGAATCGCCATGTGGTTCGTGGCTGAGGGATTGGAAAGGCTTTGATTCGCCGTCCATAGGGCGTTCTGATCACAATGATTCTGTGGTGCGGACGTTTCGGTTCGATTCGATGAAAAAGCGGTCGCCGAACGACACCCGGGCCGTGCCATCGGGGCGCTACGGCCGGCCGACCGACATTCGGTCTGTGGTGTTGCGTTATCACGTGCCTTCGGCCGTGATTTTTGTGGACGACGATGGACTTGCCGGACGCATTGCCCGCGAATAAACACAATGCCGTTCCAGCCGCCGCGATGAGGATGATTCTTTGCCTTAACATGATCGTCTCCTTTCTTTCTGCTGCGTTCGATCACTCTTTACTTTTTGTTATCGGAGCGAGCTAAACGTCGCTCTCTACTTATGTAAGGCACTGCGCAACAGCAAAAGTAACAGGTTCTTGGGGGACGGCGCGCTCGTTTGACGAGCTTTATTCATCTTCATGGTTAATCCTCCGCTCAATCCTGCCGATGAAGAATCTGAATTCCAAAACAACTCATCAGGTTAAAGAAGAGGGACGAAAAACAAATGTTCGAACCGGAATACGAAAATATAACCTGCCCGAAATGCCTGACGCGCGAAGTGTATTTTGACCGTCAGGCGGGGCATTATTGTATGTTTTGCGGCCATCAGTTCAGCACCGAGGAAGTGGAAGTCCTCCTCGAACAGGAACTTAGCCACGTCGAAGCAGGTAAGTGAAAACAAGAATCAGGGCAGGGAACTCGGACGTTTCTGTTTCGCTGTTCAATCCGGCGATATTAAGAGAAAAAAGGCCCCTGCCTAGCGGAGGGAGAGGAAAAAGCGAGATCGGCAGGGGCATGTGAACTCATTGATAACTACATTCTATCATACTTATCCGAACACGTCAAGGCCGATTTTCGAAGAAAAATGAGTTCCGGTTTATTTTTTTTAATCCGGCCGAGGCTCTTGCAACGAATGGTCATAGACCGACCGATATCCACCGCCCATATTTCGCGCCAGCCACAAGCAATAATCCAGGTTTTCGGTCGCCGTTACGTATCTACGGTCCATAGGGTGCGTCGCCGTGACGACCGCCACGAATTTCTTACGATCTTCGCCGGTTACCGTCAGAACCAACTCGTCCCGGAAATCCCCATATAGATCCGCCACCATTGAGACGGAACTATTTTTCGGCCGGTCCGGCTGCTCGACCCCGGTGAAAATAATCTCTTTCCCGTTGAAGTTGCCGATCTGTCTGCCGAGCAACTCGCGCGCGGAATCGCCGTCCCACTCGAGCGGAGTAAACCCATAAGGAAAGGGCTCCAGAAGGACTTCACCCTTTGCTGAAAACAGGATCAGATTGCGGTCGTTATGGCCCGCTCGATTCGATACGCACTCTATACCGGGCGAGCCTTGCCAGATATCGGCCGTCCAACCCGTATGCCCGTGCGTCCAGCGGGGATCGTCCTCGCGATTCACCTTCCAGATGACCTGTCCCGTGTTCGCATCCACCATATACACCCCGGCATGGACGCTCGATTCGACAATGTAGAAGACTTCCAGCCCGGGCCGGTCGGGCAGATAATCATGGATGGAAACGATGTCGGGGTGCTGCCTGTAGATAGACCAGCGCAGCGTGCCGTCATGGTTCAGGCACGTCGTACCGTTAAAGACTTCCTGTTTGCCGTCGCCATCGACGTCTGCGACTTCGATTTTATGGCCGCCGCTTCCGTTGGTCTCGGCGAAGCTGTCAAAACGCCATAACGGTTTCAACCGATGATCGAAGGCCGCGAAGACCTCGTTTTCATAAAGCCCGGTCTGTGTCACCACCGCCGGATGGACACCGTCCAGGTACGCCACGGACATATGAATGCGCGTCGAGGATTTGTAAAAGTCCGAGACCATCTTCGGCCACGGGGCCTTGTACTGAACCTCCCCCGTCATGCCGTTAAGGATAGCGACGACCACCGCGTCGCCGATCTGAAGGCGCGTGATGACCTCCGCTTTACCGTCGCCGTCCATGTTCCAGACGTTGAAGGGCACGTTGTTGGCGCTGCCGTAGCAGTGATCGTGATAGCAGATATCCTTGCGCCACAGCGACCGGCCGTAGGATGTGAACGCCTCAAGCTGGACCGGAAGGCCGGGATCCTGAGACATTTCTCTATTGCCGTTGTCCATCCGAATGACGCAATCGAACGTCCCGTCTCCGTTCAAATCTCCGAAGATAGGAACCAGCGAACCCTGCTTGAACAGCGGCTTAAATGTGGCGACAACCGAGGTAGGCTCCGAACCGACGGTGATGCCGATCCATTCCGAGCGGTTGCCTTCCTGGTTGGCTCGATCGACCGGCCTGAGATAGTATTGATAGCGCCGGCCGGGAGTCAGGCCGGAGTCGATCCATGTCGTCGAGCGAGTCACGGGGTCTCTGGTTATCCGAAAGCCGGCATGATCGCGCGTTCGGGCACGATAAACATGGAAGCGAGTGGATGAGGTGTCCCCGTTTAGCAGGGACCAGCTCAACAGCACCCTGCCTTCCCCTAAGGGAACGGCGCACAGATTCCGGCTTTGAATCGTCCACGCCCCTCGTTTCGGCTCCCGGACCGGCCGAAAACCAAGATCGGGATGGCGGATACCGGCGGATACACCTAATTGATGTCCGATCTTGAGATATTCCCGGCTACGCGCCCAGGATCCGCCCATCACCGCCGATTCGATGACGAACGGATCTTCGATACGATACCGAAAGCGCGTGGTGACGTGATCATAGTTCCTCGTGACCATCTGCCAAACATTGCCGGCCATCCCGTAAAGGCCGTACCCGTTTTGGTCGCCCCAGCGGGCGGGCTTGAGGTAATCTTCCCACCGGTCGAAACGGCGCCGGCCGTCGGCATCATAACTGGCCTTGCCTTGCGGGCTGTCGTTTCCCCAGGGATAGGTCTGGTTCTTCAATCCGCCGCGGGCGGCATACTCAAATTCAACGGACGTCGGCAGACGATAGAGGCGTCCATCCTTTTGGGTCAGCCAGTTCAAATAGGCGATCACGTCGCGGCGATTGACGAAGATGACCGGATAGTTGCCCTTGCCGGAGGGAATCTTGCCGTTTATCCAATGCAGCGGAGGGCAAGTGCCCGTGTCTTTAACAAAAGCTTCGTACTCCGAGTTCGTGACGGGGTGATCCAGAATCTCGAAATCATCGACGTTCACGCGAGCGCCCGTTTGCCTGGCCCCTTTTCCCCGGCTGAATTCATTCCCCTCAATCGGGATGAATCCATCGAGCCGGGATTGCCCGAAGCCAACTTGAACCGTCGAAACGATGCACAAAACGAGCGCGATGATGAGCCGTTTCATTATGTTTTCCTTCGCTTGACATTCGATTGCATTAGTTCGGCAGCACGCGGTTGAGCCGGTCGAGAATATCCGCAAGCCGCTTGCGGTCCCCGCCGCCCACTTCGGCCGTGCACCATCCGGTAAAACCGATTTCGTCGAGCGCTATCCGAACGGCCGGCCAGTTAATCGTGCCGTCGCCGATAGCGGACCAGTTGTTTTTGTCGCGGCTGAACCCTTTGACGTCCACTTTGACAATCCGCTTTCCCAGGGTCCGAACCCACGCTTGAGGCTGGCCGTACTTGTGATGGTTGCCGATGTCGTAGTAGGCGCCGACCCAGGGGCTGTTGCAGGCGTCGATGAAAGCGGCGTATCGTTCCGCACTTTGCTCCGGCTGGCCGTCGTGGTCGTAAAACATGTGATTCCACACATTCTCGATCAAGATGCTTACGCCCAGCTTCGCCGCGGTGGGCAGCGCTTTCTGAATGACCTCGAAGCTCCGCGGGACAATCTCGCTATCGGGACCATCCTTGGCGTGGCCCGGAACGAAAAGCGCAGAGGAACCGCCGCAGTAATGCGATTCCTTAATCGCGGTAATAAGGTCGTTCAGGCACTCTTCGCGGCGTTTCGGGTCGGATTCCGTCGCGCGGACGCTCCAGTGTCTCGAATCGACAACGCCGTGGATCGGCAGGCCGGTCTTCTGACTGGCCTCCAGGCATTCCTGCTTGTTTTCTCCGCCGGGCGAGTTCAACTCGACGCCGTCGTATCCGATATCCTGGACCAGTTTAAATTTGTCCAGGATCGACAGCTTCTCTTTGATCATGCCGAACTTGAGCGATTTTAAGATAGGTTTTCGTTGCGGCGTGCTTTGTCCCGCCGCTCTGACGACCGTTTGCGTGCCCGAAAACGTTGCCGCGCCGAGCGCCAGCCCGGCCGCCGCCGCTCGACGCATCATATCACGCCGACTTAAGCCAAGAGAATGGGGTGTCCCGGTACGATAATGATCGACCATGATAAGACCTCCTGAAAATAGATCACTAATCACATTGTGTTGCATCGGTTCGATGGTCTCAAAACCATCCAACGGATTGTAATGCAGGGCACGGCGATACGCAAGGATTC
>Ga0180431_10005392_pt1 | contig 15587 bp, 18 predicted proteins | sample SS_ome_11_FD_132459 | JGI IMG/M metagenome (GOLD analysis project Ga0180431, IMG submission 132459) | Hypersaline lake sediment archaeal communities from the Salton Sea, California, USA - SS_1_MS_1 metaG | ecosystem: Environmental > Aquatic > Non-marine Saline and Alkaline > Hypersaline >... | reverse complement strand
TGTTATAGTACATCTGTTATCATTGGTCTTAGATCTTAAAACATCCCCCTTAGCTCCTGCCATATCTGAATAAAGATTGTTGTCCATGATGACTGTCACTACGTCATCTCCTTCAGCAAATCCCTCTAACTCTAGTATTCCAAAAATAACGTTTACATTACTAAAGGAATAATTTTTGAAATCAGGCATCATAAGCTCCTTTTATTAATTTTTTAAAAAATAGACTTCCTTACTTTTAATTAGTCTACCTTGCCGAGTATATTTGTAAAAAGTAAGGAAGCCTAATGTTATACATAAACTTTACCACGTACTGTAACTGTATCTATAGCACCCTGCAATTGTGCTGTAAATTCTCCGTCAGGTAAAATTCTATCATCTCGTTGAGTAGCAGTAGTTTCAGATCGTTTAGGGAAAGAGGTAGTCACAGATCCTTCAACAAGAATCTTTTGTTTAACTCCGTAAAGATCTAACATACTCTTCAAACGATTATCCACCATTGATATACCTGCATTAGTGTAAGGAATAATGTCTTTCTCAACAAGTAAAGAAAGAAGACCTTCTTCAACTCTTGCCTGTAAGAAGTCAATGTTTCTTATGATGTCAATAAATTCTCCATCCTTGTCTACATTCTTTCCACCTCCCATAGTTCCGAAATAAGTAAAGTCAGCCCCAAGAGTTGTGGAATAAAGATTACAATTAACATCTATAGCAGCATCCTTTTGAGTCTCGGTAAGAGTTACAGGATCAATATCATACAAAGCTCCTTCAGCAATACCTGCCAAAGTCTTATAAGCCCAATTAGTTGAGCCGACAGGTTTAGCTAACTGTTGACCAAGAAGAGACATATCAGGATAACGATTAGTATTATCATGATATAAAACTCCAGATCTTTTATAGTTATTATTTTTAAGGAAATAACTAAAGGTAGAGGTATCACCAAGAGTAAGAACGCTGGCATCATTAGAGGCAATAAAGAACATCTTCCTTCTAGACTCAATAGCAGTAGCCATACTTTGAGTGTCTGTAATATCACGGAAAGCTTTCAAGGAACTCATTGCATACCATGAATTATTAACATTCTCAATAGCTGTAATAGCAGCCTCGACTGTTTCAGCTACTTGACCTTGTGACAGATAGGAGCCACCGGGGTTAGATACACTGTAAGCGGTATCCCCATCAAGATAACTACTACCACTTATATCAGTACCGGCTGGAGCTGCTACAGTGGATAACAAGGTAATAGTTGAGGTTGCACCAGTAGTCCCACTGTTAATATGGAATCTACCATCTTTATAGTAACAATCCCCATTTGCACCAAGAGCCGTATCGATAACAGTTGCAACGTCATCTAAGCTAGTTACCGGACCTGCTGAGAAGTCCAAACCTGTCAATGAAACTGTGCCACCATCGATATCAACGGCAAATTCACCATCACTGATGGCTGCCCAAGTAGCAATAGTTGTAAGAGGATCATTGCCGCATTCTAGCAAAGCTGCTGTAGCTGCATCTGCATAACGTCCAAAATAAACTTCTTCTGGCTGATAACTGTTGAAAGGATCTTGATTAAAGAAAGCATTAGCAGCGTAATACTCTTCAGAAGTACTCCCGAAGAAAGTACTAACAGAAGAATCTGAAGTAAATCTTTTTATCCTTCTAGTAGTAGACAGTAAATCGCTATCTGTCAATATTAGAAGGATACCAAAACTTGCAGCAGTTACACTTGGAGAATCCTTTGTAATAGCTACATCAATAAATCTTGTTATTGCTCTTTCTACCATGATTAAATCTCCTTTATATTAAATTACATAACTATTCATAGTTGTTGTCCAATAAGGCTGCATTACTAAAGACCAATAAGAAGTCATAGGAGTAGCCCAATAAGTTAATACTGAACCATCTGGAATAACAAAAGTATCTCCATTTAGATTATTTGTTAGTTCGATCTTTTGTATAGACTCTATAGTTTCTTCATCTAACGACCTTACATTAAACTGACAATCAAATTGTGCTCTTTCCTCCCATTCTTTATTTATCTCTGCGTCAATTTCATTTACACTTGAAGTTTTAACATAACCAATACCGGCTGTATATAGATCTTCTAGAACAGTTACTCTAGCTAGACTATCTCTTAGAGTAGTTGCTCTTTGATACGCATCAGAATAAAAAACATTAACACTAACTAACATTGTATATAGAGTAGAATAATCATTCTCTACTGATTCATCAACTTGAAGAGTCCCTATAGTTTCAGGCTCACATTGAGGAGTTATGGACATAACATGAATAAGGTTATAAGGATCAAGAGGACGTGGAGCGTTTGGTTTAGCAAAGATAGTCTCCTCACTGGAAACACTTTGTATCCATGTATATAGAGCATTCTCTATTGAGGTTTTATCAATCATTAAGGTTGCCTTATTGCTAAAGCTTTATAATAACCACCTATCTGTCTGTTAGCCACATTGTAAACTTGATAAGTAGAGCCTAGATATGTTAACTTGTCACCATTCGAAACACCATCAACTTGAGATACTAACTCAAAAGTAGTATGTAGTTTAATTGTTTCTTCTGTCCTCATTCCTTCTTCCAGTACTAACAAATCTTTAGGAGAAGCGTTTTGGACTACTGCACTAAAAGATATAACTGAATAAGATTCTACCCATCTTCCATTTACGTAAGAACCTGTTGATCTATTGCCTGTAATAGTTTGAAGCCATCCATCAAGAGCAACTGTAACATCATTAAAATTAGTCATTCATTCACCGAATAAGTTATTGAATTTTTAAGTTGACCGGTATCTATCAGTGGTTTTGTCTTTGGAGCTTTTGCTCTTTTAGTTGATGCTGCAAGTTCCTGAAACGGTCCTTTAACTATTTTCTGTTTAATCATACCTGAGACAAGTTCACCTAAGAGCCCTAAAGCTTTTTCAGTAGTCATGTCCCCTGAGATTATTTTAGGTAAAACACTTTTTTGAAATGATATAATTTCCTTTTTCTGCTCTACCATGGTAGCTCTCAAAAATGACCTTTCAGGGATGGTAATGTCATGGGGCTGGGTAGTACCGGCAATACCTTTAGTTCCCAAGGGAACAAACCTAGCTTGTCCATTAGCCATGATTTTATAAGGCGTTCCTCCAGGGTGTTTAATCACTCCCCCAAACTCATGGACAAACCCAATATGAGCTATAGTAATATCTCCTGAGGGATGTTTACCGGCATCGATTATCCCTATATCAACAGTACCGGGCTTTCTAATCCTTTTCTGAACGGCCTCAAGTCCTCCATCTATCTTCTCTCTTTTAAAGCTAGACATAATTTCCTTATACTGTACTAGCGGGTACTCCTAAGTACCTTCTTAAAGTTAGATATCTTTGACCGTAATAAGTAGAAGAGTAAAAAGCATCTCCTGAATTGTCCGGTATCGGCACAGCATAGTTAACACTAGTACCATCAACAGCTTTACCACTCACTTGTCCTGCTGAACCACTATTACCATTTTCAGCGTTCTGAGCTAGTGTTAATAGATGAGCTGTTAAATACATCAAACCTAAATCATACTTAGTACCCCAATAAGTCTCATTAAGAATAATTACAGCTTCATCTATACTCTCTTGAACAGAGTCTGTAGGCACTGCTGCAAACTGAGGAAACTTTGTCTTGAACTCATTAACTGTAATAGACATTAGCTAACCTTTGTAGACATTCTTTTAGGAGGATTCAAAACTCCTTTTCCTCGATTTAACTTCTCATTTTTAGCTTTAGAATTTTGAATTTCATTTGAAGCTTCTTCTGTCATTCCAGACTTTTCATCGATTAATTGAAAATATTGTTTAGCAAAAGCCTTAGCAGCAGGATTATCTTCCATAAAAGGATCTAAATTTTTAATTTCGTTATGACCAGGAAGCACTCTTAAAGTCTTTTCACCTGCAGCTTTTAAAGTAATTACGCTTGTAGCAGTACTTAATACGATAGGCATTTTAAGTCTCCTAAGAGCCTAGCCGATATACTCGGCTAGGCTAGTTAAAATTTATTAAGTTAATTAGATACCATCTGCATACCGAGCAGAACCGGGATAACGGAACTCGACACCAGACATTTTATATTCGCCAGGAATCTGGAATCCTCTGCCTTTTCTTTGAGGCTCGGTGAATCGTAAGGGCATAGGAATATGGAAAACAACTTTATCAACATCCTTAGTATAAGCCATCATACGATCCGTACCACCTGCACCAGCTGCTGCAAGCTCAGTAAGAGGAATAACATCGTCCATACTATTCAGATAAGGGCAATTAGAAACAAGCCACTGGAGAATAGTAGTATCAGAAACAGTGGACCTTGGAGTTCCTGCAATGTAATTCCATTGAGCAGTCGGTAGGACTAAAGTATCAGGACGTTCTACCTGAAGTGTATCTACAAAAATATCCCCCATGAAATCATTAACATCAAATATAATCTGGTCAGCTGTTTTGTTTACCCACTCTGTACCTGAGCCAGGGTTAACAACTGTAGCTGCTGTTACATTCGTATTGTTAATAAATCCAGGCAAATTATGAGTAGTATCACCTACCATGGAAACTCTCTGACAATGTTCTTCATAAGCTCTTCTAGCTACACTTGCTTTTCTTTCAGGCAAAGCTCTGTTAAGCTGGATAGCTTGACGAAGTTCCTCATCAGAATACTCATAGCCAGTAGCACCAAGCTCAACAGGTACAACAACTTTGTTGTCACCAATCTCTGCGATCGGAACATCAAGAGATTTAGTTCCAACAAATTTAGCGACAGCTGCTCCATCCATGTAGATGTAAGTAACCGACTCTGCCCATTCTCCCGCCTCATTAGATACTGGAATAACTGCTGAGTAAGTAATAGCTTTGTACTTCTTTTCATACATCTTTGCCTCAATATGAGTTAATTGAGACAGAAGGAAAGCAAGTCCTGTTTGTGCATCATACAGCATGATAAACTCCTTTCTTGATACTTTATATCAAAAAAATTTAATTAATTAAGCAACAGTGGCAGTCGAAGTACCTACAACTCCCCAATTAGAGCCTTGGAAAATAAGCTCACAACTGTCCCCTGCGTCATCAAAAGTGATGGTAGTACCATCCAGCAAATTAGCCGGAGTAAGTACCTGATCACCACCATCAACCAGCATCTTTAACATTACCTTCTGACCTTCATACCCATCAGCCAAAGTAGAAGTAGAAGCACCGAGAGTGGAATCAAAAGTAATGTTATCAGCATCAAGAGGCAAGGCTCCAGAAGTTGCAGTAACAGAAACTGTAGCTCTTTTTCCTCTACCCACCTCTTTCCAAGACGTGCCGGTAAACCAAAGGTCGATGTAATCAAAAGCTTCAGTTAACCTTAAAGTAGTACCAAGGGCCAAATTAGCGGGAGTGATAACAACATCACCTCCATCAACGGTCATCATTAACCGTTTAAGCTGTCCCTCAGTACCATCAGCAAGAGTAGCAGCCTGAGCACCAAGAGTTGAGTCAAAGTAAGTAATACCAGTACTTACACTGATAACAACAGCACCGGCAGCGGTAAGAGTCTCAGAGCTATCAGGAGCAATAAGAACACCAACACCAGGAGTGTTAAGGTTAATGATACCGATAGCACCTGCGGCAGTAGTAGTTTCCCAGGAAGCACCAGTAATAAGGTCGGCATTACCACCTCCAGCGTCTTTCCGGAACCGACCTACAACATTCAGCGGAGAGGCAGCTGCTGTATGACGAAAGTAAACGGCATCACCTGGAACGACTGATTGTTCAGTGTAGGCATAGATTTTACCAAAATCTATGATGTTCATCTCTTGGTACTGATCATACAAATGAAGATCACTTGCATTTTCAGACCATGCTGAAGTCATCTCAGTGATACCCATAAAGGCTTGACCGGTAGCAGTAGGAAGTTTTGCCTGATTATCGGCAGTACCTCTTACAACCGCTCGACCGAAAGGGATATCTCCCCCTTCAGCAACCTTAGAAGAGATATTAGTTAACCCAAGGTCAACTCGTTGTCCCTCAAATCCAGGGATATGCTCTGCGGTATAGCTTGTTTGAATCGGCATGATTAACTCCTTTTTACTTGATTTAATTATCTTTAATCTAATAAAACTTGATTAGCGGAACGTTTAGACGTTAACAGTTAATGTACTGTCAACATATTTCTGTCTTACTGAATCTCTTGTAATCTTGTTGCCTTTCTTATCAAGAATATCTTTTGACAAGTTCTCATTAGAATCTTTAGCCTTATTATACTTAGAAACGGCCATATCATAAGCAGCATCTATGTAATCATTAGACTTATCTGTTAGATCCATATCAGGAATAACCTTGTCAATAACAGCTTTCTTAACTTCAGTCGGGCAACCACATTCTGGCATCTTGTCACCAAGGATATCTTTACCTTCAGCAAGTAAAGAAGCTCTTTCAGTGACCAGATCATTAATGGCCTCATCACTTAAAATAGTCTTCTCCATAGCGTCCTTAGTTGCTTTCGATTTATCCAGTTCCTTTCCAAGCTTTTCATTTTTCTTCTTTTCTTCATCGAGTTCTTTCTGCATTTCTTCTTTTGACTTATCAGTCGTCTCCTGAAACTTACGAATTGCTTGAGCCAACTGCTCATCCTCCACAGTGTACTCGATGCCATCAATAGTAATTTTCATAACATTTCCCTTTCCCTTATCGTTTAAAATTCTACATTGTGACCCACATCTTCCAGCATCTACAATTGCTAAATGATTAGGTCTAATATTTGTCTGTATGTACTCGTAATTTGACCCTAAGTACTCTCCTTTCTCCTCTTTTAAATCTTGTTGATAACCTACACTAACTTCTATTTTTCCTTTATTTATTTTATCTATTAACTTTTTATCAGTAACAGTAACAACTCCTTTTACAAGAGTATTACTTTGCTCAATATTTGAGACCGTTCCTCTTTGTAAAGTTTTAACATTATCAATAGTAACAGCTTCTTTAGGATGATCTTCAGTTACCACTAAATTTGTGTATCCTTTAATACTGTCTTCATGGAACACTTCTTCAGGAGGTCTAAATACATTAATAATTTCATTAGCTCGATCTGTTAATCCTAATTCTTTACCTAAATATTTTTGAATGCCTATTCTAGCTAAATTAACGTTAGCTGTAAGAAATCCCGTAACATCATCAATTTTTGTAGAAAAAGATAACGATTTATCAAATACTATGTAGTTCATTTAAGCAGCCTCCCTTTCAATATCAATAATAGGGCTGTATGTACATCGACAGTTTATCTCTTCTCCAGGGTATAAATTCTTACCATCACAAGAAGAATAAAGACCTTTTTTTAAATTAAATTTTTTACCATTTCTAATTCGATGACATTTTCTTACAGACTCATCTTCCGAAGATCTCCAAATGCCTTCTGTAATTCCTAGACTTTCAGATCTTCTTTTCGTTAATTGAGCGTTTATTGTAGAAACTTCATTTCTAGCTATAGTCTTAATTCTATTAACAAGTTTATAATTTGCTCCGCCAGGTTTTTTTAATTTAATGTTGGGTATTGCTTGAATTTCTTTTGCTATTGTTTGATATTTCGCTCCACTAGCTATACCATTATTTACAATTGTTTCTATTTGTTTAAAATATTCTTCTGGAATAGATTTAATAAGAGATACATTTTTATTAACGCTCGACTGTAAAAATTCATTAAGTCCTTCTGTCTGAATAACTGAACCAAGATCCACTCCTGTAGCTTTTCTAATGCTTTTATTAAATTTTTCTTCATTTGTTTTACTCGTTTCTTCCACTACAGTAGTAGATAAGTTCTGTGCAAAAGCTGCTATCAAAGTACCTGTAAACTGTTTATTCAATCTTTCAAAAATTACTTCTAAATTAGAAGAAACACTGTCAACCATATATTGACTTTGACCCGCTTTTATTACTGGCAAAATTTCTTTGTTAATCGACCGTATTAACATAAGACCCAGTTTATTAAGTTCTTTCCTATATCTTACTTCTATACCTTTTAAAGGTTTAATAGGAGGAGCTATTTTTTGAATCTTATTCTTCTTCTTTTTCCTTCGGTTCATTTACTTCCTCTTCTTCTTCTTCTTCTTTTCCAAATTCTTCTAAATCAATTTCTCTTTGTTTTTCTTCTTCTTGAACTCGATTCTCATTAATAGAAACGTATGTTCCATCCTCTGCTAATTGAGATAAAGAATCTATTTCAGTAATAACTCCTTGATTTAAATAGATATCATCTCTTTGAGCATTATTTAAATCCACCTGAGCTTGCTCAATTTCAGTAAGTTGTTTAAGTGGATTAAATGCAAACTTTAATTGTTCTTCAGACTTTCCTAAAGACGCCATAACTATGCTGTCTATCCACTCTAGTTTAGGTCTTAAATAGTTTTCTTGGATCGACTGAACATTATCATAATAGTTCAACATATCACTTTCACCTGTAGCATTTTGACCAGCAGGAGATTTGCCTAAGAGTCTAGTAACTGGAATGTCGGCAGCACCAGCTACCTTCTGTATAAACCTATCATCGATATTAGCAAGGTTTTGAAAGGTATTAGACTTCTTGTCGTATTCGTCTTCTTTATCAAGAGCAATACCATTAATGATACTCTTCATTTCATGAGCTAATTTTAATCGTTTAATAACTAACTCATCATTACCTTCGGCAACCAAGGCATTAAACTCATTGATTCTATATACATCTACGTTAGATTCATGGATAAGATTTGCTATTGAATTAGAAACCGTCTCACTATCAGAAACAGCCGCCCATAGCCTGGTAAATATTGAATCACCCCAAAAGTTTTGTTTCTCAGCTTCATAGATAGTTGATTGTACTCCCAGGAACTTAGTTAGTCTGGTATGATGTATTTTTTGACCATTTCTGGCTACTGTATAATATTCAGGCTGTCCAAAATTATCGGACATAATATCTCGATCAATAGCACCTGATGTAATGTTCCACCTATCTAATACCACGAAGTTTTTTAGCGTATCAGGTCTTATTCTTTCCATTTCCAATGGTTCTTCCGGATCTTCCCCGTCAATGATGGCTATGATAACAGAACCGCCATAAACCCTTGCCCATTTGGAGGCTATATTAACTCTATCCTTAACTAAAAGACATTTCATGGCTTCTTCAACTTCTGCCTTTTCATCAGCATCGGAAATTAAAAGAGTCCTCCATTTCCTAGTGGCATCATCGATAGGTATATCCACTATCTTAGCTGATAACCAGTTGTAGGTATAAAGGTTGTTTGCAATGGCTTGAGTTATGATAAAACCAGTTCCAAAAGTAGTATGGGTTCGGGGATCTTTAACAGTCCCCAAACCCTTCAATACATTCTCAAAGCCATCATTAATGACAATACTGTCTTGCATCAACTTAGATATTTTAGCCATCTATGAACCCGTATTTGGTTAGGTTATTAATTTCAACTGGAGTGAGTTTAATACCCTCAGTCTCAAGAAGATCAATTGAAATTGGATTAAATTTAAACTCAGGAACCTCAACAGAAAGAAGCTCAAGAAACTCTTTATTAAACTCTTCAATCTTTTTAGGCGGGACAACAAAATCACCATTTTCTTGCTCGTCACCTATCTTTTTAATAAGGTTTACTCTCTGAGTTTCAATATTTTTCTTTTCACGTTCCAGGCTATCTATAGCCCTTGACAACCAATAAGCAGTTTTTACCGGCAAGTTCGTGTTGTAAAGTTTTTCCAAAGGAGGAATGCACAAATGAATATCTCCTAAAGTAAGTTTCTTTGAATCTTTAACCGCTTCTAATGCCCTTTTTTCTTTTCCCATTTCCTATTCTCCTCTTTTAAATTTCCTTAATCGTTATTGATTAAGGATTATAATCTAAATTAACCCAAGTAGCTCCTGTGTAACCTCTAAAGTTAGACCCATCCCACTCGATAGCTCCTGCTTCTGCTGTATTTCTAGCCCCTACCTTAATCCCTTCTGTAAAGTCAACATCTCCATCATCCTTAATAAGCATTCGTTCAGTAAGAGAGGTAGTTCCATCTTCTTTGGTTTGAAAAGAAATTCTCGTTCCATGAGCAGATCCTGTCCAGGTCTGATTAGCTTCAATTCGAATAATAGCACCATAAGAGAAAGAAGTACCATAACCGATACCACCGAACAGAGCCAATACATCATTGTTTTGAACAGCAGCAGGGGAACCTTCCGTTCCTCTTGCGTGGTATCCTTGGAATTTACCTGAATCAGTAGAGGTGGTTGAATATACGTAAAGATTAACATTAGATGAAGAAGTATTAATACCTTCAAGCAATCCACCTTCTGTTATTGTGAATCGTTTTGTTAAAGTACCGGAATTAACAGGACAAGTATAAAACTCAATGTCAGTTCCTAAGTCAGTGGCTGTGTCAAATGCCTCAGCAGCTTTGAATTGTATTTGAGCACCAATACCCCATCCAGTTCCTCCATGGTATCCTGATGCTCTTAAGATGCCTATTGAATCATCATCATTTAACTGAGCAGGAGAAGCATTAGTTCCCCTAGATCTTGAAAGTTCCATAATACCAGCGTGAGCAGCTGTAGCTGAATAAGACCTAGACTCTATCTGACCATTTCCTGACTCATAATAGCTAACAAGATTAGATCCTATGTGAACTATGACACCGTCATCTTGAATTGTTAACCGTTTCGTTTGAGTGTTAGTATTTTCCGGTGTCGTCCAGAACGATAGTTCACAACCATGTTGAGAAGTTGCCCAAGCTTCAGTTGCAGTACCCAGCATGTAAGCAGCATCTATTATAACGCTATTAGCATACCCACCAAAGGCAAACTTACCAATGTCAGCCAATCCAGTATTACCAAAAGAAGCAGCACCAGAATCACCAAAGGCACAAACAGTTGTTATTCTAGTACTTGCCCCCTGCGATCCTGTCCGAAATAAAATATTTGTATTATGGGTAGAGTTATTAACCTGTAATGGATATTGACTAGAAGTAACTGCACTCACTCCACCAACTACCAACTGATTAGTACCTGATATAAAAGTTAACCCAGCATCTCCGTCAAATACTCCTAAGTTATTAAACTGAACTTGAGTGTTTGCCCCTCCAGGAGAACCTCCAACAGCATCAACATAAGTCTTCACTGCTTTTTCAGTGGGTATAGCATCATCAGAATCACCAGCAAGGGTTCCATCAATTGAAAATTCATTAACCCCAGTACCAGAACCGAGAGAGACTAAACCATCATCTGCAATAGTCATTCGTTTAGCTGCCACGTCGCTATTCTCAGGAGTAGTCCAGAAAGACATTTCACAACCAGCTTCACCAGTCTGCCATGCTTCCACAGCAGTTCCTAAAATATAGGCGGCATCAAGTATTAAAGTATTAGCATATCCACCAAATGAGAATCTACCTATATCGGCAGCAGTAGTATTACCGGTAGAGGCTCCACCTGTATCACCATATGCACAAACAGTGGTAACACTGGAACCTTGATTACCAGTCCTGAATATACTATTATTATTAGAAGCAGAGACATTAACTTGTAAGGGGTATTGGACACTAGATACTAAGTTAAGAGCACCGACTACTAACTGGCTTGTAGCAGTCAACCAAGCAAGCTCAGCATCCCCATCAAAAGCACCAGCAGTATTAAATTGTATATTGGTAGCAGCTCCTCCAGGTGAACCGGAACTCTGAGCTACCCAGCTTAACGCCCCGCTACCGTTTGTTTGTAAAACTTCTCCATTTGCTCCATCAGCGTTAGGAAGAACCCAAGCAAGGCTAGAGGCAATAGCATCAGGAGCTTTAAAACCGACATAGTTTGTACCTCCCGCAACAAGTTCAAGTAATCTTATTTCCCCTGTTTCACCTGCTCCGACACCATGAGGGTTAACCACAATAGCGGGTGCTGAAGAAGGGGAAAGCTCAACACTAAGAAAGGTTACATCATCATCAAGATCAGCCTTAACAGTATATAGCTCCGTGTTGTTAGCGTTTTGTTTTGTCCATGCATCACCAAAAGTATCTGTCTGAACAATTGTTTGTTGGGCCATTTTTTAGCTCCTATAGGAAAAATAATCTCGAACCATTGTAAAGTGGTGTATATTTAAAAACAACAAAGACTGTAAAGTCAATAGGAGTATCAGTAGTTGTCAAATGAAGCCGTAAGAAAGTATTTACTCCATTCTTTTGAGTCACTGTAAATGGTCTACTGATATTCCTGACATTAGTTATTGTTTCGTTAAGTCTACATTGATCGGCTATTGAGACTGAATAAGCGTTAGCTGCTGTTTTATCCTTTAAGAACATAGTTCCTACAGGAGCACCTGAGAGAACGATACCATCAGCTGTAAGATCTTCTGAAACAGTACCATCATAAAGAGTTGCATAAATAGCAGTTGCGTTATTAAGAGTAGTAACATCGGTAATAACAGCATACTGCTCAGTAATCCTAACAGAACCAATAAGCTGTAGAAGAGGAGCAACTATAGACCCTGTTCCTGTTACTCGAACAGTTTTGTTAATCTCTAAAATATTTCCATCCCAAGGATTATTACCTATCATTAATCATATTCCTTAATACTATAAAGAAATCCTAATATAGCCACGCCAGAGGCATCATATCCCGCCCTAGCCCATAGTTTAGTACCAGCTGGATATTTAATGCTTTTCAAAGGAAATACCGAAAGCACTGAAGGGTGAAAAGTCAAGGTGGTATAGTCATTAGCTGCTAATTTTGCGGCAATCCCTGAAGATTCACCACTTACAATTTGAACTATATAAGTAGCTGCTGTGACTGAACATGACTCAGGTACAAAAGAATCTAAAGCGAAATAACTTTTACCGGTAATTATTGGAGTGTCTCCACTTCCTAATATTTGTAACCAAGTACTCCAAGCTCCACTTCCTGTAGCTATTCCAAAAACATTTGTTCCTGTAGGTCCATGTTGTGCAGCTCTAGTAACTTCCCCAACAGGAGGAATAGCTTGCCCCAACCATTTTACATGATTAAAAGTATCGGCCTCTAAAATATCTACCTTAGAAGAGATACTAGTTAAATCAGTATTTATGTCGCTTATTTCATTACTGAGATTATCATTATCACCTATCATATTTCACCTATGCGTATAAGTGCCCCTCAAAAGAAACTGCTGTAGTAATCGTTCCTCCAGTACTATCAGAAAGCCTACAACTTATTCTAGTACCAGCAGGTTGTTGAGGAATTTGTATCCTGTTAGCATTTTCTCTCGATTGGTTTGTATTTCTTTGACTTCTGGTAGCTCCTATTCTTACTTCAGAACCAACACCACCTGCAAATATATCTACTTGAATTTCACTGGTAGCAGAAATGGCTGAAATATTTATCCAGTGAAGATCGAAAGAATGAGGAGTAATAGTACCAGCAGGAATTACCTCTACAATACTTCCTCCAAGGTTCCAGGCTCCAGCACCGGAAGTTAAAACAACAGAATCTGCGTGGTCAGGGTAAACGAACGCTTCACCATGGACATGATAATAACTGGTGTTCAAATGAGCTAATATTGAATTTAACCCAAAAACATAAGGAACAGATATTAAATCTGTTAATCCACCTATTGAATCTCCTCTAGTTGGTCCGATCATACATCCACCCTCACTCGTCCTCTGCCAGTTATGGCGTAAATGTAAACATCAATAGCAACACTTGAAGAAATAAGTTCATACCGATTATCAATAAAAGCAAGTACTCCATCTGACTTTAAAACAGGAGCAGCACCTCCTGTTAGTCGATATGTTTGTAAATACTCATAAGGCTTCTCGGTAACTTTATGTAGAACCCCTGAGGTTACATTAGTTGCTACTTTAGTCCATTGGTCTTCAATACAATCTACAAAAACAGGGTTAGCCATGATTCTTACTCCTCATGATACTCATAATGGTTTCCATCTTTCCATTGTCCTCCCCATCTACCACCAATAGACTCCCAAAAATCTCCCAAGGGTTTATGGTCTTCTGTTTTAGTTAAATAAACTCCATCTTTAAAAAGGTTCAAGTCTATTGCCAATCTAATATAATGATTACTATTGTATGCATGTCCGGAAGTTGCGTAAGCATCGCCGAAAGTCAACGTATATCCGTTTTTATAGGCGAAATCAATTAACTGACCCACCATCCAAGTAAACTTAAATTGTTTCTTGTTTAAGCTCATGCAGCCTCCATAGCAGCTTCCAGAGATGACTTACGATTAAGATACGTTACCTCTATAGCTGTCATGCATGTATCAAAATCATCATCGAATTCTCCATCCGGAAACTCTCGAGCTTCTTTAGTAAGATTATCTATTTCATTTACGTCTGTATTTAAATAGATTTTACCCAGTTCAATTTCAGGACTTACATCATTAGCTCGTCTAACTTTATCTTTGTCCCTGGGAACTTCTTCTACTTTAACTTTCTTACGACGAAGATCTTGAATTAAACCAGAACCTGAAGATTTATCTTCGATATACATTTTTCTAAGAACTGGATCGCCTACTTGTCGTCGTGGAATGTTGTGTTTATTATAAAAACCTATAGCTATTCGTCTAAGATCCGGTGATTCCCATTTTCCTCGTATCTTATCGAGTAGATATAGGTTTCCATCATAACCAACTCCCCAACATTGGAATACTGAATAGTCATTTTTATCTTTAGTCTTCTGAGCAGTATCTGCAGTTATAAATTTATATTTAATTCGTGGTAAATCAGTAGTTTTCCACCATTTCCACCAATAGTCTTTAATCAAATTTCCACCTTGTACTGTAGGGTGTCCTTGATATAATGACTCCCAACTGGATTGAGCCATTAGAATTTTTTTACCTTCTAGAAAGACTTTTGATTTTAGCTCAGGAAATAATGGATCACCTTCTTTTCGATAGTCTTCATCAATCGATGCTATTGCTTCATAATTAACTAATTTATATTGTTGTTTTGTTTCTTTAAATATTTCGATCATTCTAGCAATAATATCATGAACAGTCCAACGAGTCATAATTACAAGTAACCCTGCTTTATCTGAGAATCTTGTACTAAAGTCATCGTTAAACCATTCCCATATTTTTTGACTAACTGATAAACTATTTGCTTGTTCTCGACCTTTAACAGCATCATCAATAACTCCTAAATCTAACGATTCTCCTGTAATACTTCCTCCAGTCGTAGTGTTTCTAAAAAGACCTCCTGTTGCTAATCCTTCACTATTTAAAAATTCAATTAAATTACTATTACGTTTTGCTTTATGAGAAGCTGATGCAAAAGAACTTTTTCCTATACAAGTTTCAGGAAAAATTTTGTTATATTTCTCAGAATCTAAAGTTCTTTGAATATAAGTATTGCATCTAACTCCTAACATATCTGAATAAGTTGTATATATAGACCTAATTTCAGGAATACGACCACTAATCCAACTAAGAAAATCGTATATTGCTATGCTTTTTCCATGCTGAGGCGGAGATTGGATTAATAATATAGGTCTTTTACCATTTATTAAATCTTCGTAAAATTGTTGAAGATTCTTAGCAAGATCTATAACAAACCAATTGTACAGAAAATGAGGATATCTAATATATCTTCGATAC
>Ga0180431_10005389_pt1 | contig 15589 bp, 21 predicted proteins | sample SS_ome_11_FD_132459 | JGI IMG/M metagenome (GOLD analysis project Ga0180431, IMG submission 132459) | Hypersaline lake sediment archaeal communities from the Salton Sea, California, USA - SS_1_MS_1 metaG | ecosystem: Environmental > Aquatic > Non-marine Saline and Alkaline > Hypersaline >... | reverse complement strand
TACCTCTTGGCTATCCTCTCCGCTGTGGCCTTGTCAACGGGCATGTTAAGCGCGACAGCGCCGCCCATCGCGGCCAGCCTGTCCACCATGTAGGCCTCCTCGAAGGCCTTCACCAGCTCCCCGTCCTGCGCAACCCCGCAGGGGTTGTTGTGCTTGACCACAACTGCTGTCGGCCTGTCGTCCAGGTACCTCATTATGTTGAGGCAGTTGTCGACGTCAGTCAGGTTGGTCTTTCCCGGGTGCTTGCCTGACTGCCTGAGGTCCAGGTCAGCCACCAGCCAGTTCCGGGGCTGTATGAACTCGACTTCACCCAGAACGAGGTTGCCGTTCACCAGCTTGTATAATACAGCCTCCTGCCCGGGGTTCTCACCGTACCTGAGGCCCTTCTTCTCGTCGCCTATGACCCAGTCGACCCTGCTGTAGACGAGCCTCTGGCCGCTGCCCAGACGGTGGTCGGACGTAAGCCTGTCAGTGAAATTGATTATCATGTGGGCTGGGAAATGGTCATCTATCACAGTCCTGTATGCAGCTCTCAAGTCATCTGCCATGATAATCACCCGTTCACGGCTCTATCCCGTGGTCCCTTCTCATTTGGTCCCTGTTCCTGGTTAACAGGTATTTCAGGATTCCGGCGTCGTATTTCACGTGCGCATCCAGGGCCTCTATGGCCCTCTCGACCCTGTAGTCGAAGCTTGTGCCTCCCCCGTTCCTGTCAAGCTCGTCCAGGCAGCCCGGATACTGGCCAGGGTTGAACAGTACGAAAGCCCGCGGGTAAGACTTTATGCACGCCCTTGTCATGAGCGAGCCGCCGATGTCTATCTTGTGCCTCGCCTCCTCTATCGTGTGGCCGGGCTTTGCGATGGTCTCTGCGTGAGGGTACAGCCCGCAGACCACCATGTCTATCGGCAGTATGCCCTGGGCCTCTGCGAATTCCCTGTGATCCTCAAGATCGAAGTCCAGCAGCTGGCCCCCTGAAATCTTGGGGTTTATGGTCTTGACAAGCCCCTGGGGGCTCTCCGGGAAGCCTGTGTATTCTGACACGTCCCTTACAGCGTCTTCCCTTCCCATTATTTCCCTTATCCTGTTGGCTGTCCCGCCTGAAGACAGGATGTCTATGTCCGGAACCCTCTCGAACAGCCCTGGTATGAATTCTTCCAGGCCGTCCTTGTAGAAAACGCTTATCAGTGCCCTCTTGGGTACGACTATGTTCTGCCCCATTAATATAATGTATGGCTGCGAAACTTCTTAAGGAATAGTTAAAGTAATTTTGGTAAAAGTGCAGCATATCGTTATTACGATGTAATATTTTCCCGAAAATCATTTCCTCGACAGGACGTTGGTGCAGCACCTGACTCCTGCCCTGGAGAAGCTCCTGGTCTTCTTCTGCATGTCATAGAAGTCATGGACTGTGCCAAGCTTGTCAGTCACATGCACGTCATACCCCAGGCTCTCCATGACATCAAACCCCATCTCGTCAAGCTCCTCTATGCCCAGGGATGCCACTATCATAGTGTCCCCGTCCCTTATCTCATTGGCGTAGGACCTGACATCCATCGTTATCTCCACCTCAGGCTGGCATGCCCAGAGGGGCACCCTCCTGACCAGGTACTTCATGTCCCTCAGCTGCTGCGCCTGCCTGTCCAGGTACCTCTGGAAATTCTGGTACGCCCTCTCATGGTCATCGTTCCATAGGCCCTTTCCTTTCATCACATCCCTGGTCGGGTTCATGTCGCCCACTACCATCAGCTTGCTGTCTATGGCAGAGAAGAAGAGGTCCAGATGGGGCATGTACTGCCCCCTTCCCAGGTATATTGTTTCCCTTCCTGTGAGCCCCTTCAGCTTCTTCTCTATCTCCTGGTCTGTGTGCCCCCTCGTAAGGTTGTCCTGCCTTATGTTGGGCCCGAAGAAGGCGTTCTTCCTGCTGACCCTTATGTCCCCTCCCTCGAAGGAGGACAGGCCTATGGTGCTGTTCCTTACCCAACCGAACCTGCCTTTCCAGAAGGGGTTGTAGGGTATGGTAAGCTCGCAGTCTATCTGGTGATTGTCATAGGACGGCCCGCCTTCCCTGGTGACATCTCTGGTGCCCTGCACAAGCAGCTTCCTCCCGTTCTTTGTGGCTGCCAGCACCCTGTCCCTTGAGAAAGACGACAGCGTGCCGTCCACAGGAATGAGTTGCACCCTTTCGGGCGCCAGGGCCTTCACAGCCTCCAGGTCCTCCCTCCTCATGCCTTCCTGTCCCCTTCCCTGTATCTCCATGGTGAGGTTCATCATCATGAAGAAGCTTTCGTCCTCCGTGTATGCCTTATCCAGAGCTTTGAACCTGTACCTCTCGGTCTCTGCGTCAATCTTTTCCGGCCCTTCCACTGCCATGGCCACCAGCTTCTCGTTCTCTTCCTGCACCCACTGGTCGATGCACATCTCAAAAAGCTCACCTCTTGCTCTTGGGGGGAACTTGAACAGGGTCCTGACCCTTGGGTTCCCTTTCATGAGCGCATCCAGGGCCTCTCCGTTCCCGTTCTGGTACACCTCACTTCCCAGTCTCATGATCTCTTCCTGCATCTCCTCTGACGTGTACCCGTGGGCCACATAGAACGTGGTGTCAGGCATCACTTCCAGGAGCTCACATATGAGCCCGTTCGTGAAGGTGTTATGGAACACGAGCGCTTCGTCTGCCCTGCCTTCCTCTTCCACCAGCCTCAGCCCTTTCATTACCCACTCTTCGGGGCCAGTTTCTTAAGCCTTTCCCTGCCCAGAAATCGGTCATTCCCTGTTCCTGACAGCCAGCTCCCATCTGTCTTTGCTGCCAAGCATGCATGTGGCTGCCAGTATCCCGGATTCGCCCATGCGGCTGAAGAGCCTGTCAGCAAGCTCTTCTGCATCTTCTCCCTTCACGTCGTCGAATCCCGCCTCTTCCTTCTCACCTGAAGGCAGGGTGCTGAAATATGATATCGTGAAGCCGCATTCGCCTTTCAGCCGGGTTATTAGGGAGAGGTCGAAAGGGTAGACCCTGCCCTGGTGGAGAAGGATCCTTCCCATCTCGACTATGTCACCGTCCATCATGCCTACATGCGGCGCGAAATAGTTCCCTGGGTTCGTAATCCCGACCAGGATGGGGTTCTTCCTGAATGTGTCCTCCTTCCTGGCCCTTATCTCCTTCATGTCACACTCCAGCGTATACCGCTTGTATTGGCCGTATCCGTCCTTCAGGTTCACGTCGCTTATGCAGACATTGTACATGTCAGCCCCGAACCTGCTGTTGCAGACCACCAGGGCCGCCCCCGGCACGTTATCGTCAGCTATTATCGCATCATAAGGCTCACTTTCCCCTGTTATCCTGACCCAGCCCATCTCCTTCCGCATGGCTTCGGTCACCTTGTGATGGTATCCTGTCTTGCCTCCCTTCGGGGACAGGCCCCCCAAGACTTCAGTGGCGTGCCCCCTCACCACTTCTGCCCTGATGTCCCTGGGCTCGCCCCTCACCATGTACACCCCTATGGGGCGCTCCCCGTTCGTCCCTACTCCCACTATCTCCTCTTTCATGCTTCACACTTCTCAACAAGCTTTTACCGCTTTCGGTCTTTCCGGGCTGCCTGAAGCTAACTTAACCCTCACTTTGCCTGAAGTCCCGCGGCGCCAGAAAAGCATATCCCAATAAATATATTTAACGATATGACTATAACAATAGAACCATAATCAAGTATACAATATAACAAATATTACCTATAACTACTTATAGGAAGTATATATCACAACAATAGTGAGAAAATCTCAAGGTTAGAAACGTTTATATTGCAGCAATACATAATTTTAGTATCAGAAGTGAGGGATGGAAACGGACATGGCCAAGAAGAAACAAAACAAGGTGCTAGAGAACCTGTTTTTGAGGGACAAGCCGGCCCTCATACTCCTGGGGATGAAGACCAAAGCCAAGGATTCTGTCTACGCCACCATACTTGCCAAGGAGGCCAACTGCACCTACTCCCACACCATAAAGATACTCAACATGTTCCAGCAGCTCGGCCTGGTCAAGTTCGAGAAGACGGGCAGGATAAAGAAAGTGGTGCTGACTGATGACGGTTGGGACATAGCGCACAACCTGGAGGCCATGACCAAGAAGTTCGCCCAGATAGAGGACGGGGTGGACAAGAAGGTGAAGGAGCCCAGGAAAGCCAAAAAGTGAGTTTTGCAAACGGACATCCTGCAGCTTTACAAATCTGTTTTTAATGGCAGAATATATACCTGCCTTGACAATAATAGGTATGGCTGTTGACAGGCAGAAGCTCAGTGACGAGGGGAAGGAGTTCGGGATAAACATCGACGAGGAGCCCGCATCCTATGTCTCCTGGCTCAGGACCTGCCTCAACAGGCAGGGGGAGATGGACAGCGAGAAGGGCATGAGGATACTGTGCGGCGTGAACGTCTACCTCAGGGCGAACGATTCCTTCCACCTTCCTAACGACGTGAGGTCAGGCCTGGAGAGGCTCCAGTCAAGGATGTACACGACCGGCAACGGAAAGTGAGTTCTCGTAACGGACATCTAGCGCCTTTTCCTGCGCTTTCCCCGGTTTCTGCGCATTGCTTCCGTTCCCTCTGTGAGCTTCATGAAAAGTATATTGTTTGCAAGAACAGAAGGCAGCGGGTTCATTTCTTGTATCTCCTTCATGTTCGAGGGGAACATCCCCTTCGCGTATATCTCCCTCAGCCCCGGGTCTTCCCTTCCCAGTGCATCGAGCATGCTCATACCTGTCCTGCTGGCCTCTGAGCATCCCGGTTCGCAGGGGACGAACCAGCTCGTGAAGTAGGAGGCCCTTATGATGAGGGGCACGCTGAGGCCTGTTCCGGCCTCCCTTATCTGCTCGCTCGCCCTCTTCTCGGAGCCGTCCCTTCCCGCCAGCCTCTCGGCCTTCTCCGGGAGATAGGCATCTACGCAGCATGCCGGATATGCCAGGAACCTGCCCGTCTCCCTGACAGCCTCCAGGTAATGGTCCGAAACCCCGTCTTCCGCCGCTCCATGGTGCCCTTCCCTGAACAGCCTGTCTATCCTGTCCAGCGCCTCTCCATTCCCCCTGTAGACGTACATCATGCAGTCAAGGTCTCCCCTCCTGCTTCTGGTTTCCGCTGTCACCCCGGCCTCTGCTCCGTGCTTCCTGGACAGCTCGTCAAGCTTCCTGTAGCCGTCGCTGCCCCTTACCTGGGAGAGCACCTCATCGAAATCCCCTCCCTTCACGGGGGGCCCGATGAGGTTGTATGGGAACCCGGATGCCTTCCTGGCCCCCAGGTAAACCGGAAGCAGGCAGTCGAACACGGTGTGCGGCGGCACCCCTAACTCCAGAATGGCCTCGTTTGCAATAGCCAGCGTCCTCTCGTTCATAACAAACCCCTTATCAGTTAGCTTTAAATCCCCTTTCATGGCCGGAATCCCATTTAAATACCTTTTCTCATACTATAGATGAGCCACAAAAAGATAGGCACATGGGACCTGCAGCACTACCACGGGCTTCCGGGGACCATCATAAGGAGCAGGGGCGAGGAAACCAACCACAGCGGCATGCTGATGTACGCGCAGACCTACAGCTCCCCGCCCTCCGTCAGGCTGGTTTGGGGCGAGAAGATATCCAAGGTCATGCCCGGAATCCACATGGACGGGTTCCCCATAAGGATACTTGCCGAATTCAGGGACAAGCTCAGTGAATACCATGAGCGGAAGGCCGAAAGCAGCAGGCCCCTGGACCCCAGGGTGATATTCAGGGACTCCTACATAGGAAAGCCAGACGTGGAAAGGTCTGTGTACATCACGCCCGGAGACGTGCTGGTTCTGCCTGTCGGCACAACCGAGACGGACACATTCGAGGTTTGCGAGGGAATGGACATGCTCCCTGAACATGCGGCCGAGGGCGCGAAATCCAAGAGGAGAGAGCTTGTCAGGGACAGGATGAGATACTCCACCGGCAGGCTGGCCGCCCAGCAGAATGGAGAGCTTTGGCCTCCCTTCGTCTTCTGAAAGTGAGCATAAGAAACGGACTTAAAGGGGCCTTGTTCCAGAATCCAGGGGGTAGATACAATGTGTGGTAGACCTGGAAGTCATGACGCCCACCAGCCCCTCGCAGCATTCTGTGTCTTCTGTGAAGAATATGCCTTCGCCGACTCCTGCGCATTCCCTGTCCCCTGTCGGGGCGCCTGGTCCCAGCACGCACACGAACCCTATTCTTGTACTGCCGTCCTCCAGGAACTCGGTGTATTCTGCCCTTTCCAGCCCCTCGCAGCACACCCCTCCCTCCGGGAGATGGAAGCCGTTCGGGGTGCATTCTGTCACGCCCTGCATGCCAGCCATGGGTGAAAGCCCGAACAGGGCCGCCATTCCCACGATGCCTGCCAGCATGAGCACTAAAGGGTACCTTTCCATGATTAGATATTGTGCTAACCCCCTTAAATGGGGAAGTTTTCTTTCGGTCCCTGCCTAAATGTGAGCATAAGAAAAGGACTTAAATCTGGCATCCATATATTGTGCATGGCAGGCGTGATGTCCAGGGATGACTTCAGGACATACCTCAAACGCAAGCTTCATGATTCCATGGCCTTCCCATCAGATGAGACTTTTGACAACCTCTACAGGCACGTCAAGAAGGGCAAAGACCCTAGGGTCGTGGCAGACTCGTACAACCTCGGCTGGATGGAGCTTTCGGACAGGGAGTCCGAGCGGAGACGCCAGGGCCCCAGGATGGTCTCTCTCATCAGGGGCAGCTGGGGAAAGCCCCCATACTGACATACGGAGGTTTTGGCTGTCTCTGGCCCCCAAACCCCACCTAAAGCCCCAAAAAGACCCAAAAAAGCCTGTTTTGAGGCTACTTCAACATACGAGGTTGACAATTCATCATATTGTAAAATAAAATGCAGTGTAATGTTAACTATATATACATGTAATGTCAACTATATAATATGGCAGACTTTGCCTCTGTAACAATGAAAGATCCCAGGGGTTACCTGAAGGTCGAGCAGGTCGAAAAGCTCCTGGATGCTGTCCCGAATCTCAGGGACCGTCTGATTCTCCAACTGATGTATAGATGTGGCAGGAGAGTCTCAGAAGTCCTGCTGCTGAGAAAGGAGGACATACTCTGGGATGACAAGAGAATCATCTTCACCATTCTGAAAAGGAAGAAGCCTGTCAAGGAGCTCAAGCCTGTGGACGAAGGCACGCTCAAACTCCTCGATTTGTACGTGAATGACAATGTCTCCCTTAGGGGCATCAGGAAGAAGATGGCAGGAAACGTGCTTTTCCCTGTAACGAGGCAGTACGTGTTCAAAATGATAAGGAAGGTGGGTGAGAAGGCAGGGATAACCATGGTAGGCACGAAGAAGCTGCACCCCCATCATCTCAGGCACAGTTTTGCTGTCCACCAAGTCAGGAACAACATAAAGACAGCTGATGACCTCAGGAAGCTCCAGATGTACATGGGGCACGCCAACATATCGACCACTGCCCACTACCTGCAATTCTCCCCGGAGGAACTCAGGGATGTTGTGGACGGCATGTGGGGCAAGGAGAAGAAGAAATGAACATAAAAGACCATGCAGAGCATATGAAGAGATATGGCGCCACAAGGGAAACCATGGACATGGTTAATGATATATTCATACAGGGTGACAACAGATATGATGACTTTCTCGCCCAGGCTTCAGTTGCGGGATTCATAGCCAATGATGCCCTCTCTATAGACTCAAAGACCCTAAAGGACCCGAAAAGTAAGGACATATCTGATATCAAAGGGCCCCAACAGGACCTGAAAAGGATAGCCGCCCATCTGCTCAGAAAGAGGGGATTTACTGTTCAGGGGTGTGAGATATCAGGTTCAGGAGGCACTGCTGATATGGTAGGGGTAAAGGGAAAGAAGAGGATATTGGTGGAGTGTGGTCCATGCAGAATCGACAAACCTGTATGTTATCTGGAGAGCCCGGATATAGTGTTATGGGTATTGACACCATGCCCGACGGGCGTTATTTTTCATGAGATAACCAGAGGGCAAAGATGGGAAGAGTTCCTTAAATTCCACAAAGAGGAAGAGAGAAAAATGAAGGAAAGGGCCAATACTGCGATGGATACCGTTTATAAAAGAATAAATGAAAAGATGCCGTGAGGATAGCGAAATCCTGATTTTTCGGACATTTATATTCTTTCCCCTCCAATAGTAGATATGGAAGGGAACCCCGAGAGTTCCGCTAGGGAGTGACATGTCCGATAAGCACCCTCACATCTGCGACAGGAACTGCGTCTACTCAGACCCTGACAGACTTCCTGAATACCTTGGGAGAGAGCCCCCTGAGTGCATAGACGCCACATTCTGCACGTTCGTCTACCTGGACAGGATAATAGGCGAGAGGTGCCTTAGGGAAGACGGCCCCAAATACCCTGCAAAGGATGACTTCATGGACCCCAAGAAGTGGGAAGAGACCTTCAAAAGGCTTGAAAGGGAGGAAGGCGCATGATGTCCGGATCCAAGCCTCACACCAGGAAGTGCAGCTGGCTTTGCCTCCTGGCAGACAGATCCGCACCAAATGCCTCTTACCTCAGGTCAGAGGGCCCTGTATACTGCAGGTGCCTTAACAAGGACATTCTTGAAGGGGAGGACTGCCCTATATTCCCTTCCCCGGATTTCGACCTGGAGCAAGTTAAGGAGAGGTATGACAGGGCCAGGAGATGAGCCCAGAACAGGCATGATAATCATCAGCGTGTCACAGACGAGGCTATACACAGGCCAGATGATCACCAGGTACGAGCTTGTGAACGGAAGCCAGAACAGGCCGGGCTGGTACGGGGGCAAGGAGGGCAGGATAGGCTGCCTTCCCCTGGACGAAAACGTCCCAGTCTTCTTCCCGAAGGGCAAGAAGGTGATGCATATGCCCCTGATAAACGGCTGCTACATATGGCTGGAGGAGAACAGCGGCATCATGACACGGTACCTGATAGCCAGCTCCAGGAGGGACGCCTATGCCGAGAGGGAGAGCCGTGAGATAGCGGAAGCCGTCGGCAATCTGCTGGAAGATGACGCCAGGATGAGGGAGGTGGCTGAGGCAAACTCCCTGGAGACCGGGAACTTCTCTCATGGTGACAGGGCTTTCCTGAGGGACGTGGGCTTGCGGAGCCAGGCCGAAAGCATGCCCGGGGACCATGTATCCGAGTTCCTGAAGGGCTACAATAAGAAGGCTGCGGACAGTTACATGAGGATGATGATGAGAAGGGAGATGGAGGGAGAGGATGGCTAGGAAGCTGCCCAGGTTCCTGACAGAGGCTGAGATAGTGGCTGTTTTAGCCGCTGCAGAGGGCCAGGAGAGGGACCAGATGCTCATGAAAACGATGTATTTCCTGGGCCTGCGCAATTCTGAGGCGCAGAAGCTTCTCATAGAGGACATATACCCCATAAACAGGGTCATAAAGGTGGTCCAGAGCAAGAGGGACAAGGACAGGATGGTGCCCATACCGCCCGGGTTCGTGCCCGAGCTGAGGGAGTTCATAGGAGACAGGCGCGAAGGGCCCCTTTTTCCCGGAAGGGACGGGAAGGGGCAGTTGTCCGACAGGCATATCAGGCGCATAGTGAAGGATTATGCCGTAAAGGCGGGCGTCAGGAAGCCTGACGAGGTCCACCCGCATACCCTCAGGCACTCATACGCCACCCACCTGCAGGACCAGGGCGTGCCCCTGAACGTGATACAGCAGCTTCTGGGCCATTCCAGGGTGGAAACCACCACCATATACCTGCATCTCGGCATAGGTCGTATGAAGGAATGGATAGACAAGGCCTTCGGGTAAGGATTTATTCATTCCGGTCCAATAATAATCATGAGCTACAAGAAGATGCTCAAAGAACTGATTGAGATAGCCGAGGATTCAGGCATCAGGCTGGAAGGCTACGAGAAGCCCGGGCGCAAGGAGCTGAAGAGCAGCGCAAGGGCAGGGAAGGACATGGCGAAGGCAATTATAAGGGGGCCCAGGGAAACCACGCCTGGGGAACGGGAGCATGCAAGGAAGCATGGCTATACGGTTGCCGCCATGAGGGAGCCCAGGGAGACCTATGAGAACCCCGCAGAGATCCTGGCCTCAGGTGACGAGTTCCTTAGGCAGGGCAGGCTGGCGGACGCTGTAAAGCGGTACGGCTGGGCGCTGAATGAGGGCGCAAAGGATTCGGTCGTATACAGCAGGCTGCTGCGTGTCGCCAGGAAGTACGAGAAAGACAAGGGCCTGCATACGAGCGAGAACAGGGAACTCATGAGAAGTGTGATGAACAAGCTCAAGCGGAACCTGGAAAGCCACGTCTGACGTCCGTTCTTGACCCTCACTTCCCATTTAAAACTAACTTACAAAAGTCACTATGGAAATGGAAATGGTATGGGAGCTGCCTGACTGCGAGCTGTACGGCTCCTGCAGGAACGTAAAGAGGTGCCCTTACGTGTCTTCCCTTTACTACGTGGCCCAGGAGAGCGGCATAGACTACGCCAACATCACTGTCGCCAGGGAGGGGGAAGGCCGCTGCAGATTCATCATAAGGTCACGAAGTGGCATACCTGAAGATTTCAGGGATGAAGTGTCGCATGATATCGGTCTGATACCAGTGGCGAATGTCCGTTCTGAACCCTCACACCGGGAAGAAAACGCTCAATAACTACGATATATATTTTCTGTAAGATGCTATATATAATATAGTATATAATAGAACTCATGTTATAGAACTATCATATGATATATATCATGTAATATCCTTTAGACAACATATTACAGAATTTTCACTCCCTGGGAAGTGAGGGCTGGAGGGTCCCGTGAGGCTGTAATGGGTCGCAGGATGCGTGTCCAGGTGTGACCCTTCCGCCTCTTGAGGCGGCTATCCGGGGGGCATCGGCCCTGCATCCCCCTGTCTCGAACTTGTCCTCCCTGTCCGCAGGCTCGGGTGAGGATTTCCGGCCTGTAAAGCGTATTAGGCCCCTGCGACAATTCTAATGCATGGAAAGCCTACTGGCGTTCTTCATCATACTTGCGGCAGGCCTTGTGCTCTCAGAGCTGTTCAGGAGGCTGCACCTGCCCTATGTGACAGCGCTGATACTTGGAGGCGTCCTGATAGGGCCCTATGCCATGAATCTTGTGCAGATAAACGAGACAATAGCCTTCCTGGGCGCCATAGGCATAGTGTTCCTGATGTTCATAGCAGGGACAGAGGTCAAGCTGAGCTTCCTGAAGCACGCCAGGAGGAAGGACTTCGTATTGCCCGTCATAAACGGGGGCCTGCCCTTCTCTGTGGGCTTCTTAATAGCGCATTACTTTGGCTATGACTTCGTCACGTCCCTTATAGTGGGTGTGGTCTTCGTCTCATCATCCATAGCTGTCATAATACCGTCCCTGGAGGCATCCGGACTGATGGGCACCAGGTTCGGGAAGACCCTGACTTCCTCGGTCATATTCGAGGACATAGGCGGCCTGATACTGCTTGCCATGCTTATACAGAGCTTCACGCACATGACGAGGTTCCCCCTTCCCTTCTACCTGATGGCTGTGGTGGCCATGATAGTCTTCCTGTACATAGCGATAAGCAGGCTGCAGACTTTCTATCTGGGCAAGAAGAAAGGGAAGGACCTGTTCGAGAGCGAGCTCAGGTTCGTCTTCGTCATGCTTGTGGGTACGGTCATACTGTTCGAGGCTTTGGGCATGCATTCCATAGTGGCAGGCTTCATAATAGGCATACTGCTGAGCGATTCCATCAGGGGGAAGATAGAGGAGAAGATAAGGATAGTCAGCTACGGGATATTCATACCTGTCTTCTTCCTGATAATAGGCATGGAGATGGACCTTTCAGTCTTATTCTCCATGGCCAATGTGATGCTTGTCGTTGCCATAGTGTCCGGGTCTGTTTTGTCCAAGATAGTCAGCGGCTGGATAGGGGGGAGGATAATAGACTTCTCCAACCTGGACAGCCTCCTGATAGGGGTTGCCACCACCCCTTCCCTCTCGACCACGCTGGCGGCAGCCTTCCTGGCCATGGAGTTCGGCCTGCTGACGCATGAGCTCATATCGTCCCTCATAATACTGACGATAATTACCACATTCCTGTCTCCGACCCTGGTGAAGCTCATCTCTGTAAGAAGGCAGGTGAAATAGTTTGCAAGATTCCGTTATTACAGCGTAATACATCCCAATAAATTGTTTCTCGGCCAATAGATATTATGGGATCCAAGCCCCATCTCAAGTCTTCCCGCAGGAAGCGGGCGAACGTGGAAGCGCACGGCTTCAGGGACAGGCAGGACGTGAGGGAATACCTGAAGGGCCACGAGGAGATAGCCTTCATAAGGGTGGCCTACCCTGACATCCTGGGCGAGCTCAGGGACCAGATGTTCCCTTTGATAGGCAAGAAAAGCAGGCTGGAGGTACTTGACAGGTTCTTTGACAATGGGATCGGGATAGACGGCAGCTCTGTGACAGGCTTCAGGGAAGGAGTTAACGAGAGCGACCTGAGGTTCATGCCGGAGGCCAGGACGTTCAGGCCCCTTCCCTGGGCGTATGAGGGCAAGACCCTGTCCTTCTCCGACGGGAGCGCAATTGCCGGCTACCCTGTCTGGAGGGAGGCCATGATATTCGGCCATATCCTGGACCCCGAAGGCAGGCCCTTCGGGGGAGACAGCAGGCATGTGCTGAAGAAGTTCCTGGAGGAGAAGAGGGGCGACACGTTCACCGACTTCAAGGTAGGCCCTGAGTTCGAGTTCTACTTCTTCTTCGACAAGGACAGGCCCACTGTCACGGACACAGGAACATACCATATAGGAGGCAGCTTCGGGGAGATAAGGAAGGAAGTGCAGATGCTCTTCCCTGACCTTGGATGGGAATGCGACCATCATGAGGTGGGCCCGGGGCAGCATGAGGTTGACCTGGAATATGGTGATGCGATGGACATGGCAGACAGGGTGGCTCTCATAAAGTATGCCCTGAAGAGGGTGGCCAAGTCCCATGGGATATACGCTTCATTCATGCCCAAGCCCATGAACGGTGAGGCAGGAAGCGGCATGCATGTGCACCAGTCCCTCTGGAATGGCAGCAATAACCTCTTCTCCGACAAGAGGGCCAGGTTCGGCATCTCCAGGCTGGCCAGGAAATACATTGCAGGCCTTATAGCGCACGGCAGGCCCCTGGCGTTCCTCTGCAACCAGTATGTCAACTCGTACAAGCGCCTGGTCCCGAACCATGAGGCTCCGACAAGGCTGGTCTGGGGAAGCCAGAACAGGTCCGCCTACGTCAGGGTCCCTGAGGACGGGGGGAGGATAGAGCTGAGGAGCCCTGACCCGAGCCTGAACCCCTGGCTGGGCTTCACAGGCATGCTTGCTGCAGGGATGGCAGGCGTAGAGGAGGACCTCTTCGTGCCCAACCCTGTGTCAGAGAACGTTTTCCAGACAGACGAGAAGGCTGTCCGGAGGGCCATGTACGGCAACAGGAGAGAGCAGTACAGGTGGGAGCTTCCCGCAAACCTGGGGGAGGCAATAGACGCCTTCAGGGAGAGCGAAGTGATGGAATACGCCCTGGGAAGGCATATGGTGGATGCCCTAATCAGGGAGAAGACCCTCGAGTGGGAGAGCTTCTGCAGCCACGTGACAGACTACGAGACAGACCACTACCTTCCAAGGCTGTGAACCGCCCTATTTTTAAGGCTTTCGGCCAACTATACACATCGGGTAGGTGTGGGGGCCTTAATGACCGGTCAGTGGGAACATGAGCAGAAGGGACACCTACGTTGCAGGGGACATAACCAGGGAAGAGTTCATAGAGCTGGTTATGGGGGAGATGGCCGATTTCTCAAGGGAATGGTCCCTGAACGCCTCGCTCCTGGAAAGGGCCGGCGTTTACAGTGAGATAGCCGATTTCATAGGCCATGTTGATGGCGACGCGGCGGTCGAGCTGGGCTGCGGGAGCGGCGAGCTCATGAGGGCCGTCAGGCCCTGGAACCCGGACATGGCGCTCATAGGCATGGACATGAACATGCACCTGCTTTCTTTGGCCGAGAGCCTCTCGGGCGAGAAGGCCAGGAAATATGTGTCATTCGATTTCACATCCCATCCTGAAAGGGGGATAGTCATGCAGCCTGCCCGGTCGCCGGACACGCCTTTAATAGGGAAGAGGGAAACATACCTGTTCCTGGACGACGCCAGGAGCATGGGCCCCACCTCCAGGGCCATGAGGGACTCCGGGGCGGTCCCTGCCCTGTTCACCCTGGTCTTTCCCGGAGGGGGCACCCACCTGGAGCTGGAGCACGGATGGTACGACCCTGATGACAGGATGTCTGCCAGGCAGGCCACAGACACCATGTATGTGTCTGCCATGAAGAAGGCCGGTTCCATGATGCCCCCAGGAGGCCAGCTGGTGTTCGGCGAGGCCTTCAGGAAGGGGAGCGGCCGTGTCGCTGAGGTGTTCGAGAGGATAGACGGGCTGTACTGCGGGAGCATATACAGGGTTAAAGACACGACGGAGCTGAGCAGCGACAGGATGCAGGATTACGTGAGGGCATACGGCAACAGGGCCGGGGAATTCAGCAGGGTCATGCCTTCATTCAGGGAAGGCGAATATTTCGTTCTGGTCAAGCTTGAGAGGAAGTGAACTGATGTACATTCTTCCTGAGGACGAGGGAAGGCTGATGGAGATGAGGCGCCTGAGGAGGGGCAAGTACGTCGAGTACCAGATGCTCATATGGAGGGTTTCAGATGCCTTCAGGAAGGACAGGTTAGACGAGGATTTCGTCGAGTGCATGAGGGGGCTCAAGGAGATAGAGGACGAATGGCTGAGCAAGAGGTATTTCAGCAAGAAGTTCTACGACAAGCTCAAGCTCAAGCTAAAAAGAGATAAGGGCAGGTAGGGTCTGACGCCGTCCAGTCGCCTGTCAGGCCGTAGGCGTTAAGCCTGCAGCCCCCGCATATGTCCTTCTGGCTGCACTTCCTGCACCTTCCCTTCATCTTCCTCTTGTCCCTCAATGTCTTGAATATCCTGTGGCTTACCCATATGTCCTTCAGGTCCTGCACCAGCAGGCTGCCCAGCTTGACATCGGAAGCGCACGCGCAGGGCAGCACGTACCCGTCGTTTGACAGGCCGCAGTAGTTTATGCCCGCAGCGCACCCCCCGAACCTTTCCGAGAGCTTGTTGACCAGCCTGGCCACGTCGTCCCCGAAGTTCTCGACATGCTTCCTCTCGAAGCCAGACAGTATCTCCCCCACAGGTATGATGTCCCCGTTGGTCAGCTCGTTGCAGGTCCTGGCGTAATATGTCATGCCCCTGGCATAAGCCTGCATGCCGCCGTTCCTGGCGCTCTTCTGCAGCCTCCTTGCCAGCATCTCCAGGGCATCCCTCCTCTGCTTGGGGCTGACGTCCATGTTCTGTATCTTCTTGCCCCTTCCTGCGGGGAGTATCCTGGACAGGTAGAACCTGGTCGCCCCCAGGCCCTCGGCCAGCTCCATTATCCTGGGGAGCTCCCTGAAGGTCTTCTGGGTGAGGGTGGTGTTCACTATCACCTCGTCGAAGTCCCTGTTCCTGGAGCAGTTCCTTATGGCCCTTACGGCCTTCACGAAGCTGCCCTTC
>Ga0180431_10005387_pt1 | contig 15594 bp, 20 predicted proteins | sample SS_ome_11_FD_132459 | JGI IMG/M metagenome (GOLD analysis project Ga0180431, IMG submission 132459) | Hypersaline lake sediment archaeal communities from the Salton Sea, California, USA - SS_1_MS_1 metaG | ecosystem: Environmental > Aquatic > Non-marine Saline and Alkaline > Hypersaline >... | reverse complement strand
TACCCCCGAACTCCTATTCAATATTAGCATGAAAGCTATGAGTGTCGGAATCAATACAAGCCACAATGGAATGAATCCAATATAAGCTGCGACTCCTTCTACAAAGATCCCAAAAACCAATGCTCCAATAGGACCTGTTGCAAAGTATGCCATACCCGCAACGGCTCCAGCAGCTAAGACTGTGATCCCTGCCCTTTCTAGTATTCCCATGCCATAAGTTTTGTCTTTATTCTTTACAAAAGTATATTCTGATGCGTTGAATCCATCGACCAAATAAGCATTAAAAAAGCTCTTATTGTCGCTGAAAACAGTATCATACCAAAATGTAATGTCAACAGTATCCCCAAAAACTGCCCCTGTGATATTAAACTCGAGTGTGAACTCATCACCAATGCTGTTATTTCCGGATTGATTGACAGATCCTCCAGGATAAACTATTAGTATTCCATAAGATTCGAGACTGCCGTCTGGACTTGCAATAAAAAAGGTGACGTTGTTCGTTTCATTATTTCTAAAATCAGTAGGGTAATAATTTACACTGATACCTGCAAAATCCCAGGGTTGGCTGACGGTCACATTCCGATCCATTCTTATTGCATAGCTTGAATATAAAATCGGATCTAGATCGAAAGTTTTAGACTCGTATCCTGTACCGCTCAAATAAAAGCGATATTTGATATTGGGAATATAAGAAAACTGCGCTCTCCCTGTAACATCTGAAAGCTTATTTTCTACCACCGTCCAAGTGCTATTAATTTGTCTGCTCATCTGGAGAGTTATTCCTTCAATCGTGCCGCCGCTTAAATCATCCACTACTGTTAAAGTTACATATTCATATTCGCTGCTCAAATATGCATTAAGCGTTTGAGTACTGCGAGCTGCTACTGTCACTGTGTAAGTCTTAACAGTATAATTTGATGCACTGAATTTGATTGAATAATTCCCATCCAAAAGATCCTGAACAAATAGCTGCCCTGTACTTGTGTAATTTGTGACTGAACTATTCTCCCCGTCTATCGTCACAGTTATGTTTGACGTGATATAATTATTTGTAGTCTCATCTCGAATATATATCATTATGGAATTGTTGCTCCATAGACTGAAATTTAGATATTCAGACGCTAGAGTAACCTCAATATCTTCATAGTTTGTGCTATTTGAAATTGCATAATCTTCATTGTCAACAAAAACCGAATAATTCCCAAAACTCAAATTCATCAATGTGCTATCGCTAGATGAATTAAAAGTCGTATTCATGTTGTAGTCTGAATTCGCAATCCAACCCGAGAAGTTCGAGAGTCCCAATCCGGTAAACGCATTTAATACAGTAATATTTAGCTGCGTCCCATAAACATCTGTGACGTTGATAGATCCATTAAATAGAGCTGTCGCATTATAGATCAGTTCCATAGGATAATATGAAGCATTGACAAAACTAAAATTATAAGATCCAGCTTTAAGATAATTAATACTCGATGCATTTGTCCCATTAATTAAAAAGTATCCTGTTAGCGTATGATTTGTCATAAGCTCTGACGCACCCAAAATGATTTCGGATTGCCATAGATCCCCCTCAAAATTCTCCGAAAGATTAACATCTTCCGTACTTAGATTAAAATATCCTCCGTCGTCAGTAGCATTGATAATTGAAACATCAAATACAAGACTTGCATTTATCGCTATGGTTGTTGTCACTGTGCCATTAGTTGTTGAATAGTAAGTCCCATTAACTAGTGCTGAAAAATTCTGTATATGAGAACCATCGTAAATATCTGAAGCATTAATTTCAAAATACGTTGTTGAAGGTCCTGATCCCCAATAATCATAATTTCGGGTAGCGTCAACGCTTTCATTTCCAAACAAATCTGTAATTTGTTCTGTAGATAAAATAGTGTTATTCCAATAATTAAAATCATCGAGATGCATATCTGCCATAGCATAGGTGCTATCTGTGTGCCACTTACAAAAAGGGGTACTTGAAAAGGTATCCGTCCATGTCCATGAAGCTGAATCTCCCAAAGTACCATTTACATAACTAGAAAGGACGCTAGACGTGTGATTATAGGTTATGACATACTGCCCCCAATGTCCCAATGTCGGACCGTCAAATTGTACTGCTGATGTACTTGTCCTTTGAAAAGCGAAATTTGTTCCGGTCTCCCACATTATTAAGCCCCAACCTTGTCCACCTGATTGGTGTATATTAGCAAAAATACCCCCCCAAGTTGCGCTAGCTCTGTCGTCTTTAACCCAAAAACTGACCGTCCAGCTGTGGTCATCATCAAAGCCCATTGACCAACTAATAGAATCCACGTCCGCACTGTTACACTCATACGATTCTGCCGAATTCCCGAATCGATCTACATCTGCGCTTGCCCCTGAATTGGTCATAGTAGTTACAGCAACATCACCAGAATTAGTAAACCCTCCTGTGAATGTAAACACCTCATCTGGATCAGGGATTGCCAAAGCAACAGAAGCTAAAACAATCAATGCAATAGTCCACACTAAAATATTTTTATTTGCCATCATCCTGAACTCACATAATACGCATAACCTAGCAAAAAAAGCAAAAGCACGAAGCCAATCATCAGATTAAAATTAGCGTAAAAAAACGCTGCAAATCCTGTCAGATTACCCCCATCGATTGCGATTCCCATTCCCAAATTAATGAAGCCCCCTAGAAATGCCCCCCAAATTAACAAGAAGACAAAGACTACAAAAATTAAAGTGAATGGTGTTTCTGCTCGCTTATTCATATTCTATAATTCTCTCCCTTTTGATTTTCTTTTTTGATGTCGAAGTAGCTGGTTTATCAGAGAAAGGGTTTCTTGTCTGTGAACCGCCAAAAATACTTTCAGCTGTAGACGGACCACTACGTTTTTTATTTTCTTTAATCTTATTATGAATCCCCGTCATAGCTCGCCCTACACTTGAATTTTTGATCTTATCTCTGCGAAGCTCCCTTAAATCTTTCTTAGCGTCTCTATATTCCTTTTTCTCTTTAGCTTCAGCTCTCAATTTTTTGCTTTCCTTTCGCATTTCGACAAGAGATTCCTCTCTTTGTGTAGCTCTTTTTTTATGAAAACTCCTCTTTGTCTCTCGAATAAAACTCATAATGCCCATTTGAATCCGCCTCCGAAAATCCCTTTTGATTTTCCTTTCTTTTTCTTTTTAGATTTTGCACCTTTGAAACTGATCTCGAACTTTTCGCCCAAACTCGAAATTCTTTTTTCTCGACGCTGAACGAAAACATTTTTTTCTCTTTTTGATCGTCTGTAAATATCAGTTGGCAAACCTAACCCTTCCATAGTTTCAGATGCCGCACTACCCCTAGATAAAATTCTAAAACTAGCAGCTGCCGTTTCTTCGACTTCTTTTCTGGCTGCACCAACAGCTTCCTTTAAATCGCCTGTGCTTGTGATTGTACGAAACTTTCCCCTTCTACGGACTTGTACATCAAAAATATTGCTTCCCGCTGACTTTGGTCTTTTAAAACCCGTAAGAGATGGACCCACTGGCACAAATGGAGGCGGCATATCAAAAAAAGGAGAGCTAGCAGAAGCTCCACTCATAGAACCTGCCGCTGTAGTTTCTGTTATAACCTCAATCTCTGGCACTTGCTGCTGCTCGGTCATTGTGTCCTGAAAAGCCCTTTGGATCTGCGGAGAACTTGTCCTTTGAATACTATTAGATCTCTGCATACTATCAAAAAAGACGTCAGCTTTTGGCTGTTGATTAGAATCGACTCTCTGCTCACCTTTTGGTATTGTAAAACTATCAATTCCAATTCTTTGATCTGGCACACTATCAGCATCAGATATTGGAATCAAACCCTGCACAGGGTTATGCTTAATTATCTGAGGAGACGCAGGGATTGCTTCTGCGCCTCCAGTGGGGAAAAAAAACAGATTCTTCGTCTCTACTTTTGAAACTCCTCGTATACTAGTAGCCAAATTTACATCTGCAAAATCCTTTGCAGCCCCAGCCCTTGATACAACAACGGGTTGCACATCATCAACAAAAACAACCTGTTCCCCTGTTTGAGTCGATTTGCTTTTATGAACTAAACCCCCTTTATGCACTTCAGAAGGCTTTTTCTTCTTAGCCGTTGCTTTTGCAGCTTTAGATATCTTTTTCAATTTTGCAGCCTTGGCAGAGACATCTTTAATATGTGCCTTATCAAAAGCAGCGTCTTGAGCAATTTTCGTATCAATTTTTTTACTTATTGATTTAAAATATGATGACTCTGCATCAACAATGTGCTTTGGTCGTGGAGCCTTTCCAGGGCGTGGACCTGATCGTGTTTTAATAACTATATCTTGTTTTGTCCCGACAGTTACTTTTGTTCTTGGTTGTGCCACCTGCTTTTTTACATAGACCTTATTTCCGAATTTATCATAATGGATCTTATCAGCTTTGAGTATGGGCTTTCCTGTTTCAAGCTTCGTGGGAGATACTTTTCTCTTTGTGACCTGGATCGATGTTTTCCCCGTTTTCATCGTGTGAACAGGTTTTCTATCAATCACTCTGAACTTAGTCTTTAATCTAGCATAGTTTCTAGTAACACTTCTGAATTCTGCAAACATTTTTTCTTGAGAAGTCGTCATACCATAATGCTGTTCTGAAGTAGCTGCCCGATCAATAACTGATTTACTTTTATACAAGTCAACCTTCTTTGTTGTTGAGCTACCAACGTGCAATTCTTTTATCGAAGCCTTCCCAGGTAAATCATAAACCTTTGCCTTACCTACTGATACATCGATAGATCTCCCCGACCTTGTCAATGTCTTATAGAATTTCTGCATAACTACTTGACCAGATCCCCGCTCATAAGTTAACTTAACTACAGCATTTTGATCTGCTCGATCTGTTACTCGTTGCACGATTCTATTTTTAGAAATCCAAACCTGTGTTTTTGTGGCTGCCGTCTTGACTTGCCCAACTAAAACTTTACTTTTTGGTTGAACCAATGATTTCTCACTGACCTTATACTGACTCATTCGTGTTTGGCTTCTAGCTGAAACACTGGAATGGCGCAACTTAAATTTACCTGTAGAAACCACTTTCTGACTTTGCACATTAGCCAGATCCTTCTCAATCCTACTGAACGCTTTAGCTTTGGTAGATACATGAGGTAATACTTTCTTTGCAACTTTTCCCGCAACTTTTCCAGTAAAATAATATGTCGCAAACTCTCCAGTAACATATGGCAAACCCGCAGAAGATAAATGTTCACCAAAAGCTGCCCCCGTCTCCATAGGATGCGAAACAGAATAAGCAAGACCCTTAACCGTCTTGACCGGGTGAGCAACCATATCTACAAGACCCACAGCAGCCCCAACAGCCCCAGCCCCAACATCAGTAAATACTCTAAAACCCCCTAAACTTGCGCTCTGAGTAGTGAGCCATTCCGAGCCAGCACGAACGGGCTGAAGAACGGCTGCTCGGATTGGCTCCCGTTCTCTTTCCATTTGTTTTTTGTATTCTTTAAAAGATACAGTTGGCGGAGCTTTGGGATCAGCAACAGATATTCGAGAAGGTCCGAGCGTGCCTTCAGGTCTCTTTTGAGGATCGGGATTTTTAACCTTATACGTTTTACCACCTGCCCCTGTGATCTCAGCACTTATCGATGAAGGATTATTGCCAAAGATCCAAATAGCTTTGTTGACTACATCGACTGGCAAATCCTTAGAATAACCTGCTTGCTCAATCGCTTCCTGGACATCTTTTTTATTTGCACTGGCTCTTTTACCCATTAATAAGTCATAAGTTGATTGTGCTTTCTCCTGGGCAGCTACTTCTATAGCCCCTCTATCGCTGGCTGTTTGCTGTCTCTGTAATGCAGCTTTTCTTACGTCCCTTTTGTAAGTAGCTGCTTCAAATTTCCCCCCAATACCTTCGCCTGATCTGCGACCCAATGGATAAACTTCATCTTTGTATGTGTAAGATATCTCTTTTTGTTTTCCGGCTCTTGGCTTCTCACCTTTTCTTAAAAGCTGCCTGGCGACTTCTGGACTATCAGTACGGACTACTTCACCACTTGGCAAAGTAACAGAGTATTTTTGACCCTCGTTTTTAATTTCTTGTTCGTGAACGATTCCGGTCTTGTGTCTGACAATTCTTTTAGTGCCAGTAGGATATTTATTTCCCGCTGTGAATGGGATGTATGTTGATTGTTCAGGATTGCCTTGGTTATCGTAAACTGTATCTTCCAGCCTATTATTTCTTGTATCTGTTTTTTTATTGTACTGATGCAGCCTTTCATATCTAGCCCTAGTGCCATCTGCCCGTACTGTAATAATCTCTGTGGCTTGACCATACCTATTTTTCTTTACATAGACGTTTTCGCTTTCCTGTTCAAACCCTTCTGGAATATCTGCCATTTTCAAATTAATCAAATTTAATTTCGTAGTCGTCCCAAATCTCTTTAAGCTTCTTAGGCGATCCTTTATGTTCGCCAATTTTTCGCCCATGATCAAAAATCTTAATCTTCATTTTCATTAATGCCCCCTCGTCGCATATTAAACCATGATACAGTCATACCCCCTGCTGCAAGCGCAGAAAGAAAAAATCCTAAAACGTGACTCATATCGAAAAGACCAAAGTCCCCCTGGATCTCAGTGTAAACATTTGATAAGTTTCTATGAAAAATAAAAGCATCTGTTGGTTTTGCTGGAGGTGCGCTATAGTCATAATCCCAATGATATCCTGTGAAATTATTGCCGTATTGATAAAGCTCTGAAGTCCCGCTCTGATAATAAAGACCTGTTGTCAATACTGACATACCAATAATGAAAAGAACAAACCAACCCATTATGCCAATGAATGGATAATCGTCTAAGTTTTCAAATAGAGGACTTCTTTGTACATAGTCTAAGATTATAAGAATTGTTGAAAGTCCCAAGAGCGTTAAGAATAAATTTAGTATCATATCATATGCACCTGATCAATAAGTGAATCTAAAAAAAAGGGGGTAGCAGCTTTCGCTGCTGCCGTTTCCCATCCAATACTTATACAAGTCCGAAGACTGCAAAAGTACCATATAGAAGACCGACGATACCGCCCAGAGTCAGTAAACCCCACATGGCAACCTCAGAACTTGTCCAGGTTGATGTGTTGGTCGCTTTGATTGTGCTAACGAAGACGTTAGCCAACATCACTGCGCCAAGGGTAATACTGATAATCCCGCCAATAAAGCTATTTGCCATTTTTTAGAATCACCTGTTGAGAGTAAAAACAGCCTTTCATCTTTTTATATCATTATGTATATAAAAGAATTCGACAAAATCCCCTAATTGACCCCCGACACAACTATCTGACAACGTGCATACATTTTTTGCATTTTAAGAAAAGAGTGCCTATCCAGAGATACTTTCCACAGTTTGGGCATTTGATTTTAGTTTTCCGTAAAAAATCTAAATCCTTTTTATTACGTGCTTTTGGCTTTTTCATATTCTTATCTTTTCAAATTCAACAATCAGGGGTGATCTATACAAAAGTGTCACAAAATTATTGATTTTAATTCACAAACGCTTCAATATTACTCAAAATCTACGATGCCTGTTCTTTTGTTTCTGCGTACATTTCCCAAGACTTTGTGAATAATTCCCCCGAATAAATCATCATGTAACACAAGCGACCCAATGCTTGCTAACTGTTTCATAGCAGTGCCATCTTTCACCTGCTGCAATTGAATCTTATCTTTTTCAAACTGTTCTCGTTCCTCTTTATTAAGCCGGATCGTGAAAGTATCATCCTTTGGCGTTTCGCCTTCTCTATATTTTCTAAACGCCTCCTGTTTAATGCCCATTCCTATGATCCTCCTTTTCGATTTTCTCTCTTAGATCCAAAATTATTGCAGTCAAAACCTTCTTATCTAGTTTCAACAAGGAGATCCGCAAATCTAAATTAATAATTATTAAAGCCATAGCAGCAGCTAAAACATTAATTACTATTACAACAAAAATCCAATACACTGATGTAGCTTCAATTAGAATAAAGAAACCTAGTAAACCAAAAACAATCTGAAATAAAATAGCCTCGGACATTACATTTTTTATTTTCATTTTTCCCCCTGTGATTTATGACAATCACATACTTTCTTTTTGTATAGGACACTACCACAGTCTGGACAATACCATAGATTTGAATCTCTAATTTTAATCAGGTCCATCTTTTCCCCCTTGAACTGTGGCTTCCCAAAGAAACCATACAGTCAAGCCAGCTGTAGCAATAACCCCCATTAAAAGCCAATCTATCATTTTCTTAAAAGACAAATGTATAGTAGAAATACAATACATCTATTTATTTCTTTCCCTATTTATCAAGCTCCCGAGCCAGAACATCCAACGCCTCGGGTTTAAAATATCTCACCTTCTTAAAAGTCTCAGCAAACTTAATATGGCATTTAGTTACTGCTTTCTTAACCCAGGGAATCGATCTATTCAATCTCCCTGCAAGCTCAGAATATGTCAATAAACCCTTTTCCCTAATATTTGAAATATGCAATAAATCAAACTTCCCAGCAATTGAAAACTTATCGAGATCTCTAGCCCTCAATGGCGGCAGATCTAAAAAGTGACCATCAAAAGTTGGAGACTCCCTTTTATATGCATAACTGGAAATCGTCATTTCCTTCATAGATTTTAAAAGATAAAACATTTTTTTCAATGAATACATTTCATAATTCCCATACGTTAGACCCCTATCTTTAACATGAGTCAACAACCTAGGAATTTCTTTCTCCAGAAGCGAACTATCTAGAGATCTGAAACTCGGCAAAATCACAATAAGAACAATTTGAAAAGCCCTATAGATCTCGAAGATCTGATTAAGTCTCATATTAAATTGAGATAATGCTCCCCTCCGATTGAAATCTCCCGCCTCATCATATATAAGAACCTTAATCGATTTATTCTTTTGACAAGATCTTAGCTTCTTTTTGAAATCATCGCCACCCGTCCCGATCTGCAACTTAAAAGAAATTTGCCTATCGGGATTGAATTCATAAATCCCGGCATCATTCAAAGAATATGCGCCGTTGCAGTAATCCGCACAGTGAACGCCTAGCGTAGTCTTGCCCTGACCCAATCCCCCATCTAAAATAATGAGCCCCACTTTGTTCTGAACATAGACTCTATCTTTAATCGCATCAAGTGTGAGAGCCATATCTTTACTAAATGGTAGCCCATGATCATAGTAGTATCTTTTAGCCAAAACCATCGTATTTGTTAGCCTCCTCAACGCTTTTGGGATGACGGTCTTTTCGATTATCGAACTGCGTAACCCTCTTACTATATAGCCATTCGCTTAATTGAATGAATACATCTTTGAGAGACTTAATATCTGAGGAGTCGCCTAGGATCTCATCCCGCAGCTCTATATACTTAGTGTCTTTCATGTCCTTAATCAAAGACCCTTGCAGCTCATAGAACAAAGTAATTAATCGAGACTTAATCTCATAGGTCTCTGCCTCGATGTTCTGATATGACAGTCTATTATAGCTCTCAAAGGCATCTAGCACAGCCTCTCGCTTCTCTAAGATCAATACTTTAAGCATATCTGCGGGCGGTACGCTTAAATTCCTTACCCATTTACTCCCTTTGCCATCATCCATTTTTTTATTACTCGTATAGGTAGCTGGTACAATTATTCGTATAATGCGATACTATCCTTTAGATTTTTGATAGAGGTAGGGTCTCTTAATCCTAAAGGTCCTATGCCATCCATTCATTACACGAAGATCTATAAAGCCCCATCGCCATAGTTGATTTACCTGTCGCATAACAGACACTCTATGAATTGCTATACCTGCTCTTTGCATCCCTTCATAGATCTGCTTTATGCTTAGGAATTCGTTTTCTCCTATTTTGATCTGCCTTTTCATCCATTCTAAAACTACTTGTTGAGACGTTTTTCATCACCCACTGCATGGTTGTACCATCTTTAAGCATCTGCATAGATCCTATATAGCCTGCCTTCTTAGCCCCTGCCTTCAAAACAGGATAAAAGAAAAATTTGCTCCAGAAGAATATCATCCCCCAGAAAACAAAACCAATATACGCCAACCAATTCTGCTTGAATATTAAAGCCAAGAAGAAAAATAGCCAACAAACATTATATAATCTCGGGATTAACACATCAGCGTCAATTAAAATTAAAACCTTACTGCCGGATCTCTGTTCTTTAATATTGAGAGTGAATAGAGCCATCTTCTCTTTAGATCTCTCCATACTCTCTTTTAGGAATTTATGAAGAGTAAGATTCGCATCCGCTAAAATTCCGAAAGTAACCATCTTAACCCCCAGCGGGCGGAATGTTTCCGCCCGTAATTACATTCCCAGCAATTCCCGCTGTAGTTGCGGCTATAGCTTTGACTGTCTCTAGAGTGTTGTATGAAAAGAAAGCACTGAATCCGCCAACCAGAATTGCAGCAATAACTAAGATTATCAATATCTTGGTCATTTTGTCCATGTCTGAAGGTTGCATTAAAGCTCTAGTAAGTAGGCTATCAAACTTTGAGGCATCATACCCTGACACAGCAGACCAATCTACACATATTATGCAGTTTTTATTTTCGTCTACATCGATGCAGTTAACATTCATACTACGAAAAATTACTGTTTTATTTTTTGGCAAAGCTAGAGTTTTCACAGTCTTATCTCTGCCCTTAAATGTGAGCGATCCATCTATGACCATACCTGATTTGAAAAAATCATTCAATGGTGTCCTAATCCTTACCAGAATAAATTTACCCCTGCTAGCTTTGACTTTTAAGAAGGTCCCTAAGAAACCATTACTCAGAAAATTAACTATAATGTATCCTGCGATCATCGCTCCCAAGTATCCGAGAGCCTGTGCGAATATTGCATTTTGTACTGGATTAAACAATTTTTTCCCCTCCTATTACGTCTCTCGTTTCTTTCCGAGAAGACTTTTCTTTTTAGGCTCGAAACCCGTCTCCACCTTTTCCTGTCGTAGTGTATTAAACAATCTGCGAAGCCACCCAGATTTGGATTGGCTGGGTTCAACCAGAGATGCAACCCTAGCCATAGCAGTGACGCACGCCGTAGGTAGTTGCATCTGCAAAGCATCGTGAGCAATATCTAAGTAGTGCCTGACGTTTGCAATTTCTCCACGATCTAGTTTACCTAGACGCAAGTCTCTAACGAAGATCGCATTAAGAGTTGCCCAAATACTTTCTGTAGAATTATGTACTGTATCCTGGTCAAATTGGTACATTTCGCCATTGACAATTAGCGTTTCACCTTTGAGATATTTCCTTTTTGTGTACCGTTGTAGCCTTTCTTCAGCTCCCTTGATTGCCTCAACCTTACCCCATTGTGGCTCGGTTAACATCATTTGCAAATCTAGATCGCTCTTTGGCATTATCCGCCTGAATGTTTTTTCTGCTTCATCAACCATAAGAAAACACCCCCCTAGTGATTAAACGATTTGACTTCATAATCCACACCCCGCAAAATTTGACTGTCAAATATTGCCAGCTGTTGCTGTGCAGCTAAAGCTAGATCTATAGCTCCCGCCTTGACTGATAGTTTCACCCGAAAATCTAATATCTCTACTTTAACTGTAAAGGGACTTCGACCCGTAATTTTGCATTTTGATTTTCTGTCTGTCTTTAGTTCGTCCCTATACAATCGTCTTAAAACTGCTTCTCCTTTCTCACTCATAGATTTTAAAACAAATCCTATTTTTGCCAATTTATAACATCCTCCTGATTTTTTTTCTTTTTGTTGTGCAGCAAGTGATTAATAAGGACCGCAAGAAGAAGCATAGCTGCGGCGATCCCACCAAAACCATTTAGAATAAAAGGGGGTCTGATCCCATATTCAAAACCTGGAGACAAATATTCCATATCGCTTATTTCTTTAGGCACAGAGAAATGGTCAGCTTCATAAACTGGATTGAGACAAATGTTCCCATAGTCCGGACAAGAAATATAAAACATATTTGTAGCAAAGCCAACACTTGACCAGGCAATAATTGCTAAAAATATTATTGACGCTAAATAGATTCTAACAATGATCTTATCTATTTTATAGCCCGATCTTGTTTTTTTGAATCTTTTTTTCATCCTTTGAATCCCCGCAAAAATCATCTAAATTTTGATTTTTCAATGTTTCCGAATAGCTTATCTTTGACATTTTTGTATCACCCATTAACCAATATATTCTGGCAGGCTCTTTTGAATAACTGGATCTTGATCCTTTCTAGATCCATTTCCAATCAGCTTTACAACAGAGTTGAGACCTGCCGCAGTTTCCTTATTAATATCCAAAACATGACCAATAACCCCCATGACCTGAGACATAGTTGGAGGATCATTTAGCCGCCAATCATTAACCTGCTTTTGAACTTTAACCATATCGTTTTGAGATGTTTGCGGATGCACCGTCTCCAATTCTCGCAAGTTAAAACTATTGTCAACAATCAACCAGAGCTTGCCATCCTCAGCTGCTTTGACACTCAGACGCTCATTTTTTAGCTCATAATCTTTAGCGATTTCACTATCCACCTCTGCATAATGCGCCTTAACAAGCTTAATATTTTGAGACCTATCTTTCAACAACAAGATATTAAGATCATTCTCTAACCTAGCAAATATTTTGATCCAATACTTTAGACTCTGAGAAGTGCTATCCCTTGCATCAAAACCCCAGAAAGATCTACCGCTGTAAACTTCCAAGCTATCATTATAGAGCTTGATTGAATTACCATCAACATTTAGAAAATTAGCCTTTTTTTTAGCTGATGAATATCTGCCATCCTTCCATAAAATTCGTAGGTTGAATTCTTGCCCATGAAGTCGGATCTTTTTGGATTTGTCAACCTTATTTGAGGGGGTGCCTCGGGATTTGTCAACCTTTTGTAAACCTAGTTTTAGAAAGCCTTTTTCCTTCAATTTCTTTATGATTTTATAGGTTGATTGCCTGCTTTTTCCTCGTCTATTAGCTATCTTTGCAGGCGTCATTCTTTCCCTTGTTAGAAGAAGATATACTTCGCTCTCTGCTCGGGTCATTCCTGGGACTTCTTCTCCTGAAAAACAACCTTTAGAGGTTGACAGGTTGTCAACCTCCTTTTCCTTTGGAGATTTGATTAATCGTTTATTCGTTTTCTTTGACATTTTGCGATTCAATAACTTTCAAATTATATGTCTTGGAGACTAAAATCTCGTCGTTGTTGATGAATTGTTTTGGAATCGTAAAATAGAATGAATTGCCCAATTTAATGGGTTTGGCACCTTTTATTTTTGTCAATTATATCCCCCCTTGATGTTCAATGTATTGTAAAAATACAACACATCTTTTTATTATTTTCGATCTCCATAGGAAATGAAGGGGTGTGTCTATCAGAAACATTTAAATAGATGTATAGTATTTCTCCCATACATAGGAGGTATTAAAAATGGTTGAGATAACAGGCAAAATAATTAAACTTGGTCACAGTTATTATTTTAATGTACCGACGAAGCTTATAGACTGCAAAGTCCTACCGCCCGGAGAAGAAATAACTTTAAAAGTAACCACAGATTTATCTACAAAAATGGGCTGTTTGTTCAACATGGTTAATACTCCTTCTTTTGATTTTGTTTCATATTGAGAATAAATATCTTTCAAATTAGTTGAAATATTTTCAAAAATCAAAGTGTATTCTGAAAAAAAAGGTGTTCAGGGAATGGATTTTCCCAAAGCATTGGCAAACCTTTCAAAGAATAATGCGCAAATTCTTTATTAATATAGTTTTTACAACTATACATCACTTAACGGTAACAACTAATAATTATATCAAAATGGCACCGATAAAAAGTCCTAAAATTCATACTGTAGTTAATGAAGTCCTCGACGAAAGAGGGAGACTGATAGAGCCACAAGAATTTAACTATCTCATGGACCAATGTTTCACTGACAGATACGACAATAGGCGCTTATGTTTGGCTTTATTGTACACAACAGGATTGAGATTACAAGACGGATTAAATACTCGTCTAGCATGGTTTAATGAAGATCTGACAATGCTTAAAATGAGCCAATGCAAAGGCACAAAAAAAATAGTAAATGGAATTAGAAGAATAAAGAAACAAGCTCGCTACGTACCGTTGCCCGATTGGTTAACAATAGATCTACAAAATTATATTAAATATCGACTCGCAGTCGGACTATATGTCGGAGAAGATATCGAAGATTTCAGACTATTTCCTAAACTAAAAAGAGCTAGTATCTATCAATTCTTTGCAAAACTCAGAGAACGCAAAAGCAAAGAGATACCCTGGATCAATGATGTATGGAGAATCGAAAAAACCTACGATGCCCAAGATAAATTAATCAAGATCCGAAAACACTATAGGATCGCACCTCATGCGGGCAGAGCAAATTATGTAACCTCTGCATATAATTCTACAGGTAAAGATATTAAAGCTACCCAGATACTTTCAGGGCATCAGAAAATCGAAAACGTCCAGCGATATATCAGAGTTAACAATCTTATGAAATTAAAAACAGATTTAAAACGTCGATTTATGGACCCACTAACATCGATACAATCTATCCCTATCCTTTCAGGGCAAAAACAAATACTAGATTTTGCATGAATTCTTCATAAAGCATCCGGTATTTTGATTAGTCTTTGAGCTTTAAAAATATCTTTCTCATCTGGCTCGATCTTTGCCTGCTCTATGTATTCCTTCTTGTTATTTTTTTTCATTGTGAAACCCTCCAATTTATTTGAAAAAGAAATTCTTTCCGAAAAGCATCCCTAGGTACAATAGAAACGCCCCGCCCACAGCCATAAAGTCACCTGAGTATGCCATAATTGCTATTAGTAAAGGAACAATCAAGATTGCACTAATTTCAATACTGAGTCGCAGCACTGCAAAAATTGCCATAACACCGATTACCATTAATAGCAGCGTCAAGAATAGACTGCCCGTTAGATTTACAGTGACGAAATAAATCGCTTGTCCTATCATATCCGACTCGTTATATAGTGGCATTTTCTTACCTTCCCAACATAAAAGCTACAAATAAAAATATTGTCAGCGCATACCATAGCGCACCAATTGCAAAGACAAACTCTCGTGGCAGATTCAACGAACTCAAATAGGTTGTCGGTCCTCCCAGTATCGAAAATATATATTTAGCTCCACTTCCCACTGCCGAAGCTCCGCCGCTCACCCATTCCTTAACAGTCTTGAAACCATCTGTCAACCAGTTACCGCTAGAATCTTCTTCTGTACTTACAGACGTTGCAGCCTCGGGCATATCTGCCAAAGCATCGTTAACATCTAAAGTTGTATAGTTGCCTTTGTCAAATTCTGAAAGCCTGCTTCCATCATAATTGTATAATACAGGAGCGTCTGGATTTACTTCTAGCATAGCGAGCTGACCAAAAAACATTATCAGATCTATCGCCAAAATCACTACTAGCATTGTATCAAGTTTATCCATGTTATACCCCCGAACTCCTATTCAATATTAGCATGAAAGCTATGAGTGTCGGAATCAATACAAGCCACAATGGAATGAATCCAATATAAGCTGCGACTCCTTCTACAAAGATCCCAAAAACCAATGC
>Ga0180431_10005384_pt1 | contig 15600 bp, 20 predicted proteins | sample SS_ome_11_FD_132459 | JGI IMG/M metagenome (GOLD analysis project Ga0180431, IMG submission 132459) | Hypersaline lake sediment archaeal communities from the Salton Sea, California, USA - SS_1_MS_1 metaG | ecosystem: Environmental > Aquatic > Non-marine Saline and Alkaline > Hypersaline >... | reverse complement strand
GCAGCCCTCGGGCCCCGGGCTCAGCATCGTCAACGGCCGGGGCGGCGCTGAGGAGACCGCCTTTGACGACATGATCCGTCGCGCCAAGCGAGTCCAAGAGGCCTCCAAGGTCGACGTACCCGAGCGCAAGGCGGTGGCGCTGCCCAAAGACCGCCACACCGTCGCCGAGCGCATGCAGCAGCTCGAAGCGCTGCACACCGAGCTGCGCGAACGAAAGCCCGAGCTGGCGATGCTATCGCCGAGCCTGCTCAAGCTAGAGCTGGGCTACTACGCCTTTTTGGCCCGCGCCATCGAGACCGAGTACGGCATCTTCAACGAAGACGTGAAAGAATCGGCCTACGAGATCGTCCGGGCCGTCAGCGACCTCGCAGCTGCGTGGTGGCCAGGGATGATCTTCGCGCTCCAGCTGCACGCCGTGCCGCGCGACGCCTTTGACGGATTCAAGGTCGCGCCTCAAGCCTGCCCATCGTCGTGGGACCAGGCGGCGACGGAGACCCGGAAGTTTCTCGACCGCGCCCGCGAGCGCGGCACCTACCACATCACCAACCAAGGCTGGAGCGACGAGCCCGAGGACGCCGGCTACGACCCCAAAGACTCTGAGCAAGACGAGACGCTCGACGAGGTCGAGGCCGCGCTCGCGCTCGTCGGGGGCTGCGAGATCCAAGAGCCGATCCCCAGCGCTGCCCGTCCGACGATTCGCGCACGCGCCCACGCGCACCAGCAGATGCTGGCCGACGCCACGCTGCACCTGCGCTGGATCCGAAACGCCATCGCCGAGAGCGACCCGGCCAAGTACGCCGGCTCCCGCATGCAGCGGTGGGGAACGCTCATGGGGCGCGCCCGGCAGATCGCCAACTACTCGGGGGGCGCGAGCTACCAGCCGTTCCGCAACGCGCTCGACCCCACGACGCGGCCCGACACCTTCGGCCACAAGACCTGGGCCCTGGTGGTGGACAAAGACCCCCACGTCATCGCACAGCGCGAGGCGGAGGAGCGCCGCAAGCGCGAGGAGTCCGAGGCCAAGGCCGAGCGCGCCAAGGCCCGGCACACGCTCGTGGCCGAGGTCCCGGTGTTCGGCAGCGCCCAAAAGCTCGTCGAGGCGTGGGTCGAGCGCGCCATCCCCGTCATGACCAACCCGGAGATCGCGGGCGTCGCGTACCACCTGCGCCCACAGCTCCTCGCGGTCGACCCCGATCAATTCGACGACCGCCAAGTGCGCTCGCGGCTGCGACGGCTGGCCAAATACTTGGCAAACCAACCGGAACCCGAGCCCGCTCCAGGAGAAGATGACGAGAAGGAAACGGACGATGAGCAGGATCCGACCATCCTCAAGATCCGCGATTACCTGGCAGGAAAAAAGGTGCTTTTCGTCTCCAATCGCCGCGACAAGCGTCTGGAGCAGCTTTTGGCTGACACATTGGACATCGGCGACCTCGATTTCCGAGATGCCGGCGAGCCCCGCAAGGTGCAAGCCGTGGCCAACGCCATCGCCGTCGGGAGCCACGACATCGTGCTCATGGTGACTTCGTTCAACTCGCACACGGCCGATCACCAGCTGTCGAAGGCTGCCAAGAAGCGGAAGATTCCCTACGTGCGCGTCAGCAAAGGCCGTCCCACGGCCGTCGCGGTGGCCATCGAGCAAGCTCTGGCATTGTGATCATGGCGGGTTTCTTTCAGCTTTCCCTTGACGCGGGATCTGTGATCGGCAATCTTCTGATCAGAAAGGCAGAAACCAATGTCGCAGTCCAACACTCAGCCGTCGTCCCCCCTCGGGTTCCTCGACCTCTCGCAGGTCATCGAGGCCGTGGAGGAGTACGTGGCATCGCGCCGTCCAGACCTTGCCTCCCGGGTGAACACCCACGGGATCAAGCTGTCCGACAACGGCCAACTGATGTGGACGCTACATGGGGAGCGCTTTCACGGCCTGTCGGTCGTGGAGCGTGTGACGGTCCGCGAGCGGGCCGTCGACCCCACGGCTGCCTGAGTGATACCCTGCGGCCCATGCCGCGGGTTGCCCTCCACGAGTGCGCTGTCGTCTCACTGCTGCGCCGCGATGACGGGAAGATCCTGGGCATCTCGCGGGGCCTGTTCGTCGACGACATCGGACTCCCTGGCGGGCGCGTCGACCCCACCGACCCGTCGCTGCCACACGCGGCAACGCGGGAGCTGTACGAGGAGACCGGGGTGCTCGTTCATCCCGGGGCCCTTCGCCCCGTCTTCGAAGGCCCCGGCGGATCTTCGGTCAAAGCTGTCATCGCCTTTGTGGTCGAGGAGGCGATGGAAATACCCGAGCGTCCCGAGAGCATCCCGTTCGAGGGCGTCGTCGGCTGGCATCCGCCGGCCGCGTTCCTCTCGGATTCGTGTTCCTATCAAGGGTTCCAACACCAGCTTTTTCAACACCTCAAGATCCGATGACCCATCAAGTCTTTATCAGCGTGCCCCTCGTCGTGTGGGACGGCCAAAATCCCGAATCTGCCCAGCACATCGGGACGATCACCACCGAGCAGCGACTCCCTTTTCCGCCCAACCCCTACACCTTCATCGTCATCGAATCCGGCGATGACGATGACGCGTTCGACTTTGCCGTCGAGCCGGTGATGCTCGCCTACAAGACGTCGCAGCAGATCTTCGAGGTCCAGGGGACCGAGGTCTACTTCACATCGCAAGAAGATTCGGCCGGCTTCATTCAGCGCGCGCTCGCCAACGGCTGGGCCATGGAGGACGACGATGACGGTGACGGCGACGAGTGAGCACGAAGACGCGCGGCTGAGTCCCTTCGAAGCCATGTACGCTTTTTGTTGGGTGACCGTAGCGATCTTGCTGCCTTGCGACATCTCGCTGTTTTTTGGCGCCCTCTCGGCGCTGGCTCTGGGGCTGCGGTGGGAGAGCCAGCGCCAGCCCCAGCTCGACCGTGACACCGAGATGCGCCTCCTCGCCAAGCAAGAGGAGCGGCTGGACCGCCAGCTGGCCGCCCTGGATGAGGAGATCTACGCGCTCCCCGAGGGGTGATAGACTCCCCGCATGCGCACCGTCGCCCTTCTCATCGCCCCGCTCGTGCTGACGGGCTGCCTGGCCTCCAAGCTCAAGCAGCCCGCCGCCGACCACTACCTCCAGACCCGCGCCATCGCGGAGCGCTGCCTCGATGCCGGACGCGACGACTGCGACGACCTCGTGGCCATGTGTGACCAGGCCGAAGCCATCGTAGCCATCACCCGGGGCCGGGACGCGCGCCAGTGCATCCCCGGAGGGGATGACTGATGGGCGCCGACGACCTGTTCACCCGCGACCACTGGGAGAAGGTGGCCGACAAGCTCTATCTCGGCGGCAAGAAGTGGTGGAACAAGCACCGCGACCAGTTCGTGGACATGGGCAAAGACGAGGCGCGCGCCATCTTCGAGGCTCTGCGCAAAGGCAAGCGCCTCGAAGCGCAGTACGAAGTCGTGGCCCGCATGGACGAGGCCACCTGGATCGCGTACCGCGACGGAACGACCGAGACCCTGCGGGGGATCGCGGCTCGGCGGGCCGCGGTGCTGCGCGCCCTCGAAGAGTTGGGCTGGTTCGCGGCCCGGACGGTCGGCACCGCCGCGCTGTCGGTTCTCTGAGTGTCAATATCCTTTCGCGCAGCAAACACGCACTTGACGCACCCCGCTCGATGGACGAAAACCGCTGAGTGTCGGTCGTGACTCTGTTCCCGTCTCACCCATTCCCGTGGAAGCTCCCGCTGACGTTCAGCGAGGACGCCGAGACCGAAAGCGTGACGATCTACGACCAGGAACAGACCCTCGTCGCCGCCGACCTCGACCTCGACCGTGCGAAGGAAGCCGTCGAGGCGATCAACCGCTTCTCGAACTTCGTGGCCGACGCCAAACGCCTCGTCGACTGCGTCGACAAAGCTGGGCTCGACTTCGGGGACATCTCAGGGCTACGCCAGACCGTCGAGCAGTTCGGCAGCTACGCCAAGCAGCGGTGGACCTACCGAGCGCGCGAGAGCGACGTGGTGCAACAAGGCGACGGGGAGTGGCTTGTCACCGAGGCCTCGCTCGACGACCGTGAGCGTTGGGTCGTCCGCCTGGCCAAGCTCATCGACGACCGCCCCAACCGCATGGTCTGCCGCGAGGTGGTCCAAAGCGGGGAGGGTGCTGTGGCGTTGCTGGTCATCGGCCACATGAAAACCGTGTACGTCCGCACCGCCTGATGCTTCGCTGGCCACCATCTTGGGAGCGCACGCCCTTCCATGTGCGCTCTGCCGGGTCTCTGGGCTTCACGCGCCAGCAGGCCGAGCAGGGGCTGCTCGTGGCACTGGGCGAAATGGGCGCCCGAGATGTCCAGCTGACGTGCAACGACCTGTGGCGGGATGCCTCCGGCCTGGTGCGCCAGCCCGAGGACCCTGGCGTGGCTCTCTGGTTCGTCGACGCCCATGGGGACACCTACGCGCTCGCCTGCGACTCATACATGACCGTCCGCGACAACATCGGGGCCCTGTACCAGTTGTGCGAGCAGATGCGGCGTAGCGCGCTGATGGGGGCCAGCACCGCCGTCGCCAAGATGTTCATGGGACTCATCACCCAGGACACGGCAGGCGACCCGGCTCGTGTAGATCAGGTCCCCACGGGTGCCGAAGCTCAGTGGTGGCACGTGTTCGGCTACCGCATGGCCGAGCAGGCCACGCTCGACGAGTGCGAGCGCAAATACCGGGCCGCGGTCAAGAAGGTTCACCCCGACCGTCCCGACGGCGACGTGGATGCGATGCGGGTGTGGACCGACGCGATCAAGGCCGCGCGCGAGCACTTCGGTACGCGATAAAAGAAGGGCGCGCCCGAAGACGCGCCCTTTGCCCGTCCCTCGGGCAGGATGAAGGAGGCTTCGCCGATGGCATGACGACGAGGCCCTCCGAGCTTACTGCGGGTCGCCCGGCGCGGGCGCCGGCCGTGCCCCGTGCCGCGCCAAGAACGCCTGGCGCAAGGTGTGGATGAGGGTGTTCGTGTCCTCCGGGTCGAGGTTCCGTTCTTTGGCCAGGCGACGCAGTTCCTTGTACCCGCGCCGCCTCATCCCATCAAACGGGCCCCACGGTCGGGGGCGGATCTTTCGCCCAACGAAGTCGAGGTTTTTTGCCCCCATGAGCGACGAGATCCCCGAAGCGATCTCCAGCAGCATCTTGTCGTAGCCCTCCCGACAGGAAACTATTGTCGCTCGATACTCGCCATCTTTTTCGGTCAGCTCGACCACCCCAAGCACGACACGCACTGCGTGGTGCCGCGCGCCCGTCCACAGGTCCCGGACCTCCGCCAGACGGCGGAGGTCGGGGCGGTGGATCACCATGGCCGATGGGAGGCCCGCGTCAGCGAGCAACAGCCCGAGGCTGTTACTCACCCGCTTCGGCGCTGGCTTCGGTGCCGGCGTCGACGCTAGCGTCCGCTCCATCCGACTCGGCACCGGCGGCGTCTCCCTTCTTTTTGCCGCGCGAGCCGCGACGCTTGCGCTTGGTCTGGACCGGGGGCGCGGTCTCGACGACCTCGGCCTCGACCGGCGGGGCTGCCGGCGCGGGCGCGGCGTCCGTTCCCTCGGCGCCCACCGGACCGCTGTGCATCCCGCCCATCGGCGGTGCCGAGACCGGCGGCGCGCTCATCTGGGCGGCCTGAATGTAGTGCGCGACGCGCTGGCGCACGGCGTGGACGCCCGGGGGCACCTCGGGTGCGCCCCACTCGATGTCGTCGCGCGCCGCCGAGAGAACCATGGCCGCGGCCTGCTCGGGCGTCTCGGCGCCCTGTGCCGCGCCCTGCTCGAACAGCTGGCGACCGGTCTCGGCCCACCAGCGTGCGCCGACGTAGCCCTGCGAGCCGTCCTCGGAAAGGACGATGTCGCCCCCGATCCGTTTGCGGAACAGCGACAGGTCGCCTGCGCCGTCGAGACGGGGCGCCGGGCGTCCCATGGGGGGCTGCATCGGCGGCCGCGCGGGGCGGCCCTGCTGACCTTCCGCGGGTTGTGCGGCGCGTCGCCCCGCGAACATACGGCCGAGGGGAGTTCCCCGCCCGTTGGTTTCGTCGGCCGGGGCCGGCGGGCGCCGGCTCTGGCTGTGACCGAAAGAAACGCCGGACTGGACTTCCAGAACCGACAGTTGGCGCTGCGCCGAACGCTTCGCTTCGGCTTGTCGCTCACCCTTGTTTTTGCGCTTGCGTCGTGAGGCCCGCGTGGTGCCGATGCCCACCATCGCCATGACGACCGGAATGGCTGGATTCATGCGCGCAGTTGTACCAGAAAACTGGCATCGCTTGAATCAATCGAAGCGATCAGCTGCGAGAGAAGATTGCTACCGCGCCCACGCCGAGCAACAAGAGCCCGAGACCCGCGCCCGACGAGCGACGTCGCGGCGCCACCTGCTGCTGGAGGTCATCGGGGGGTGTCCAATCTCCGGGCCTCACAAGGCCGCCCCCAGGCTGCGGGCGCGAAGGTAGCGGCAGCTCGGGCGTCACCGGGTCCACTGAGCCGGGCAGCCCCTCGAATCCTGGCCTGGGCGTCGTAGGGAGCGGGAGCACGGGCACCGGGACCTCGGGCACGTCCCAGTCCGGGAACGTCACCTCGGCCGGGCGGGGCTGTTGGGGAAGCGTGCCAGGAAGCACGAGCCCGGAGCCTGGCGCGACCGGATCGGGCTGCTGATCGGTCCAGGCCTGTCGGTTGGCGCGGTACGACCGGCTCTGGTTCGCGCCGACCTGGGCACACCACAGGTCGTGCAGCACGCGGTCCCACAGGCCGCGGATCCTCAGCCGCGCCTGCTGGCGCGCGTAGGACCAGAACGGATCATTCTCATTCGGATCGATCTGCTGCTCAATGACGAAGTCGTTGACCGAAAGCGGGTAGTTGCGCGGCGTCGGCGGCCTCCCACCCGACTTCTTAGGCGTGAGTTTGGTCCACTCGTCGCTCTCGAAGGTCGCGTAGGTCTCCTCGATTTGGTTGAGGAAGTCGCGGGCCATGCTGGCCAGCTCCACGATATCCTCGCGGATCGACGGCTCGTAAAAGGCAGTGTTGTTGCGCAACGACGAGGCCAGCTGCCGCAACTTTCCGAGCGCATCGTTCTCAGCGTCGCTGTCGTAGCCGATCGTCGCCGAGTCGAGATTGTCCATCTGCGCGCCCATGACCAGCCGCTCCAGCGGCACGAAGGCGGGGTGGTCCACCGGAAGCAAAGACGGCTGGAGCATGACGGCCTCCTCGACTTCGAGTCCGTTGTAGGGCACCGAAACGACCACCGGCTCGCGGGGCAGCGGTCCGAAGTCGCACTCCTCGGGAGCGCCTTGCAGTTCGGGGTAGTCGGTGAGGGCCATGGTCGTCTCCTATTTCTTTCGCTTGCGACGAGGGATGACCTCGCCGCGCTGTCGAGCGATCCAGGCGCACAAGGCTCCCGGGTCGTCCACGCTTGGCCGCATCGACATCTTGGCGATGCAGGCATCGACGCTCCCACCCGGAACACCCTTCATTGGATTTTGCAGAGGAGCAAGATCCTGAGCCATCACGAGGTAGAGGTCGGGGAAAGTATTGTCGAGGATCTTGTCAGCCACGGCGGCTTTGCCTTGCCGCGCCGCATGGGCCTCGGTCCCATAGCCACACTCCGCCAGCAGCACGTCGCTCGTCAGCGCATCGATCACGTCAAAGCCCCACGTCCCATCGTCCAGGGGGTAGGTCTCGACTCGGATCCCGATGTCGGTCATCGGGTAGACTGGATTGCGTCGTGCCATGAGAGAAAAAAACGGGGGCGAGGCCCAGGGTGTGGAAAGGCCTCGCCCCCTGCTACCGATCAGAGCCGCATCATCTTCGCGCGCAGCTTCTTGCGTTCCTTGTCCGTCATCTGCTTGACCTTCTTGCCCTTCTTGCCCTTGACGTTCTTTCGACCGCCAGCGCGAGTGGACTTCGGCAGCTTTCCGACTGCGACACCGTACACGCGGCCGTCCTCGGGGGACGACGCGGCGTACATACCCGGGAACCCGGGGATCTCGGCGACGGGGTTGACCATGAGATACCCCTTACCCGCCAGCTGCATGCGGCGGGCCGCCTTCTTGTAAGCGGGCTTGGCCGCGAGACGCCGACGCTCTTTGGGCTTCTTGCCGCGCAGCGAACCGATCTTACCGCCCGACTTGCTCAGCTGGCCGATCGCGCCGTCGACGGTGTACTTGGGCATGGGCACGCGGCCCTTCATGCCCTTGGCCACCTGGCTCCCCGAGGTGGGGTAGGCCTTGGGCCGCTTCGGCGCCTTCTTGGCGCGCTTCTTGGCGACCTTCTTGGAGCGCTTCTTGGCCGGCTTGCTCTTGGCCTCCGCGGCCTTGCCGATCTGCTTGAGCGCCGCATCCATCGCCGCCACCTGGACCGACAACGGCTCGTCCGCGATCTCGGCGACCATCTTGCGGAAGGCCGCCGCCGGCACGAGGGCCTTGAGCTGTGCCATCTTGAGTTCGGCCTGCTCGGCGAGCGACCCCTTCTTGCCACGCGTGACCGTCTTTTTGGTCGCGCGCTTTTTCTTGGCCGAGGTCTTCTTGGCCTTTTTCTTGGGCGTGGTCTGGCCGCCCTTTTTGCGACACGCCGCCGGGATCTCGTAGCCGGCCTTGTCGAGCGAGGAGCACCGCTTGGCGCGAGTCATGTGTTTGCGACCAATGAGCTTGGCGCCCTTCGAAGTGAGCATGTAGCTCCCGCGAAACACGTCCTTCTCCAGGTAGCCGTCCTTGACCAGCTCCCGCACCGCACGCTTCTCTGCGGCGGTCCAGCTCTTGACGTACTTGTCGCCCTTGACGATGTCGTCGATCTTGCGCAGGAACTTCTTGGTCGCGTCGGTGACCTGAGCAGCGGCTCCCTTGACACTGGCTTTCTTGACCGACTTCTTGCCGACCTTCTTGGCCGCGCGCTTGGCCGCAGCAGGATCGACCTGGCTGCCGCCCTTGCGCTTGCACGAAGCGGGGATGGCGTAGCCCGCCCCCTCCAGCTTGGCGCAACGCTGCGTGCGCGTCAGGTGGGTTCGGTTGAGCTTGCCCGCGCCCTTACGGGTGAGCATGTAGCTCCCCTTGAAGATGTCTTTCTCGACGAGGCCATCCTTCTTGAGGTCCCGCAGCACCTTCTTTTCGTTGTCCGAAAAGCTGGTGACGTAGCGGTTGCTCTTGATGATGTCGTCGATGCGCTTGAGCAGCGTCTTCATGTCGCGGTTGAACTCCAGCGCGCGTGCTCTGACCTTCTTTTTGACTGCTTTCTTGGCGGCCTTCTTGGTCGCCTTCTTTTTGGTGCGTTTTTTGGCCGCCATGGGTTTGCTGCCTTTCGTTTTCGGTGATGGGTTGACGATGGTGACTCGGTAGCTCATCGGATGCTCCTACCGAGGCGGATGGTTGCGCCCACGATGCCCACGGCGAAGACAGCCAGCAGCGCCGTAGCGGTGTTGGCTGCGCGCCGAGGTACGCGGACTGGGGGAGGAGTTTGGGTCATACGAACCGGCCTTTCGTGGTCTCGTACCAGTCGTCGAAGTCTTCGGCGTAAGCCGTCCAGGCCTGGTCAGACAAGACGCCCTCGGTGTAGAGCATCTCTGCCACCGAGGTGAACAGCATCGCGTAAAGGTCCAGCTCGTCGGGGTTGCGGATGCCGGTCATGCGGTTGCGGCACTGCGGCATCACGCGGCTGATGACGACGTCGGTGATCTGGTACGGCTCGTTCACGCCGTTGAGGCGCGCGGTGTAGTAGGCGTGGCGCGTCAGAAGTTCGAGGCGGGGCTGGTCGATGACCGACCACCCCGTGCAGGCCGGGCCCGCGACGAACACGTCGTCGCCCGCCGGCACGGCATCCGAGATCGCCAACACCGTGCTGGGGATCCTGTCGGGCAGCGCGCGAAGGGCCTCGCGGGCTTCCTTTTTGGCGCGGTTCTTGGCGATGTTCGACCCGAGCACAGTGCCGAGGAGTCCGCCGATGATTGCTGTCACCCAGGGATTCATTCGAGCCTCATGTACTTCCGATCGATCTTCGCCTTCGTCTTCTTGCGCTTGTGTTTTCGCTTCGGCTGGGCCGCCTTAGCTTGAGCGCGCTGCTCCGCGCCTTCGATGCCGGCCTCGATGGCCTTGCCCGGGGTTTGGAAGGGCCCCCGATCTGATTCCTCGCCCTGAACAGAGCAATACCACGATCCGTCCTCCGCGCGAAAGACGTCGAGGGTGCTCTTGGTGTGCCGGAACACGATCCGGCTGGTGTCGGGAGTCTGGGACATCCGGGCCTACTTGAGCGCGTTGGCGACCAGGCGGCCGACGCTGACCTTCTTGGCTTCCTTCTTTTTCGCGGCCTTCTTTTTGGCCTTCGGCTTGCTGGCCTTGGGGTTCATCGCCCCCAGCCGCAGCCGCACGCGTCCCGGAATGTCGTCGCCCCTCTCGTAGGCACGCACGATGTTGAGCGCCTGCTTGCCGGTGACGTCCTCGGCCAACATCTTGAGCCCCTTGCCGGTGTCGATCTGAACGCCGTAGCGTCGACCGCGAGCGAAGATGTTGCGGAATATGTGGTACTCGCCCTTGCTGCCCCGCCAGTAGCGGTAAGGCACGAAGTCGATGCCAGGGAGCCGGCCTTCCTTCCAGCTTTCCAGGTTGCTCGGCATGCTGCTCGGGTTGGGGATCGGATCGTCGATGCTCCGCCCCTGGTAGTCCTCGAACGCCTGCGTGAAAGGATCCTTGTAGCCCTTCTTGGCGTACTTGGCGACGCGCTTGACCATGTCGCGCGCGATGGCCTTGGTAATCCACGGGGCCTCGACGACCTGATGGATATCTCCCTTCTTGCCCCAGATGATCCGGTGCCCGTCCCCGTCGAGGCTGTAGATCTCGACCTTGTACCCGTTCGAGGTGAGCGAATCGACCTTCTTGACCGGGTTTTTCGACATGCCCATCACCGCGAGCACCTCGTCGGTGTCGAGGTACAGGTCCGTCGTGTGGTCGTAGTACGCCCCTTCCTTCGGGTCGTAGAACAGCACGCGGCCCGTCGGGTAGACGAACGGCCCTTCGAGACCCTTGCGCGGCGCCGGCAGCTCGACCGAGGACCCGCAACCGCAACCCGGGTTCTTGGCCGGCTTCGCCGAGCCGCGAGTGCCCCAGTAAGCCGGGTACTTCTTGCGCGACTTGCCGCGGATGGAGCCGCACACCTTCGCCGTGACCTTCTTGCTGCCGTAGCGCTTGGTCTGCTCCTTCATGCAGGTCTTCCAGGGGTAGGTGCCCGGACCCTTGCGCTGAACGGTCCCGCCTCGTGGTCCCTTCTTGGGCTTGGCGCGACGCGGCTTGATCACGCTCTTGTGCTTGGCCGCTACGCGGCCCGCCGCGGCCTGGAGCGCCTCGGACTTGCGGTTGTGCCCCTTGGCCATGGCCTCCTCCGCGAGCGCCGAGAGCCGGTCGTGGTAGGCCACGTAGGTCTCGCCCTTCTTTTTGCGGGGGATGGTCGGGCGGCGGGCCGGGGCCTTGGCGCGTTTCTTGGCGACTTTCTTGGTGGCCATCACATGCCTCCGGGGATCGGAAGGCCCCACGTGCTGGGATCGTTGGGGTCAAACCCCGCAGGCAGGTCCCCCCACGTGTTGGGGTCGTTGGGGTCGTAGCCCGGCGGAATCTCGTTGGGCATGGGTCCGGGGGCGTTGTTCGCCTCCCAGGCCATGTCCGCAGCCATGGCGTTCTGCATCACCGTCTCGATGGCTGCCACCGCCTCGGCCGGCGTGGGGTCCACGTCGTCGAACATGATCAGGCGACCTTCGTTCTCGGCGTTGCCCACCAGATCCATCACGCCGTTAGAGCCGCGGAAACCGAAGACCGCCGTGTCCTGTCCTTGGACCATGTTCTCCAATCCAAGGCTGGGGTCGAGCTGGTTCATGGCGGCAGCGAACACGTCACCGGTCATCTCCACGAACACCATGTCGGGGTTGGCCTGGGCCACCTGGACGAGCGCGTTGTGCATCGTTCGGGCTGCGTCCGTCCCGAACCCCCCGACCAACAAGGTCAGCACCGGGGGCGTCGACGTATCCGTGCTCATCACCGCCTCGGCCGTCGAGAAGCGGTACAGGTTCTGTGGTCCGGCGGAGCCCCGACGACGGCTGCTCGAACCGCCCGCGGACGCCGCAGCGAAGCCGAGAGCGCCGATGAGAAGGATGGGTAGAATTGGGAGTGCCATGGCTGTTTACTTACATCTCGCGCATGATCGCCGCGAGGCTCTTTTTCGTTCCGGGGTTCTTGCGGGCACCACCGCCCGCGCGCTTGCGGGCGTAGGGAGTCATCGACCCCTTCTTGCCCTTCTTGCGCTTGTGTTTGTCCCGCTTCGCGGCGCGCTCGGCCGTGTGGCGGGGGTTGCTGGCGGGGATCCGAACGTCGAACACACGGTATGCCGTCTCCGGTCCGGTCATCTTGACCGGGGCCCAAGACTCGGACTCCGTAATGTAAGCGATGATGTCCTCGGCCTCGGCCACCAAGATCGCAGCCTTTCCAGCCCGCTCCCAGTCACCAGCGTCGTAGGCGTTCCAGAAAGTTCGTGTCGCCTCCTTGATCGTAGCGGTGGCCGCCCGGAGCGCGACCATGAGGCGGCGCGACGTCCGATCATCCTCGTACTTCGCTGCCTCCTCGACCGCCTCTCGGAACGTCAGGCGCGCTTGGGCCCAACTCTGTTGGGCGTACCGTTGGTGTTGCTCTTTGCTAGGGTTGCTGGACGCTCGCGTCATTTTTTGGCTGCCTTTGCTTGGGTTTTTCTTGGGCTTGGGTGGCTTGGGGTAGCCGTACTTGCGCTGCTTGGCGCCCGACACCGCGTCACCCATGTAGGGGTTCGGCGTTCCCTCGAACTGTGTCCGCTCCTCCGCAATCGCCACCTTCTCGACGTGCGCCTTCGCAGCTTTGAGACTTTTCGCCTTGAAGTCCTGGTAGTGGGCCCCGTGGCCTGATCGTACTCCTGGCCCTGAGCCAAAGGTGGTCTTGGACAGGCCGTACACGCCGCCAGTTTGGGGGGGTCAAGGTCCACACGACGCGCCAGTCAGGGTAGTGGTCGTACTCGACGTAGAACTCGTAGTCGCCGATGTAGTTTTTGCGCGACCACGACAACTCGACCGCATGGCCGCCGATCTTGGTAGGTTCCTTCTCTTTCGTCATCAGTACACGATCCCTCTGGCGTTCACCGTCATGCGCCCGCCCTTGATGTAAAACGCCTTCGGCGGATCACCGGCAGCCGCCGACACCTTCACCGTGCCGGACTTGGAAAAGTGGTGGATGTAGTCGACCGTCTGTCCGTCGCGGCCGTTCCACTTGTCGGATCGGTAGATGATGTGCACCGCCTCGCCGAGCTTGCGCAGCGGATAGGCCTCGATGTCTACCTGAGTGAATCGAGTCGAGGGCCGGGCGGCCCACTGCGTGAACAGCTTGGCCGCCTCTTGCGTCCCCTTTGGCAGCTCGACGCCCCGGCGAGCGAGCGTCTCTTTGGCCTCGCGCATGTCGAGCCGCTCCTCGCGGAGGACCCCGCCCGCACCGCCGACCTCTTTCCAGTCACTCAAGCGCAGGTGTGGAAAGAACATGAGCGCCTTGTTGCTCGGGCTCCACAAAAGCCCGGGGCCCGTCGCGTCTCTCCACGAGTGGAGGACTTCGGTGCCATCCTTCTCCCTGACGAGCAGCTCCAGCACGGTGCCCAAAAGGGCGACAGAGCCCGGGTCGGGCAGTTTACGGGGCGCGTCGGCGCGCGAAGTTTTGGCGGTGCTGGCCATGGTCGTCAGGTTGTAAGGGTGAGCGAATCACCCAAAGGGAAGCGAAGCTCCCCGGAGCGTGCGTGTTCTAGCCTTGCCTCCAGACGCGGCGCATCCCGCCGCGCACGGGTACGGTGTTGGTCATGACCTGCCCTTGGTAGTTCGTGGCCACCGGGCGGTTGACGTAGGGCGAGGCCCAGTGCATCCGCTGGGCCGGCGGCAGTGCGCGAGGGGTAGACGGCTTTTGGACTTCCACGCCGCGGGCGCACAAAGACAAACACTTCTGCCAGCTGTGGCGAGGCATCGAAGCGCACTTCTCTTCGCAGGTCTTGGGGAGTCGAGCGCCCATGTGGCCCCCCTGGTAGACGTAGGGCCCTTGGGCGTACTGCTTGGCCGTCGACGCGTTCGCCCGCTGGAGCAGGTAGACGTGCTGGTCGTGGCCCGCAGCGATTTCACCGATGTAGTTTTCGAGACCGAGCGAAAGCTCGCCACGCTGCTGGAGGATCTGGTGGGTCATCTCCAGCCGGTGACGGAAATCGAGCGCCGCCGCGAGACTTCGTTCGATGGGGCAGGCGATGCCCTGCCACCGCTGGAGACACTGACCGATCCAGGCGTTTTGCTGAACCGGGTCGACTGCCCAGGGGCCAAGGTAGCTGACCACGCGCTCGGCGAGCGCGTCGTAGCCGTCCTCAATCCCCTCGTAGATCTTCTGGAGCATCAGGTGCTTGCCGTAGTAGCCCTCGCCACCGGCCTGCCAGTGCGCCGTCTGGATCGTCATGTAGACCGAGCGCATCCCCGCAAGCAGGCGAGGGAGCAGCAGCTCGATGCCTTCGCTGGGCTGTGGTGCATCCATCATCCCCATGTAGCCCTGACAAGAAAATCGCATGTCATTGACGTTCTGCGGGCACGAGCCGCCCGCGATGGCGCGTCGGCGCGCGCGCCGACGAGCCCTGCGCCCGCGGATCCTGCCGCTGTATCCCGCGTTCCATTCAGACTGGATCGGCGTGGCGCTCCAGGGGCTCTCTCCCGTCGCGGTCGCGTTCCAGGTGCCCTCTCCCGTCGCGGTCGCGTTCCACGACGACTCGGTCGCCGTCGCGTCCAGACCCACCGTCCCGTAGACCCCCGGCTCGTGACCAGGACCGAGAGACCCGTAGTCCACCGCCCCCGTGTTGATGGCGATAAGGTCATCGACGCACCCCAGGAGCTTGTTGCCCGGACATGCCATCGGCACTCCCCGCACGCGACCGGCGTGGTAGCGCGCGACATTGAGTCCGTGCAACTGCTGGAAGTCCAAGTCGCTCGGCGCGCCGTAGACCTGGCAGCGCGTCGGGATGCAGGTCGCCGGGGTGACCGGTCCTGGTGGGGGAAATCCAGCGATGCTCCTGGGGCGTCGTCGCATGGTGCTCAGCCTTTGCAGCCGCAGTCGGGGCCGCAGTTGCCGTCGCAGCCTTCGCAGGTACCACCGTTGGCGCACGACTCGCAGCAAGCGCCGCCGTGGTCGTGGTGGTGATGTCCGTGGCCGTGACCGCCGGCGTAGCCCCGACCACGATCTCCCATGTGTCCGTGCGCCCCGACGTGGCCGGGGTAGCTCGGGTAGGCCGGGCGACGTTGGCCGCCGGAGAATCCTCCGGGGGCATACTGCGTCGGCCGCACGGTCACGACGTTGCCGCGACGCGAGAGGATGCGGACGTAGGTCTGACGACCGCCGCGGTTGAGGATCCCGATGCCCGGGTCCGCCGTGAGCATGACCTTCCCGGGGCCCTGACCCACGGTGTAGGCACCCCTCGCCGCGCCCGCGAAAGCAAAGGACGAAGGGTTGGGCGTGGAGGGCACCTGGCCCCGGCACCACTTGTCGATGCAGCCCGAGACCATGAAGTTTTGCCAATCCGTGGGGCACTGGAACTTGCCGT
>Ga0180431_10005380_pt1 | contig 15607 bp, 11 predicted proteins | sample SS_ome_11_FD_132459 | JGI IMG/M metagenome (GOLD analysis project Ga0180431, IMG submission 132459) | Hypersaline lake sediment archaeal communities from the Salton Sea, California, USA - SS_1_MS_1 metaG | ecosystem: Environmental > Aquatic > Non-marine Saline and Alkaline > Hypersaline >... | reverse complement strand
CCAGGGCAATATCCCGCTTGGCCTGGGCTAGGGCTTCCTGGCTGGATTTATAGGTTATCTGTGCCCTGCTCAGATTGGCGATTCGTGAAAAACCCTGGAATATGGGTATCTGAACATAGACGCCGGCAGACCATCGATAATCTGTATCAAACATATTTTCGATTTCATTAAATTTACTATGGCTCCAGTCGTAACTGTAATAAGCGCCAAAAGTGGGTAGATACTGACTAATAGCTAACCCGATACCGGCCTTGGATGCCTTCACATCGTAGGTTCTGCTCAGCAGTGTGGGATGGTATGCAAAAGCGTTGGCTCGTGCATCTTCGTAGCCCACCTCGATCTCAGGAACCTCCAGATCGTCGACGACTCTGATTTCCTTGTCTACATCCATGCCCAGCACCTGGTTCAGAGAAGCTCGGGCGATGGCGAGATTATTCTGAGCCTCGATCAGGGACAGGCGGTCTGTCTCCTCCTGGACCTTGGCCTGAAGCACATCGGACTTGGGCGCTTTACCGACCTCAAAGAGGACTTGCGCCCTTTTGTACGATTCCTCCGATTGTTTCAACGTCTCTTCGGCCACTTCGAGAAGTTTCTCCGCTGCCAGCAGGTTGTAATACCGCTCCTTCACGATGTAGATGGTATTCTGTTTCGTATCCTCGAACGTATACTTGGCGCTTTTCTTCAGCGCAAGGCTCTGGACAAAATTCGAGATACTGTATCCGCCATCGATGATTGTTTGAGTTACGTCGAAGCCCGCATACGAACCCCACGATTTGATCTCGAAAGGCTGCAGGGGAACCGGGATTCCCGTACCGGGATCGATTCGCATCTGGGACGAGGGACCCACGACGGAATGGTAATACCCCATGTTGGCCGATACCTCAGGCAGGAATGCTGCGAATGCGATGAACACGTCTTTCCCCGCGATTCTGTACGTGAATTCCTGACGCACGATATCCGGGTTCTGCTCCAGAGCAATTTGCACACACTCATCGATGGTGAGCGTCTTCTCTTGTCCGTACACTCCCAAAGAAATTCCGAAAACCAGTAAAGTAACCAAGAGAACGAATCGTTTCTTCATCGTATTATCTCTCCTCTCGTTCAGATTAACCACCAAATATTCCGCTTAATAAACCTCCTAAGACGACGACCAACACAATATAAATAGCCCATAAAGAAAATACCATGATTGCCGATTTTTTCGTCGTAAACCGGTAAATAACGGCAAAACCGAATGCCCAGAGAATCAGAGACCATATCGTAAAGAAGTCGAAGCGATCCAAAAAACGGTATATCATGGAGGGCGATTCACCCTTCTCAAGGGGAGGGAGAAGGAAGGCTAAGCTTAAATAGACTTCTTTAGTTGATCCTCTCGCTAAAATAAGCAGTGTCCTACAAATGCCACTCAGCACACCGATCAGACTGGTCCATGCAATCAGGGAAAATACTTTTTTAAATTTGGCTTCTCCTCCCATGATGGTATTTCCTGTAAACAAGAAGATACCCCCCAAAACGGCCCAAATGACAGGGACGGCCACGGGCGTGATGGCAACACCCAAATACCTCATGGGACCCGCCATCTGCGTTCTCGCTATTTCGATACGCTCGTCCGGCAACTCCTGGGCTCTCATCGTGTCCAATCGATCCTGGATACCAATATCCAGAACCAACAATTGCAAAATGATTGAAGCGATGACGACGATTATAAAAGGAACCAGCCAGGTTGGTTTTCGATCGATGCTCTCAAAGGTCTCGCGCGGTGAAATAAACACTCCGATAATACGACCCCAAGGCCCCATCTCTTTTGCAGATGCTTGTTCTGCACTCATGGCACCCTCCTTCCTGTTCAATCGGATGTACTAACAATTTGTTATAACGCAAAATACGGAGTTTTGTTTCAGTATTTAATATTATTATTTATCAATTAATGGGGAATCGATGATCATTCCTTCCCAGAGGAAAAAGTGCTCTTTAACACATCGTCTTTTATAGTCATTAGATACGTATAAGAGGCGTCGTGCTCGTTGGGAATCTGCCCATCCAGTATGGCATCCTCGATCATTTTTTTCAACCTTCCGACCATCGGTCCGGGTTCGATCCCGCAGAGTTCCATGATTTCGTCGCCTCGTACGGGTGACTGAAAGGCCCGCAGACGATCCTTTTCCTTCACCTCCTCCATCCGTTTTGCGACGAAATCAAAATTGGCCAGGTGCTGCTTGACCCTCCGCGGGTTTCCCGATGTAATATCCGCGCGGCAGAGTGTCATCAGGTCCTCCAGGTTATCTCCAGCCTGCACGATGAGCCGACGGATGGCAGAATCGGTCACTTCCTGACCGATGAGATGAATCGGCCGCATATGGAGCCGAGTGAGTTTCTGGCTGTACTGGTAAAACTGTCTGGGGAGCCTGAGACGATGGCATATACTCTTCAGCATCCACATTCCCACCAGTTCGTGTCCATGAAACGTCCATCCTGTGCCTTCGACGAAACGTTTCACACTGGGTTTCCCGATGTCATGAACCAGGGCTGTAAACCGTAGGAGCAGGTTCTCGCTGCATTCGGCCAGATTATCCAGGACTTTCATCGTGTGTTCAAAGATATCCTTATGATGGAACTCATCCTTCTGCTCGACTCCTGCCAGGGCCGCCAGCTCGGGGAATAGGATATCCAGGACGCCCGTCCGTTGAAGGATGCCCAGGCCGATGGATGGCTTGGGATGAGACAGGATCTTCAGGAACTCATCGGTAATGCGTTCCTGAGAGACGATACTCATCCGCGTCTTTTCTTTCTCCATGGCGTCCATCGTAGTCGGTTCGATTTTAAATCCCAGCTGGCTGGCAAACCGGGCTGCCCGCATGATACGCAGCGGGTCCTCGGAGAACGTGCGTTCCGGCTCCTGAGGTGTCCGAATGATTTTTTTCTTGATATCCCTGCGGCCGTTGTATGGATCGATGATTTCACCAAATCCATCACCTTGAACACGAAAAGCCAGAGTGTTAATAGTAAAATCCCGACGAGCCAGATCAGCTGTCAAATCACTCTTCTCGACGATGGGTTTTCTCGAATCAGACCGGTAGGATTCACTGCGTGCAGACACGAATTCGAATTTGTAATCCCCCAGAAGAAACGATGCCGTTCCGAATTTGGAAAATACTGCCAATCCCCTTCCTTTAAGCTGACGTCTGGCCTTCTTGGCAAACGCCGGTCCGTCTCCCACCACAACAAAGTCGATTTCTTGGCTCTCTTTACCCAGAATTTTATCGCGAACGAATCCGCCTACGGCAAACACGGCCACATTTTCCTCTTCCCCAATCTTTCCGATTTTTCTCATCAGATCATCGATGGATAGACGTCGATTCTCAGCTACCATGTATTAAACACCTATAGAACGAAAAAACTTCAAAAAGGTTACGTTTTTTTAAATGCTATAGACCCGATGCACTTATCACCCTGCGACACATATTCACCCCGTCTTCCCTACTCGATGCTTGTTTATAATTAGAGTTCGACACATGAGAGTCTTCGCTTCACCCCTGATATTCATTCACGATTCTTTACCTCTCACGACCCGGATATACCATTCCGCTGTACGCTGTATCGCTTCATCGATGGCAATCCGGGGCTTGTAACCCAGTTCCCGGCGTGCTTTCTCGATGCCAAACTGAAAATCCTTCCACAGGTGAGCGATCAGATAACGTGTGATGGGAGGCCTCGTCTGGATACGAAAGCGACGGTAAATGAATTCCAGAATGGCTGCCGCTGCATACGCCAGTCTCGGATTCACGGAGAAGCGCGGTGGGGGAACGCCCAAAGCCGATGTGAGTTTGTCGAAGTACTCACGCCAGGTCAGTTTGATGCCGTCGGTGATGACATACGTCTCTCCGATGGCATGAGGCACGGTTCCGGCCAGGATCAGCCCGTCGGCCAGATTCTCCACATACGTGAAAGCTCCCATCGTTTTACCGCCACCGATCAGAGCCATGCTTCCCTTCTCCAGCATCCCGGCCATCTTGAGCAAACTCACCCGATCGCCGGGCCCGTAGACATCACCCGGCCGGACGATGGTCACACCGAATTTTCGCTGATGGTGATAATCCATCACCAAGGCTTCGGCTTCTCGTTTGGACTGACAGTACGGGAACGGAGTGGGTAGTTGCGGAGCGTTCTCGTCCATATCCTGTGCCCCGATAAAGCTGTGGACGGCCACAGAGCTGACCAGCACAAATCGCGTGACGCCGTTTTGAACAGACGCATCGATTAACCTCCGTGTGCCGAATACGTTCACTCTCCGGAAAAAATCCAATGTCCCCCAATCGGTCACCGCAGCAGCCGTATGATACACCGTATCAATCCCCTTGGTGGCCTCCAGCAGGGATGAGGAATCATCCAGCGTACCGACAAAACGCTCGATGGGTACACCTTCCAGAAGGGACAGGTCGCTGGTGATTCGGACCATTCCCCGGACTTTATCTCCCCTCTCTAAAAGCTTCCGGCAGAGCGTAGCCCCCACAAATCCGTTGGCACCGGTCACAAGACATCGCATTCTTTAATCTCCGGTAGGCGAGATGGTTTTCATCAACAGGTTGAGCGATCCAAAACAGCCGTATCCGTTCTCCACGGTACTGTAATCGGACCGGTATGTGTTGAATTTGCAATTAACATTGTACGTCATATACTCGGACAGCTTGAGATCGTAGGCATAGATTATGATCAGGGCTTCCCGGGCTTGCGAATCCTCTATCTCGAATACGACCTCTACATCGCCCGACTCCGGCCTGCGAACACGTTGGACAATCGGCTCCTCATCCAGGATGAAATATATCTCATACAGAGCCGCCAGCGAATCCCTCAAGATAGAAAAAGAGACCTGTCCCTGCGTATATTCGACGGTGGACTCCAAGAGTTCAGGCACGGCCGGAGTCGTCGTTTCTGACACAAGCTCAGGATACCCCTCCCTTCGACATACGATACCGTATGTCGTGCTCGCCAACGGGAAAAAATCCGAATGCCGATATTCAGCCCTGGGAAACGCCGCATTCATATCCGTATATTCGAGAGTGACCGAATCGACGGGTGCGCCCCTTTCAAACCGTGTGATAACGACTTCCGCGTCTTGAATATCCAATGTATCCGGGTGGAATGTGACCGGGAAGGCTCGTTCCAGGTGGACGAATGACTGAGGCAAAGGACCGAGCGTATCCGGCCTCAGCAAACCAAATACATTAAGCATCGGCCGATGGTGCCACTCGTCAATATAATCGGGCTGTGGACCATAACTTGTAATATAATTATCACAGCCTGTGATCAATATAAACATCAAAAGAAATAAAATAGAAGCGATCTTATTGGGCATTATTTTATTCATCTTCGCATGCATTTTTCAATTATAATTTAATCGTATATCCTATGCTGATCCAGGGTATATAATTCCAACCGAAACCGTACAATTTCTCCTCGAATACCGGGAAGTAGTACATGACATCACGGCGTAAAAAAAGAAGATTGGCAATCGAAAAAACAAGATACGATTCGTCCGCTCCCAGAAATTCGGCCAAGTCGGCACCAAATCCTCGGCGCAACCGTTTCTTCAACCCAAGGTCCAAGCGGATCGACCAGGGAAGCCGGGCGTTATTTTTCCGCTCGTTGTAAAACGTTGTCGAGTTGGCATACTCATTCGCGGTTGGATTATAATAAAAATATGATTTGGCCGTGGCTTCGATGGTCTTGGGCACACCCGTCATGATTCGGAGCGTACCGCTGTAAGAAAGCGCCGGATGGATTTGATGACTGACCATGGCCTTGAACGTAAACAATCGATCATAATCGTATAAAAATTCCTCGCCATCCATAATATGCGGGTACCGCCTGGTGGCGCGGCTGATACCGCAGCTCATCCATCCTGAAAAACGCTGCCAAGTCCCCATCCATAGGATTTCCAATCCATAGGCTTTCCCCGTTCCCTGTATGAGTTTATCGGAAAACCGATACGCATCCATCTCACTGATATTGTAATCGTAAGTATAAGCCACCGATATGTCCTTATAGTATAAATCGAACGCGACCTTTGTATGGTCTGTCACACGTCTCTCTAATCCAAGAATATGATGAATCGACGTGCTCGGTTCCCTTCCTCTGATGGGATAGTAGTAGTCTAATAACTGGCTCAACTCGAATTCCGCGGAGTTGATGCTCACGATGTACTGGTAATACCGTCCCCAGGCCGCTTTGAGTTTTAAATCGTAGGGAAGATGAAGGACACCCTGAACACGTGGTTCATGATACCAGCGTCGGGCATCTCGAAACTTGGATAGCCGCAGGCCAAGGCGGAAGAGGAGTGGTCCCCATGTTAGTTTATTTTCAATAAAGCCCGCCAGGAGCGTGGGTTTTCTCGACGTTTGTCCTTCCCCCAATTCATTAACGCGAATATCATTGCTGAACAGATAACGGCTGTATTCTCCTCCGACAGTAAGCGACAAAGTCCTGCTGGGCACCAGATTCAACGTCAGCTTGCCCGTCAAATCCTGTATGCGATTTTTGATATCCGTATGATGATACAGTTTTTGCGTGTCCCCTTCATCCTCATCGGTGTATTCGAAATCCAGTAATGAGAAGTTCTTCGATGAAAAAAAGGAGCCCGAAATTTGAGTCTTCAAATAAATCCACGGATTGATAACGGTTTTTAGGATGGCCGTGGCCGCCTGATTTTCCCACCGGTTTCTATATATCAAATCATAATCGTCGAAGATATCGATGTCGAACGTCGGGTCGATGTAGGAATAGAACATCCCGAAATCCAAATCCATCAAATCCCTGGAATAAAAATAACGTAGACTCAACCGATTTTTCGAATTCAATTTCCAGTTGAACGCCACATTCATATCATAAAACAGATTGGGTGAGTCGAACATAAACCGGGATACCAAATCGTAATAGGCACGGGCGGAAACCATCATGGTGGCATTCCGGCCAACGGGAAAATCGAAGACCATCTTGGAATGCGAGAGCCCTGGTTCAATTTCACCGTGCAATTCCTGATTGTTACCCTCCCGGGTCGTGATATACAAAACGGACGAGTTGCGTCCACCATATTCGGCACCAAATCCTCCCACCAGCATTTCGATGTCTTTGATGGCGTACAGATTGAACAAACCCGACGAAGCCACACAGTGGTATGGGTTGTAAATCGTTACGCCGTCCAGCAGAATCAGGTTCTCACCGGGATCACCCCCCCTCACCGAAATCAGCGGTGAAATCGGGTCGATGCCTTGAATACCCGGCAAATACCGTAAAGCCCTGAATACATCACTCCGTGATGTGGGTATGCGACGTATGGCCTCGGGCGTGATCTCACGATGGCCACTTTCCACGTCCGTGTCGGCGATCTCGAACCGGGTGGCCGTTACGACGACGCCTTCCAACTCGATGGTCTGCGGTTCTAATGCAATGTCGTCCAGAATCAGACTTCGATCGATTATCGTCAGATCATATTCACGTTTGGAATAACCGATATGAGTGAACATCAGTGTGATTTGCCCCGGAACCAGTCCGGTGATTCGGAAAAATCCGTTTCCATCGGACGCCGCACCCCGGAGCTCTCCCTTGACCTGCACATTCACACCGATGAGGGTTTCGCCCGTTTTTTTATCGATAATATACCCTGAGACCGTATAGCTTTGGGCAAAGCAACGGATCGATACGATCAGAAAAGCGACGAATAGGATACGTTTCATGCACATCACAATTTTAATCCTGCATGGAACATCAGTCCCAATTGAAATCGGACAGATTTTGAATAAATATAATAGACATTCTCCAGAATACCAATGCCGAATAAAATGCCTCGTTTATCCAGTGAATCGAAAACCAGGCTCTGGCTTAAAGAATAATCCAAGAGAGCCACATCGTATAGCGTATGCTCCACCGTATCGGTGTCCTTCCACCGATTCAGCCCGAACATGAACTGAGATTTTCCACGCAGCATGAGATTCCTATTCAGGCGATAGAATAAATGATCGATGGAAAGTCCGAATTCGATGGCTTCAAAATCGTCGGCATTCCGGTATCGGAGATGATATCCTCCGCTCCGGAAAAAACGTCTTTGAGCTTCTCGATGGGATACGTAAAACGCGCCATCCACCAGCAAATGATCTGTTCCATAGATGACATCGGCTGCGGTGTACAGATGAAGTCGGCGGGATTCGGGTTTGTTGTGACGAAAATTGAAAAGCTTGGCTGGACGACTGGCTTTCATAGCCTGAGAGAGTTGAAATAGGTCATTTGCGAATTCACTGCACCATTTACGGATCACCGATTCGTATCCCTTGTTCAACTTATCCCGGAATAAAGGCTTCCGGTGACTGGTTTCATACAAAAGATGGCCCACATACAAGGTAGAATCCAGGCCAATGACTCTATGAATCCCCACCGATGCAGACAGCCGATAGTGGGGATAGACCCAGCCTGCCGATTTTTTATCGAGTACAAAGTTGTCGATAAACAACCGAATACGGAGATCGCCTTCGACGTCCGAACGGATTCCCATCGTTCGGATAATTTCTTCGGCAAGTGGATTTTCCGTGCGTATCACGAGATCCACTGGAATGACCAGGAATTTATCTACTTCATACAATCCGACAACGTCGGGCGCTTCCTGGCGCTGGTCGATCACAGAATCTATCACAACCCTTCCGTTATCGATAAAGACTGTATTGGGAAACGCCACAACTATTGTATCCTGAACGAGTTCCTGAGCATCGGATGGATGCCCAAGGCTCACGATGAGAATAGATATCAAGAGAATGCTGAGATTATGGAACAAATATCGAAAATAGGAAAACGCAGAATATATCAATAGGAGCAACTCCCGTGTGAATGTATTTGAAAAATTTTTAGTTTGACAAAGATTTGTATGGCCCGTTCAAAAATCTAACTTTGCCTATATAAATAGAGAGACATTCTTAGATTCAGATATTATTTCACTTTTATCTATTCGATTTACATTGTATGGTCATTTCTATTCTTAAAATACTTAGCATAGCGTTTCTATGAGTTAGCGGCATATGAATGATTCAAGTTAACCGTAAGGTGACAAATACATCCGTGCCGATACCCACAACAACATGGAGAATGAGCGGATACAGGATTGAGCGCGTCCGGATGGCCAGGTAGCCGAAGATGAGCCCGGCGAATATCGCACCGAAACTCTCACTGAACGGCTTTCCGATGTGTACGATGGCCGAGGGTATCGTCTGAATCAGGATGGCCGTAACGGCTCCGTATCGCTTTTCCAGACCGAAGAGCATGAATCCACGGAACAGAAATTCCCAGCTCATGTAGTAGATAAGATAAAAGACTTCCGCTGCTAAAAAAAGCGGTAGATGCCGCATTGCGCTCTTGGCCAGGGGATACTCGGCCTGCATGGCCGATCCCGAAGAACCCACATACGCGGCCCATAGCAAAAACGGCAATGCGATAAGGGCGAACCGAAAGCCGTACCGGGTGTCCCCCAAACGAACCCCGAACTCTCTCAATCCCTTCTTAAAAATCATCTTGACGATAAAAAAAGGAACCCAGAACATCAACAGGAACGCCGTCAAGTACTCGTATATCGTGCTGTAAAAATCCTGATTCCACCGTCCCTGAAATCCCTTGAAAAGTTGGTCGAAATCAGCCTGTTTCCCGTAGTACACCCAGACGGTTAAAATGATGGGCACAGTAAATAAGATGAATGTTGCTTCGGGGTCTCGCTGTTGAATGATGGTCTTAAAGCTTATCGTTTCTTCGTTCTTAATCATTCGACTTTTATTGTCCGAGTTTTCAGTATGCGTACTCATGCATTCATCCTCTCGTATGTTCTTAGAACTGGGTATATCCGGTCATGCACTTCAGCGTTGAATGATCCGAAGCATGATGCTATCAATACCAATCCATCCGATCTTATTCATCCGATAGAAGGCGACCCTTCTTCCTTACAACCTCCTCAGAAAACGATCTTGCATCTTCATTTGATCAGCATACATGTACCGACAGCTGAATACGGCCCGGCGGTGATTCGATACAAATAGAGTCCCGACTCCAGATGATGTGCATTCCATGTCACGCGATGTAGTCCGGGTTCTGCCATCTTGTTCTCCATCGTATCGACGGTTCGACCCTGCATGTTAAAAAACGTCATTCGAACGTTCGCGGCATCCTGGAGCCAGTATGAAATCGTAGTCTGTGCGTTGAAAGGATTGGGTGCATTATCGAACAGAAAGAACGGTTCGGGACGCATGGCCGTTTCTTTCACATCGTCGACGCGTGTGGTATTCTCTAACTTGGCGACAAACATGTCCCGGTGACCCGTACTCGTGATGGAGATCGCATCAAACGTATTGTCACGCTCGAACCAGCCCGTAAGATAGATATGTCCCTCTCCATCCATGGACACACCGGTTCCTCGGTCTTCGCTGATTCCGCCCGCACCCTTCACCCATACCGCGTTCCCCGCCTCATCATACTTGGCCACAAAACTGTCCTCCCTGCCGTAACTCGTCATGGGAATCGTACCGAATTGACCATTCCATGCATAAAAACCCGTGACGATACATCCGCTCGCACCGTCGATGATGATATCCGATCCCACATCGAGGGAACTTCCCCCAGCACGACGGGCCCACAGTATATTCCCGGAAGCGTTGTATTTGGCCACAAAGATGTCTTCGTCGCCTTCACTCTGCAGCGTGATCGTATCGAAATCGGCCGTTCCCATAAAACTTCCCGTGACATAACTGGCACCCTGCTGATCAACGGCCACGGCTATCCCCGAATCCTCGTACGGCCCACCAGCCTGGCGGGCCCATAAAAAACGGCCTGAATCATCGATCTTCGCGATGAACATCTCATCGGAATTCGCGTTCAGAGTGGTTCCCCCGAAAGACGCATGACCACGAAACTCACCCGTGACGATGACATGATCGGAACCGTCTACGGCAACACCGTATCCATAGTCGAAATCCGTACCCCCAGCCCGCTGCACCCAAATTAAATCGCCCGCGGCGGCTAACTTGGCCACATAAATATCATGGGCACCTTCACTGACTACCGGTGTTGTATCGAAGTCAGCCGTATCGCCAAAGTATCCGGTAATGATCGGTTGACCATGATCATCCACAGTGATGTCCCCAGCACCATCCCAATCCGGTCCGCCGACATTCTGGGCCCATACCACATTTCCCGACGTGTCGTACTTCGCGATGAATGCATCGTATCCTCCGAAACTCACCAATTGCGTCGTGTGAAATCGGATTTCATCCAAGAACTGACCCGCGATATAGAAATGGCCTGCATGATCCAGTGCAATACCGACGACCGAATCGCCCAGTGACCCCCCAGCCCGCCTCGCCCAGAGCACGCCTCCCGAATGATCCACCTTGATGATATAGATGTCCGTGACGCCCTGGCTCTCCAGGGTGTAGGATCCGAAGTAGGCGGTTGATTCAAAAGTCCCTGCAACATAAGAGTGCCCGTTATCATCTGTGGCAATGCAGCCGGCATAGTCGAATTCATGTCCGCCGTAATGATTCACCCAGGTAAAATCCATATCCAAGATACGGCCCGTGGCGGCAAGGACGAGACAAAAAACGAAAAGTACCGTCGTAACATAGGTTTTCATACGATAAAAACCTTCCCAGCCCGTAGAGGTTTTCCAAAAGAGCGTGGTTCTAATCTTCGTACCCTTCGCGTATCGTCATTTCATGAGTATGATCTTGCGCGATGCTGAATGATGCTTCGTCTCCAACCGGCAAACATAGATACCGCTGGCCCAGCCCGTGCCATCGATGATGGCTGAATACGCCCCTGCCGTACGGTAGCCATCGACCAGAATGCCCTTCTCCCTACCCTTCAGATCGAATACGGCGAGACGCACACGTCCGTTCTCCCGCAGGCGATATCGGATTGTCGTCCTGGGATTGAAGGGATTGGGAACATTCTGTTCCAGGACAAAATCCGCCGGTACTGCGGAGGGTGTTTCGATGCCTGTGACGGTCATCATATCGAAGACGCTTATCTTCCCGTAGCCCCATGTATTGTCGGGAAGCGAGGTTCCCGTAAAAGCGTCTTGTCCTGCCGTACCCGTGATGACCTGAAGAACCTGCTGATGATCGGCATTCGGATTCTGCTGGAAATACAACGCTACACATCCGGTGACCACAGGAGTCGACATACTGGTTCCCTCCCACACGATATGCCGACCACCCGGAAGGACACGCTCTGGTTCAATCTCTTGGCCAGGAATATCCGAGGACAGACAGGATGCTATCCCCATGCCGGGTGCTACGATCTGGGGTGCCAGACGCCCGTCGGCCGTGGGCCCATGACTGGAAAACGGGGCAATCTGTCCAACCACTTCATTGTAACCCACCGTTGTACCGCCCTGATTCGTCCACCGGTTCCGATTGACCGAGGCCCCGACAGCGATCACATTCCTCCCATCAGCCGGCATGCCGACAGAATAATCATTATCGGGTGCCCGGTATCGGACATCGCCCACTCCATCCATATACGGATAGCCGATATCCGCCACCCATACATGAATCCTGGGATCCCCTCCCCACGCCATGAACCGCCACAGGTCCAGGTTCTGAACCTGCTGGTTCTCACCGTCCCAGACCATGCCATCGTCTTCTTCGATGATGACGTAAAGTGCCGTTACCGAATCAGACACCGCTTCGGCTTCCAGGGAAACACGACCCCTCTCCTGGCCGTCGAATTCCGCGGTTTCATACACACCCCATCCTTCATTGATCACATCCTGGGCCGTATACCAGGGAATTCTTCCCAGATAATCCTGGGGTCCTCCCGTCTGGATCATGGGATTGTACGTACTGGCATCTACACCCACACTGAATCGAACCGCATTCAAGTACACGTTGGGTATTCGTACATAGAGGATGACGATTCCGTCAGGGCCCGCATGATAGTATGACCAGAGAGAATCCGAAGTCGCTGGATACGTCAGATGGATGAAATCATCTCCTTCGTTTCCGGCTGCCGCGCAAAAAGCCCTGCCGGGCATTGCCGCGACAAGCTGGCTCAGCATGCGTGATTCCAGGCCCGTGCCATCGTGGGGCCCATCATGCCCTCCCAGACTGACGTTGATTACACACGGTCTTCCCAAGGATTCTGCTTTTTGGTAGATATAATCGGCTCCGTTCACGATACCCGTGGTCGTTCTGTCCACGGCTACGATGATCAAATCCGCTTCCGGCGCCATACCCGCATAATTCCCCAACGCCCTTCCATTCCCCGCTGCCGTACCGACCACATGGGTGCCGTGGCCTTCTGTATCCCCATGCGTACACTGACTGGCATCGATCTGGGCCTTGGTCCATTCGGTGCCGTCGTTAAAGCCGGCCGGTGGATTGCCCCCGGATTCGTTCTGATCCCAAAGCCAGAGGATGCGTGTCGTGCCATCCGCTTCTTGAAAATCTTCGTGATCCAGGTCGATTCCCGAATCGATAATTCCGACGATCACGCCCTCGCCTTGATACGGCTGAATCAAGGGCGACTGTCCGGCATGCACGCGGTCTGCTCCGACAGTCGTCATGGCCAGATCGTTGAGCAACCGGACCGGACTGGCCATGCGTATCTTTTTTATTTTATCAGATTGCGCGAGGGATCGGATCATTTCCAAGGGAAGCTTTGCCGTCAAAACCTCACCGACGACGGCATCGACTCTGCCGCCGGCGTTGAGCACCTCGGACGCGGCGGATTCACCCTCGACGAATACCTTCACCCACCGGTCATCGTCCATGCACATCCCCAATGCCTTTTGAAGTGTGACCGCTTCTGAACCGGGACGATGGAGTAACATGCGAAGACGAGCGCCTATCTTCCCATTGACGTCGCTGCCCAGGGTGGATGCGGCAAAGGAGCTTATTAAATAGAGAATGATCGTTCGCCAGATGCTCGGTCTCATGGATGGTTTCTCTTACTTTTGATCCAACAGTTTCACCCTCCTGGCCGCCTGCAAACGGACGACAAAATCCTGCTCTGCCAGGAGCGCTATCTGCTTCGGCTTGCCTCGCGCGGTGGCCAGGTTCTCCGCCAGTGATTCCAGTACTATGCCGATATTTTTGATTTTCACCCTCAACTCGTCCGATATCGGCCGGTTGCACTCGATAAAAAACGAAATCTCCTCCGTTCCTCCTTCGGCTATTCGAGCCCGGAGCTGAGCGTCTACCTTCTCGTGAACGACGACTGCGGAACGCTCACGACAAACGAGGAAGGGAAGGGCGAAGCAAATGAATATGACGCCAGCCTTTTGCATGAACGATTCTCCCAGAACAGATTTTATCACGGTGTCATGGCCGTTCCAGAACGCCTCCGGCCTTGGCGTCTGCTCGTCTCAGGAGAAAGGAAAAAGCGAGCCCGAACACGCCTAGAGAAGCGAACATGACCATGCTGGCTGTATACGATTGTGTCTGATCCCGGAGCAGCCCGTTGAGCAGGGGAAATGCCCCCAATCCGATATTCTGGATCATCGTCATCAGTCCGAACGCCGTTCCCACACGCGCCTTGGACACGACCAAAGGTATGGACGGCCACAACGCCGCCGGTACGAGGACAAAGGCAATGCCCAGCGGAATCATGGGATAAGCGGGATATATTTTTGTGACCCCCAGGATGAGATGGCTGGGGATCAGGATCAACGAACCCAGGATCATCAAGGAGGCTCTTCGGCCGATTTTATCGACGAGATGCCCGGCAAAGGGTGCAAGTACCATGGACGCAAAGATGACGATGGAGGTAATGCCTCCTGCTGTACTGAACATGTGAAGGAAATTATTGAATATTTGGTAGAAAAAACCACCGGATACCTCGGCCACACGGGCAATGCCCCACTTATCGACAAAAAAGTCCGTGGAAAGCGCCGTAAACGGGAAAATGGCGGAATAAAACGTCACGCAGAGCATTGTCACGTACCAGAAGCTCGGCTTAAAATGTTTGATGTCGCTGAATACGATCTTTTCTTCTGCTTCGCCATCTTCCAGGGTGAGGGCCTTTTCGCCGCGCTTGTCCATGATAATATAAACGACATTGGCCAGGAGAGAAACAGCACAAAACAAGACAGCAGCCATCAGGGCATACTGGTACCCCCCGTACACGCTGGCAATCAACTCACCGGTGTTAAAACTGAACATCGTACCGAGACGACTGACCGTCAACGCAATACCGAACGAAAGCGCCAGTTCCTTTCCCTTGAACCAGCGGGCAAGAATGGCGCTCTGGGCCACGACCAAGGGTTCCGAGCCTGCCCCGAAAACAAAACGTCCGACAAAGAGCATGGGCAGGTTATTGGCAAACGCCACGATACCGGCCCCAAGAATAACAAGAACGGAGAAAAGCATGCTTGCCTTCCGGGTACCCAGACGATCGATGAGAAAACCACCAATGAGTACCGACAGAATGGCCGCGATGCTGTACATCGTGTACATCATGCCGACCGTACCGCGTTGAGCCCCCATATCCTCGACAAGACTGGGAGCTACGGCACCGATGATATCGTAGGCAAAATAGCTCCCGAACGTGAGCAGGCTGGCAAACAATAGTATCGTAAATCGGT
>Ga0180431_10005379_pt1 | contig 15608 bp, 15 predicted proteins | sample SS_ome_11_FD_132459 | JGI IMG/M metagenome (GOLD analysis project Ga0180431, IMG submission 132459) | Hypersaline lake sediment archaeal communities from the Salton Sea, California, USA - SS_1_MS_1 metaG | ecosystem: Environmental > Aquatic > Non-marine Saline and Alkaline > Hypersaline >... | reverse complement strand
TTCTTCGACATTCATACTTTATGGCTTCTCTGTATTCATATAAAAAGCTTTCTGCGAAAGTATATAAACTGAATTGGATTATGATGTATTATGCTTGCTGTAACATCCTTGACTGCTTATTTGTTCTGTCCTAGGAAGCTATTTCTCGAAAAAGTGATGGGTTATGCAGAGATTCCTAAGGCCGTGCTAGTTAGGGGCGCGATTAAGCACAAAGTATTCGAAGAGATGGGCAAGCATGAAGCAAATATTGTTAGTTCTTTTACAAAAGGCGTTACAAAAGAGCAGATTCTTGATAAGTATAATTCAATTTATTCAGAGATTCTAAGAAGAGTAATTCTTAACAGTAGAAAACAGCTGAGCCTGGTCAAATTACTTCCTATTTCTGCATTTAAGCAGTTTCACCCTATTTTTCAGCAAGAGGCCGCAAGCAGAGCAGAGATATTATTTAATTTCATTAAGGAAAAGAATATTTTTGGTATGGATTTGTGGGAAAGCATGACTCCTAAGGTTAAATCAGAGTATAAGATATCTGCAGAAAAATTAGGTCTTTCTGGAAAAATTGACCAGGTATTAGTGTATCCAGAGAGTATTGTTCCTATTGAGATTAAGTCTGGCTCTGCCCCTAAAGAGGGAGCCTGGGAGAATCATAAGGTGCAGCTTGCTGCTTATGTATTGATGCTGGAAGATATGTTTAATACCTCTATCGAAGCAGGGTATGTTAAATATATGGATGAGAACATTTCCCGGCGCATTGAGATTAATCCGTTTTTAAGGGATCAGGTAAAGAGTCTTGTTAAAGATGTTCAGGGATTGCTATCTTCCAAGGTCCTGCCTAAAAAAGTCTCTAACACAAATAAATGTGAAAAGTGTGGTCTGAAAAAAATATGTTACAGTGATGATATCGCCGAAAAAGCGCAACATTTAAATAGAATAGCGTCTAATTCAAATACATAAAAATAAGTTTTGAGGGTGAAATAATATGGCTGAAAATAACAAGCATTTCTCAAAGAAATTGATTGGTAAGACAGTAGTTAGCAAGGCAGGAAAGCGGTTTGGAGAGGTTGGAGATATTGTTTTTGAGACAAAGTCTGGTGAATTAATAAATCTCGTACTAAAAAGTCCTACTAGCTATACTGAAAAGTTGGAATTAGAAAAGGATAAAGAAGGCAAGTTATTGATTCCTTTTTCTGCAGTTATTGCTATGGGTGATTTCATGGTGATTTCTGAAGAAGATATTATCTAATTTTTTCCTTTTATTTGTTAAACCAAAACTATTTAAATCAGTAGTCGCTAGTCTTTTTTACAGGGGTTATGATGAATCAAAGTGTTATTTGGACTGAGAAATATAGACCATCTACTTTTGAAGAGATTAAAGGTCAAGAAGAGATAGTTTCTAAAGTTAAGGCTTTTGTTGAGCAAAAGAATCTTCCGCACTTAATGTTTGCAGGTTCTGCAGGAATTGGCAAGAGCACACTGGCTCTGGTTACTGCCAAGCAGATGTTTGGCTCTGAATGGAAGCAGAACTTTCTTGAGCTTAATGCTTCTGATGAGCGGGGAATAGATGTAGTGCGGGTCAAGGTAAAGGATTTTGCAAGAACTAAAGCTATTGGTAATGTCCCGTTTAAGATTATTTTCTTGGATGAATGTGATGCACTCACAAGAGATGCTCAGCAGGCTCTAAGGCGTACAATGGAGAATTATGCTGCTACTTGCAGGTTCATTCTTGCATGTAATTACTCTAGCAAAATCATTGATCCTATTCAATCCAGGTGTGCTATGTTTCGATTTAGGCCGCTGGCAAAAGAACACATGCTTGAATTAGTTAATTTTATTGTTGAAAAAGAGTCTTTGAATGTTGATGACGCTGCTAAAGAGGCTTTGATTGAGGTTTCTGGCGGCGACTGCAGGAAATTTGAAAATGTTCTGCAGAGTTGTGCATCTATTGCAAAAAAAATAACAACAGAGGTTGTTTATTCTATGGCTTCTACTGCCCAGCCTCAGGAGATTAAAGACTTGCTCAGGATAGCAATTCAGGGAGATTTTCTTAATGCAAGAAAACAATTATTAGATGTAATGCTTCGCTATGGTCTATCTGGTTTAGACATAATTAAACAAATTCAAAAAGAGATTTGGGAGCTTGATTTAGATTCTAGGCAAAAAGTTGCTTTGATTGACAAGTGCGGTGAGATAGAGTTTAGATTAGTCGAAGGTTCTGATGAGTATGTTCAATTAGAGGCTCTGCTTGCTCAAATTTGTTCTGTTAAGAATTAAAAGTAAATAAAAAAATAATTTACTCTGCAGTATCTCCAGAGCTTTTTACTGTTAATGACGTCTGCATAAATTCTTCGTAGTCATATTGTGCTTCGAGTGTTATTAGTTGTTCAAAGTCGGTTCTTGTGCTTATTGTCTGTGTACAGGTAACTATTTTCTTGCCGTTAAATAATGTAGTGTATCCTTCTGCTACTCTTCCAGATGTATCTAGTCCAGTACAGCTTAATCCAGGCAGATTACTGTCAACTTTAACATATACACTGTTTTTATTTTTTCTTTCTGTTGTATCGCATAATGTGTTTAGTCCGTACACTTCTCCGGTTCCTGCGTTTATCACTTCAAAACTAAATCCTATTTTGTCTCTTGATCTTGCACTTTCTTTGAAATTTGCAAATTGAATTGGTCCTGCTGAGTTGAATATTGGTTTGTCAGTGTTTATTTCACATATTCCTCCAGGCGCAGGGCTTAGTATGTTGTCTCGCACACAAATTTTGCTTACTGCTTTTGTGTCGTATAGATAGCACATGCTTGCTCGTAAAGGCAGGTTGATTTGTCCGCCAGTTATTGGCGTGATATGGTTAAGTTCTCTGAATTCCACAAATACTGGTGCTCCCGGTATGACATTTCCTTGAGAGTCTTTTCTTGTTTCAGCTAAATCATCTTGCGGCATTGCTGTGAGGTCTTCCTCTAATTTGCCAAATTCTGCAGGATTGATACCAGATAATTTTATTCGCACATTTTCTTTTGCTACTGCTGCTTCTCCCTTGTTTTCTAGTTTTATTACTATGTCAAACGGGTCTCTTCCGCCGTCAAAGACTTCTGTTCTCATGTCTACAAATCCAGAGATTACTCCGGTTGTTCCACCGATAAATGGTGAGGTTATTTCTATTGGTTCTCCTCCACCTGTACATCCGATTAGAAACATTAGTACTGCAATTGCCGCGAAAAAGTATGTTTTTTTCATTTTATCAATCCCTCATATTTAATACAGAAATATGTTATTCTCGATTATATAAACTTTTCGCTCTATACGCATTTAAGTTAAGCAGTAATGCTGCCTTGCGCAGTTTTCAAAGTTATGCGCCTAGTTTGATAAATCTGGTTTAAAATCAAATTAAGAAGCTTAACAAAGCGCAGCATTACTGTGCGCGCGTATTTAATATATTGAAACTATCTCTAGGTCTTTAAATACACTTGTTCTGTAGCCATAATCTAGTGTTACACTCATTGGAGTAGTGTATGCATCCTCTCCTCTTGTCATGAGCTCGCAGAACACTTGTCCCTGGCCGTTGGTAAGTCTGATATGATTATTATCTAATGGTTTGCATGTTGGTTTTACAGATACTCCTGCTACCTGCACATCGCGCAGCTCAACATAATCTATTTCATCAAATGCAAGGCCTTCTGTGAATGGACTGCATTTATCAAGATGATTTCCGCCTGATCTGAATACCTCTCCTCCGCCAACATTCTGCACATGTATCTTGAATCTTGTTCTGTCAGGACTTGGTTCTACCTCTATATTAGTGACTGCAACTGGTCCGCCCTGTCCGCCACCTAAGCCAACTGAAGTAGGCGTGCATATTTTTGGTCTTGTTGTTGGAGCATATGGATTTGGGTCTATGCAAACTGGTGCTGTTGCAATTGTTTGATACCCATAGCATGCTGTTGCCAAGAGTCTTACAGGATATTTGTCTATATTTCTTGGGCTTAATGGCGCGATTGTTCCTTTAAAGCTCACCACATCCATTCCTCCCTGTGTAACAAATTGTGTTTTGCCTTGAACATGCGGGATTTCTACTCCCCACTCTAGTACGCCTGTGATTATTGATGGGTCAAATCCAGATAAGTATATTCTGTCATTAGCTCCTCCTACTGTGTATGCTCCTCTGTTTTCTACCTCTATTAATGCATTAAATGGTTCTGTATCAAATAATCTTGTTGGAGGCAGGTTTGGAGCAAATCTTAGTGTAAGTCCTTGCGAGCCTGTTCTGTAGTTTGTTGTTAAATCTGTCTCTTTGCCTTGCTGTCCAATTCCATTACATGCACTTGTGAATATAGCCAGAATCAATAATGTGATAATGATTGTTTTTCTCATTTTTATTGTGTTTATTTTTTGTTTTTATATATTTTTTGCTGTTATTTTCTTTATCTCGATTTTTTTCACTATTCTATCTCTGTAGCCGTAGTTTACTTCAATTGATAGCGGCGCAGTGTACGCCCCTTGTGATTTATCTATTCCTTCTTCAAGTGTGCACACCACTCTTGTCTCTCTGGTTAGTTTTATTTTTTCTGGTCTGCATTTTAGAGGAGTTTCTGATAAATGCGCATTTAATTCTACTATGTTCCAACTCTCTGTTCCTAGTGATTTGCCAGTGCATGCGTCATATACTTTATCTTTCATCATTGCATCGCCTTGGCCTACATTTTGTAGTGTGATGTAGAATTCTGGCTGTATTTTTGCAGCATCTTCATGGAATAGCATTTTTGGCTCTACAGACGATACTGCTACTGGCGCCCCCTGCCCTCCTGAGAAGGTTTGTTTTCTGACTACGCAAGGTTTTGTTTTTACCATTCCTGTTAAGTCTGGATCTATGCACATTAATGCTGTTGCTTCTGTTTTGTATTGATAGCATGCTGTTGCAGTTATTTCTGTCGGATAATGTTCAAGTTGCGGCCCTAGCGTGCGTGTTTTTATTTTGAATCTTAGTATGTCTTGCGAGCCTGCTGGATTAAAAACTGATTTTCCATCTAAGTCAAAGCGTTCATCTGCAGAACCATCTGTGATGATTTGTTGTTCCTCTACCCCGATTGCAAGCATTCCTCTTCGTATGTCTGTTGCGCCCTTGTTCTGTATTTTTATTCCAGCCTCAAAAGATCTGTCTTCATATAGTTCTGATGGCGGCATATCTTTTAAAAAAGTAAGAACTGCTCCTTGTGTTCCTTTGTGAACTTCAGGTATTTTGATTTGTTCTTTTGTTGTAATATATCCGCAGCTAGAAAGAAATATTGCAAGCATCATGCATAAAATTATTTTTTTCATTTTATTCTCGCTCACTCTCTACAGACATCGCCCTCTGTGTCGAGTAGCTGTATTCATACTTTGCAGACACTTTGAAGTTCTTTATGGCAATAGTGTCTTGACCCATTAATGCATTATAATCTGATATTTTGGTGTGCGCCCTGAAAGTGTAAGCAATTATGTCTTTTTCTTTGTTTATCTTGTTCAATTCCGATTCTGGAACAGTATATGCGTTTACTATGGCATCATCACACACTGCAGCATCTGCATCTAATAGCTTCTCGCAAATAGTTGCTTCTACAGATATTCCGTTTATGTCTGTCACCTCAATACCCTTTGGTACAAAGAGAACGAGGTTTTTTAATTTTGTGAGTTTGCCCAGCCATACATTATCTATTGTCACACCCAATGTAGGTCCTTGCTCTATGCCTGATGCAGGCCCATAGATTCCTACTGGTTGTGTCGCAACATCCTGCCCAATACCAATCATTATTGGCCCTTGGGTATATACTGTTGATGGCTTTTTGTCTGGGAAATCTTCTAATGGATCTATATTTTCTCGGCGGTATTCTCTAAGCAAATCTTTTTCAATTAAATATGCTCTTTGATACGCTCTTGTTGAGAATGTGAAGTCTGCGGTTAGTTTGAATGTGTAGTGTTCTGCATTTAAGTTGTCAAATATGCAGTCTATTGCTGCTTCTTCAAGCGTCTCTACTTTGAATTTGTCATCTGGTATTATTTTATTTGCAGCTATTGCCTTGCCTTTCCCCTCTGCAACGCACTTTAGCTGTATTGTAAGTGGTTCTGCAATTGTCTCTGCTCGAAGTGTAGAGTACACTGTGACAGGGTCGCCGGCATAGAACTTAGGTTGTGCAGCTTTTAGAGGTTCTAAAAATACACCTAGCATTTTTTCCGCTCCTTTATCCACTTCCCCAGTGTAATAGTCTCCCGAGGCAATTTTTATGCTTCGCGTAGTTTCTTTTACAACAGTTTCTTGAATTCCAACTATGGCTTCTGTGAACGCAAACCATCCTTGAACCACAGAGCTAGTCATATAACTTATCGCAGTTGCTGGCGAGACATTAGGTATCATATACCCTTGGTCTCCTGCATAATCTTGTACCATTGGCATGAATGAGAAAGCAAGCAGGGCTATCCAGAATACCATATATAGAAAGCTCATTCGCGGATAGTCTTGTTCATGCCAGAATAAAAGATAAATTATCCAGACTGGATTAAACACCATCAGCATGCCTCCAAAAGCATATGAGTTTCCTATCCACATATATGCCAGTGGCATCACAAGCGCACTCAAGGCAAAACAGACTATTATTGCCCTCCAGTCATCACGGTATCTCTGCCGGAATCTTAGTGCGATTATAGCGTATATTACGAAAAATATTGTCCAGGTATAGAAATTAATTCCGCCTCCGCGGTATCTTGTAAAAACATCAAGAAGGTGAATAAAACCTACCAGGATTATGCTGCCCCATCCTGCAAAAAAACTTCTTATGGTTGCGGTATTTGATGTCATTTCATTCAGCAGTTATTTCTAACTTGATTATGTTGAGTGCTGTCAGCGGAGTCAGTTCAATGTAGTTGTTTTCTTCTTCAATAACATCAGATATGTCTACTGTGTATGTTGGAGTTCTTTGGTCTATCATATACAGTCTTCCGTTGATATTTAGTCTTGCGTTTTTTAGTTTGTTGTCATCTATAAATTTGATTGTGAGTCTAACGTCATTCAAATTGTCAATTATAGTAGTATATAATTTGTTGTCTACTATAAAGTAATCTGCAAAGCTTTTTGTTGTGTCCAGCATGGTTTTTATTCTCATCTGTTCTATTGACGCGCTTCCAGAAGATAATATTATTTCTACTTCATTTTTGCCTATCTGCAGGTCTTCTTTGTATAAATCTTTTCTGTTTAAGCTGTCACACTCTGGAACTCCTGAGAAAACATTTCTTTTGTTTATGTATATGTCCATGACACCTACCTTGAATTGGTCGCATAATGGATAGAAATCCATCCAAGCTCTCTCAAAGTTGTTGTATTCTTCTTGGCTTATTGGAAGAGATATTTTTCCTGCCAATTTGCTCATGTCTTTCACATCTCCTACGACTTTTATGTCATTTAGTTCATACTGTCGGGCAGGCATACCAAATCCTTCTAAGTAAAACACTAATGTGTTTTTTTCTTTTAGGTAATTATTGTTTATTGTTATTGGTGGAGGATTGTTTTGTCTTACCTCGCCCTCAAAGATATCATAATCATTAAATTTTATTTTTAATATTCCTTTACGAAGCGGCGCTGCAAAACTTAAAAATACATTTTGCGTATTTGCAGGATCTGCTATACCAAATGTGTGTTCTTTTCGGTCTGTTTTGTATAGTGTTTTCTGTATTGTGAATGAATTTATATTGGCAAGTATCTCTGCTTTTTTAGATTCATGTAGATACAAGTTTGGCATATAATGATCAAATTCAGTGTCTCCCACATAATCCATTCTGCCTATTGGAGCTCTAAGCAAGTATTGTTTCTGCATAATTTCTCCTGTTTCTGAGAAATTGTCTTCTGCAAACAGTTCCTCTCTTGCTGATGGAGGCAAGAACAATATATAGAAAACTAAGATTATTGTTATTATCCCTATTAGTGATGCTGCAGTAGCACTTTGTTGTGCTCTTGCTCTTTTTTTCATCTAATCACCTTTTTTTAATGATATTATATACTCTGACGAAAGTATATATAAATGTTTTTCTTTTTTTGCGCTATATAGTCAGGCAGGGTAAGTTTTAAATGCTAGCTTGATTTTTATGTGTTTATGAAAATAATTAGTTCCCATTTCAAGAAAGGAGACGCAAAAATAAAGATTGAATCTCTCGATGACCTTTGGTATTTGAGCCAGATTATCGATGCAGGCGATATTGTTAAAGGAAAGACTCTCCGTAAGATCAAGGTAGGCAGTGCTGAAAAAGAGGCTGTACGAAAATCTGTTTTTATTGTGCTAAAAGTAGAAAAAGTCGAGTTTTCTAAGACCACAAATCGGCTGAGAGTTCTTGGAACAATTATAGAGGGCCCAGAAGATGTTCAGAAAGGAAGTTATCATACCTTTAATATCGAGGAAGATACGATAATTACACTGGTTAAAGAACAATGGCCTGCTTATCAGATTAAGCAGTTAAAAGACGCTGCACAGGCATCTGATATTAAGATTTTGATTTGTGTTTTTGACAGGGAAGATGCTTTTTTTGCTTTGATGAAGCGGGCTGGTCACGAGGTTTTGACACACATCAAAGGAGATGTTGCTAAAAAAGCAGTAGACGAGCCTGTTAAAGCTACTTTTTATTCTCAGATAATAAAACAGCTGGAAGAATATGATAAGCGTTTTAAATTAGATAAGATTATTCTTGCAAGTCCTGCGTTTTGGAAAGAAGAGCTGTTCAAGGTTTTAAAGAACGATGATCTAAAAAAGAAGATTGTTCCTGCCTCTTGTTCCTCTGCAGATGAGTCTGCTATCACAGAGGTTTTAAAGCGCGAAGAAGTTCAAAAAGCCTTGAAAGAAGAAAGAGTTAGCGAGGAATTGTCTTTAGTTGAGCAGGTCTTGTCTGAAATATCTAAGCAAGGTCTTGCGGCGTATGGTTTGGATGAAGTTGAGCAGGCAGTTAATTCTGGCGCAGTTAAAGATTTGCTTGTTACAGATGCTTTGATAATGAAATTACGGGAAGAAGAAAAGTTTGCGCGGTTAGACGATATAATGAAATCTGCAGATAAGAATCGGGCAGGCATTCACATAATTTCTGTTGAGCACGCTGGCGGTAAAAAATTAGAGGGCCTTGGAGGCATTGCAGCATTGCTGCGGTTCAAATTAAGTTATTAAACTGCCGAATATAATTAGCAAAATCTATTCTCGATGACATAAATGTTTATATATATCCCTGCTATTTCTTTACTCTGGGATAACAACGAAATTTAACGGTTTTTGTTTTGCATTATTATCCCCTCTTTGTAGTGCATCAAAAACGTAACATATAAATAGTGGTTTAGTTTTACCTCAGGTTAATAACAAAAAAAGGGGGGAGGTAGATATGATAGTTAAAGAAGAATTTTTAAGCAAGTTACGTCGGTATTTTGCTCTTAATTTATATGAAGTTAAAATTTGGGCAGCGCTATTGTCTAGGGGTGTAGCAACCGCAGGAGAACTTTCTGATATTGCTAATGTTCCTAGATCCAGAAGTTACGACGTTCTGGAAAGTCTTGAAAAAAAGGGATTTGTGATAATGAAGTTAGGTAAGCCTATCAAATATATCGCCGTTCCGCCTACTGAAGTTATTGAGCGGGTTAAAAAGAATATGCGCGAAGAGGCAACTATGAAAGTTAAAAGGCTTGAAGATCTAAAAACTACAGATGTTCTTGGCGAGCTTCAGTCACTGCATAAGCAAGGTATTGAGGTTATTGACCCTACTGATTTAAGCGGCAGCATAAAAGGCAGGCATAATTTGTATAATCATTTAGAGCTTACCATAAAGAATGCTCAAAAATCTGTTACTCTTATGACAACTTCGCAGGGATTTATGCGAAAAGTGGAAGGTTTAAAACCTGTTTTTGAAAAACTTAAGAAAAAAGGAGTCAAGATAAAGATTGCAGCCCCCCTAAATAGAGAAACAAAGAAATCTGTTAGTGAAATTTCTTCTGTGGCAGATGTCCGCAATATTGATTCTAAAGCACGGTTCTGTATAGTTGACGGTAAAGAGATAGTCTTTATGGTTCTTGACGATAAAGAAGTGCATCCTACGTATGATGTTGGCATCTGGGTGAATTCTCCTTTTTTCGCAAAAGCTATGGAGGGCTTGTTTGAGACGACCTGGAAAGGCATAAAAAAATAAACTTTTATTTTTTTCTTTTATTGTGATATAATGGACTTGAAAAAACTAGCCGAAACATTACACCCGCTTGAACGCAAAGTATTGCCTGTTCTTGATAAATTTAAGACTGTTCCTCAGATTGTTTCTGCTACTGGCTTAAAAGAGATAGAAGTTGTGCGCGCTCTGCAGTGGATGCAGAACAAGGACATTGTAAATATTGATACTGAACTTAAGGAAGTTGTAATGCTGGATAAGAATGGTGAGAAGTATATCAAGGATAAGCTTCCAGAACGGCGGTTTATAGAGACTCTTAAAGATAAAGAGCTCTCACTTACTCGTCTTGAAAAATCTGGTTTGGCTAAAGATGAATTGAATATCTGTCTCGGCGCTCTCAGAAAAAAAGCAATGATTCTTATCACAAAAAATAAAGATTTGCGCGTTAAGCTTACTGACCAAGGGAAAAAGTTTTTGACAAAGGATTTCCCTGAAGAATCTTTTCTAAACAAAACATTTCCACTAGAAATCAAAAGCCTTGCTGCTGAAGAAAAATTTGCGCTTAATAATCTTAAGAAGCGAAAAAACATTGTCAAGGTTGAATTGCAGAAGATAAAAAAAGTCGAGCTTCTTCCTGCTGGCAAAAAATTGATTACCATGGGCATCAGCGATGAGAAGGTAATAGATTCTCTCACACCTCAAATGCTGCGCACAGGTTCTTGGCGTGACAAGGCATTTAGACGCTATGATGTTAAGATTAATGTTCCTAAGATTTATGGCGGCAAAAAGCAGAATTACTCGCGCTTTCTTGACGGCGTAAGAGAAAAGTTTGTTGAATTGGGATTTATTGAGATGACTGGTCCGCTTGTCGAGTCGGAGTTTTGGAATATGGATGCTTTGTTCATGCCGCAGTTCCATTCTGCACGGGCTATTCATGATGCGTATTATGTTGAAGTTAAGAAGCCTGAAAAATTAGACGATTCATTTGTAAAAAAAGTTAAAGCTGCTCATGAGACCGGCGGAAATACAGGAAGCCGCGGTTGGCAGTATGATTTTGATGTTAAGCGAACTCATAATCTTGTGTTAAGGACACAGGGAACTGCGTGTTCTGCACGAATGCTTGCATCAAAAGATTTGCAGATTCCTGGAAAGTATTTTGCTATCGCAAGATGTTTTAGGCCAGATGTTGTCGATGCAACTCATGCAGCTGATTTTTATCAGACAGAAGGTATTATTGTTGAAGAAGGATTAAACATAACTCACTTGTTTGCTTTGCTTGAGATGTTTGCAAAAGAGTTTGCTGGTGCAGAAGAGATAAAACTTGTTCCAGGTTATTTTCCTTTTACAGAGCCAAGTGTTGAGCTTTTTGCAAAGCACCCGGTTCTTGGTTGGGTAGAGTTGGGAGGAGCAGGCATCTTTAGACCGGAAGTTGTCAAGCCTTTGCTTGGAAAAGACATTCCAGTTCTTGCTTGGGGCATTGGCATAGACCGAATTGCGATGTTCAAGCTGGGAATAAAAGATATCCGCCAGTTATTTTCACACGATTTAGAATATTTAAGAAATGCTAAGGTGATCTAATGCCAACATGCACATTTTCATTAAAAGATTTGAATTCATTGGTTAAAAAACCTATAAAACAGTCTGAATTAAAGAGTTTACTAGCATATGCTAAAGCAGAATTAGAGGGTGTTTCTGGTGATGAAATAACTGTTCAGTTTAATGACACTAATCTTCCTTATTTGTGGTCTGTCGAGGGGCTTGCTGTTTTTTTGCGCGGAGTTTTAGGCAAAGAAAAAGGCATACCTAAGATTAAAATCAATAAAGGAACCTATAAGATAAATGTTGATTCTTCTGTTAAATCAGTTCGCCCGTGCATAGCTGCCTTTGTTGCTAAAGGCAAAAAAATTAATGATCATTTTTTAAAGCAGTTGATTCAGATGCAGGAAAAGTTCTGCGAAGCATATGGCCGGCGGCGTGAAAAGATTGCTATTGGGGTATATCCTGCAAAGAAAATTTCTTTTCCAGTTTCTTACAAAGCTGTTCCTCCAAGAAGCATTAAATTCATTCCTCTAGAATTTCTGAAAGAGATGGATTTGCTGGAGATTCTTGATCAGCACCCAACTGGCAAGGAATATGCTTGGATATTAAAAGATTTTAAGAAATATCCGTTATTGATTGACGATAATAAAGAAGTGCTTAGTTTTCCTCCGATTATTAATTCAGAGAATACTGGCAGATTGGATTTAGCAGACGAGGAGATTTTCTTTGAGGCCACAGGAACAGATTTAGAGTCTGTTAATCTTGCAGCAAATATATTTGCGCAGTTATTTTATGAAAGAGGTTTTGATATTTATTCTGTAAATGTTAGTTATTCAAGACGTCAAGTTGCTACGCCAGAATTCAAGACAAGCACCCTTAAGTTCAATAAAGCAGATGTTGTCAAGATTCTAGGCAAAGAGTTGAAAGATTCTGAAGTAAAGAAATTACTTGAGATGGCGAGATATAATTTTTCTAATTATAAAGTCACTATACCTGCTATTCGGCACGATATTATGCATCCTGTTGATGTTGTAGAGGATATTGTAATAATGTATGGTTATGATAATATTAAGCCCGCCCCTTTGACATCATACACTCGCGGCAAAGCTTTGAACATAAGGCATTTTATTGATAAAGTTCGTGAAATAATTGTTGGGCAGGGTTATCAAGAAGTTGCAAGCCCAATTCTATCTAACAAGGAAATTCTCTGCAACAAGATGAATATCAAGGATTTCGGGTGTGTTGAAATAAAGAATCCCACGTCCTTGAATTACTCAACTTTGAGGTCTTGGCTTTTGCCAGGCTTGATGGATGTTTTAATGCGTAACAAGCATGTTGATTATCCTCAGAAGATTTTTGAGCAGGGCATTGTTAGTGTTATGAAGGATAATAAAATTAATGATTTTGAGAGGATTTCAGTTCTTTCTTGTCACGCTAGTTCAGATTATACTGAGATAAGGCAAGTTTTGGACTATTTATTCCGAATGATTGGAGCAGAATATACAGTAGAGGATACAGAGCACGGCTCTTTTATCAAAGGGCGTGTTGCAAGGATATCTGTAAATGGAAAAAAGGTTGCATTTATTGGAGAAGTCAGCCCAGTTGTATTGAATTCTTTTGGTGTGGACATGCCTGCGGCAGCATTTGAGCTAAACATTACAGAATTATTTAGAATATTAAACAAATAAAAAAATTAAATAAATTCTCTTAAAGAATTTATTCTTTGTTTTCTTCAGGCGCTTTTTTTACAGTTTTCTTAACAGCTTTTTTCTTCACAGTTTTCTGCTCTGTTTTTGCTGCCTTCGCAGAACTTTTGTTCTGTGAATTTGGAACTTTTGTTCCAATTTTCTTAACTGCCTTTTTTGCTTTTGGCTCTGCAGGTGCTCGTGTTGCCAACTTACTTCTTCTTAGTTTCCTAGGCCTTACTTTCTTCTCTTTTGGTTTCGTCTCTCTTGCCTCTAAGCCTATTTTTTTGAAAGCTGCTGCAACATCTGCATGGCTTGCGCCTTTTTTAATATCAATTTTTTCATCTAGTGCTTCTAGATGTAGAATATTACATTTTCTTCTTCGAGTTTCGCCGTCAATCATAACAAATCTGTCATCAAGAAATTCAACAACAACACATTTTTTGCCAGCGTCTCTGCCAGCGATTTTCATGCATAATTTTCCGATTTCAATCATTTTTTTGCCTCCATTTCCCAGAGTAGCAGTTGCCTTGACTACTTGGAGATTATTTTGCTCTTGCTTTTTGTGTTATTTTTTTGCGGGTGCACTGCGTGCAAAGAGTTCCGCCATATGGTCTTGTTGGTCTTTTCTGTGTTTTTGGTAGTTTCTTCATCTTGCCAGGAAGTTCTCTTGCAGTTCCTGCAAGTACTTTTCCGCATTCAGGGCACTCTATTTTTGAAGGCTTGCGCCTTTTGTAGTGCACTTTAGTCTCGCCTCCAGGCGTCTTAACTTTGACTCTTCTGAATGTTCTTGATTTTTTTCTTCCTTCGACCATACCCATCAGGAATTATAGTTCATTTAAAAAGCTTTGTATCTTTAAAGGCAACATTTATAAATGTTCAACATTGATTTATCCACTAGAATGAGAGTATATCTTGATAATGCCGCAACCACTAGAATAGCGCCAGAAGTAGCTGAAGCCATGCTGCCTTTTTTCATAGAAAAATACGGAAACGCATCTAGCATACATTCTTTTGGTGAACAGGCAAAAGAGGCCCTAGAAAATGCAAGAGAACATTTTGCTAAGTACATTAATGCAGAGTCTGATGAGATAATTTTCACTAGCGGCGGTACAGAGAGCGACAATCTTGCAATAAGAGGCACTGCCCAAGCCCTAAAAGATAAAGGCAATCACATCATAACCTCTGCTTTTGAGCACCCTGCTGTTTTAGAGACTTGCCAGGCGCTGGAAAAAGAAGGTTTTGAAATCACATACCTCCCTGCATCAAGAGACGGATTTGTTGATACTGAAAAAGTAAAAAGCGCTCTGAAAGATAATACTATTTTAGTTACCATAATGCATGCTAATAATGAAATTGGCACTATTCAAGATATTGAAAAGATTGGCGAAATTTGCAGGGAAAAAGGTATTTTGTTTCACACAGATGCTGTTCAGTCATTAGGAAAAAGCCCGATAGATGTCAAGAAAATGCACATTGATCTGGCCTCTTTCTCAGCCCATAAGATTCACGGCCCAAAAGGAATGGGTATACTGTATGTCCGAAAAAAAGTTAAGATAAAAAAATTGTTTTATGGTGGTGCTCAAGAGATGAACTTAAGGCCTGGCACAGAAAATGTCTCTGGCGCAGTTGGTTTTAGCAAAGCCCTGGGCATGATTACTGAAGAAGACATTAAGAGAATGACTGAATTGCAAAATTATTTAATTGATGAGTTGTTAAAGATTCCCGAGGCCTGCCTTAATGGTTCAAGAAAAAACAGGCTCTGTAATAATGTGAATGTTTCTTTTTCACATATTGAAGGAGAGTCTATCCTGCTCGGCCTGGATGACAAAGGCGTTGCTGTTTCAACAGGCTCTGCTTGCACATCACAAAAATTAGAACCTAGTCATGTTTTGCTCGCACTGGGAGTAAAGCCAGAAGATGCTCATGGAAGCATTAGGTTTTCATTGAGTAAATACACAACTAAAGAAGAAATAGATTATGCAATTAATTCCGTAAAGACAGTTGTTGAAAATTTAAGAAAAATTTCGCCATTAGGTAAATAAAATGTATTCAGAAAAAGTAATAGATCATTTCAAGAACCCGCATAATGTCGGCAAGATTGATGATGCTGACGGCACAGGCGTAGTTGGCAATAGAGCATGCGGCGATGTTATGAAGCTTTACATTAAAATTGAGGATAATAAAATTGTTGATATAAAATTTGAGACAATGGGCTGTGCAGCAGCCATTGC
>Ga0180431_10005375_pt1 | contig 15618 bp, 13 predicted proteins | sample SS_ome_11_FD_132459 | JGI IMG/M metagenome (GOLD analysis project Ga0180431, IMG submission 132459) | Hypersaline lake sediment archaeal communities from the Salton Sea, California, USA - SS_1_MS_1 metaG | ecosystem: Environmental > Aquatic > Non-marine Saline and Alkaline > Hypersaline >... | reverse complement strand
CGGCCTTCCCCGCCGAGGACATCGGGGAAGGCGCCTTCCCCCGCACTCTCGATGTCGCCGGGGACGTGGCCGTCGCCCGGGGATGAATGCAGGTTTCAGATTTCAGCCAGAGGCGCGGGGACGCGTAGGGATTGTAGCGGCGGCAACCTCGTACCCACTCACCCACTCAATCACCCAATCACGAAACGACTCAACCACAAGCCCCTCTGCGTTCTTTGCGTCAGGCGTGGAAAGGAAGAGAAGGCCATGACTTGCATGCACCGCGAATGGTTCCAGCTACCAGGGCCTTGACACGGCGTTCACGGGGGTTAATATATTCCGTTTCGGGTATATATCAGAGGTCGAATGTATAGGAGGGTCGAGGATGCCTTGGGTCAACCAGGAAATGTGTACGGGATGCGGTACGTGCCTCGAGTCGTGCCCGGTGGACGCGATTTCCATCCAGGACAACGAGAGGGCGCTCATCGACGAGGAGGAGTGCATCCGGTGCGGGGTCTGCCACGACGTCTGCCCGGAGGAGGCGGTGCGTCACGACAGCGAGCGGATCCCGGAGCTCGTCGAGGCCAACATGGCCTGGGTCGAGAAGCTGCGGGGCAAGTTCGAGACGGAGAAGGAGAAAAAGGAGGTGCTCGAGCGCCTCGTGAGACATTTCGACATGCAACTGAAAGTGGTACAGAAGACGCAGGAACGCCTGCAAGCCTTGCAATGAGGGTCTGCGCCTTCCAGGAGGCAACACCATGGATCTAGACTGCGACGTCGCGGTTCTGGGCGCGGGACCGGCGGGCCTCACTGCGGGAATCTACCTGGCCCGGGCGGGCCTGAAGGCCGTTCTTCTCGAGAAGCTCGCTCCCGGCGGCCAGGCCGCCACGACGGACGTCATCGAAAACTACCCCGGATTCCAGGCGCCGGTGGGTGGGTTCCGGCTCACGGAAAACATGCGCCAGCAGGCGCAGACGTTCGGCGCGGACATCCGGACCGGAGAAGCGCTGGGCATCGAGGAGGACCCGGCGGGAGGGGGCAAGCGCATCCGCCTGAAGGACGAGACGCTTCGCGCGCGCGCGGTGGTCGTCGCGACGGGCGCCGGCTACGCGAAGCTCGGCGTCCCCGGTGAGGATCGCTACTGGGGCAAGGGCATTTCCTGCTGCGCGACCTGCGACGGCATGTTCTACCGCGGCAAGCAGGTGGTCGTCGTCGGCGGGGGGGACACGGCAGTCCAGGAGGCGCTTTTCCTCACCAAGTTCGCCAGGAAGATCACGCTCGTACACCGCCGCGACCGTCTGCGGGCCGCCAAGCCGCTCCAGGACCGTCTCCGAAGCCACGGGGACCAGGTCGCGTTCGTGTGGAACACGGTCGTCGAGGAGATCGAAGGAAGCGCGCACGTCGAGGGGGTCCGCCTGCGCGATCTCGACACGGGGGAGACGAGCCGGATGGGGTGCGACGGTGTGTTCGTTTTCGTCGGTTTCACGCCGAACACGGCGTTTCTGAAGGGGACGCTCGATCTCGATGCGAGGGGCTACATCCTCACGGACGAGACCATGGCGACGTCTCACCGGGGGATCTGGGCCGCGGGGGACTGCCGGAAGAGGCCGTTCAGGCAGGTCGTCACCGCCTGCGGGGAGGGGGCGGTCGCCGCGCACGAGGTCGACCGTTTTCTGGGGGACGTCGTGCCCGAGGCGACGGACACCGACTTCGGGGAAATTGCCGGCCGGGGGCTCAGCCTGGTGCTGGCCTGGAAGTCGTCTTCCGAGGAAGCGCAGCAGGAGGCGTCGCGGGTCGAATCGATCGCTCCGCGTTTCGAGGGGCGAGCGACGTTCTGCCGGCTCAACCTGGATGCCGGAAAGGAGACGGCCGGTCGCTACGGGATCCATTCCTGCCCCACGCTCTTGCTTCTGCGGGACGGAAAGGAGATCAAGCGCGTGGAGGGGGTGTGCAGTGAGGGCGAGATCGAGGCGGTCCTCGAGGAAGCCCGATCGGAAGGAGAAGGGTAACCCAGCGGAATCACCGGGGCGGGTTCTTGTGAACGGGGCCGCCCCGGACATCATGAAGAGGAGAGAATCATGTCCGAGAACGCTGTCAACGTGACCGACGAGAATTTCGCCGACCTCACGGGCCAGGGGGTGGCGCTGGTGGATTTCTGGGCCGAGCGATGCCCTCCCTGCCACGTGCAGGGGCCCATCGTGGAGAAGCTCGCCGGGGAGTTTTCCGGCCGGGCCGTCATCGGCAAGCTCGACGTGGACTCGAACCCGCGGGTCCCGACCGAGTTCGGCCTGATGTACATCCCGACCCTCATCGTATTCAAGGGGGGGAAGGAGGTGGAGCGATTCACGGGTCTCACCCCGGAAGATACGTTGCGCGAGATTCTCGAGGGGAACCTGACCCTCGTCTGACCGTCCGTTGTCGCGCCCGGTCCTTTCCGACCCGTGGACGGCGGAGCCGAGAGCTGCGATCCTGGACGGAGAGAAGGCGCCGGGCCGCATCGTTGCAGGAAGGGTGGAAGCGCCATGCCTCTCTACGAGTACCAGTGCCAAGAATGCGGTGAAGTGACGGAAGTGTTGGTCTCCGGGAGCGGAAAGCCGGACGTGACCTGCGAGAAGTGCGGAAGCAAGAAGGTCGATCGGAAGTTCTCGACGTTCTCCGCGCGGATCGCCTCGGGCGGTTCGGACACCGGCTCGAGCTGCCCCACGGGGACCTGTCCGCTTTCGTGAACCCATCGGTCCCCCTGCGGAGAAACCGCGTGGTCCATTCCAGCGTGCGAAGGAGCGGACTCCTTCTGGCCGCGGGTGTCCTGCTCGTCCAGGCGGCGGTCCGGGCGCAGGAGGTCCCGTCCGGGTACACGCTCGAGGCCCGGGTGGAAAGCGCTTCGGCGCGCCCCGGAGAGGCCTTTGTCGCCACGCTGACGCTCCGCATCCCGCCGGATCATCTTGTTCACGCCGACGCCGTCGAGATCGCGATCGCCGAAGGGTCCGCGGGCAGGATCCTCGAGATCGAGAAGCCCCCTCCTCTCGAACACGTGGACCCCTTTTCCGGGGAGACCGTTTTCGAGTACGAGGCCAGCGCCGCCTTCCGGTTGCGCATCCGGGTGCCGGCGGACGCGACCGGAACGTTCGAAACGCGCGTGGGCCTCACGTACGCGGGATGCAGCGGGTCCTTCTGCGCGCTTCCCGAGACGCTGACCGCGGAGCTCAGCGTTCCCGTCGAGGGTCCGCCGGCCGGCGGCGCCGGGGAGGAGGCGGGAGAACCCGCGGGGAAGGAGAAGCCCGCGGAGCCGGAGGCGCCGGCGGCCGCGGAGCCGGAAGCGGCGCCGGCCGAGGACCTCGCCGACCGGGGTTTCCTTCTCGCCCTTCTCGCGGCTCTCGGCGCGGGTTTGATGCTGTCGCTTTCCCCGTGCGTCTATCCCCTCATCCCCGTCACGGCGGCGGTGGTCGCCGCGACGGGCGGCGACCGGAACTGGAAGAAGGGGCTGTCGCACACCTTGGTGTACGTGCTGGGCCTCTCGCTGACGTACGCGGGGCTCGGTGCGCTGGTCGCGGCGCTCGGCGGAACGTTCGGCGCGGTCAGCGGGCACTGGGCGGTGCTCGCCGCGATCGGCGTGCTGTTTCTCGTCCTGTCCTGGAACCTGTTCGGCGTCTTTGAGCTCGAGCTGCCGGCGGGTCTCCGGTCCCGGCTCGCGGCGAAACGGGCGGGAGGCGTCGTGGGGCTGCTTTCCATGGGCGCCCTCTCGGGTCTCGCCGTGTCCCCCTGCATCGCGGCGCCCATCGCAGCGGTGCTCACCTACATCTCGACGACGGGAGACGTGCTCTTCGGCGCGGCGCTCCTCTTCGTGATCGCCTGGGGGATGAGCGCCTTGCTGATCCTGGCGGGCACCTTTCCGGGCCTGGCGCAGAAGCTGCCCCGGGCGGGCTCGTGGATGCTCGCCGTGAAGACCGGACTGGGCGTCGTGCTCGTCGTGGCTTCCGTCTACTTCCTCAAGACGGTCCTGCCCGCCTGGCTCTTCACGCCCTGGCTTGCGCTTCCCCTCGTCGCCCTGGGCTTGTGGCGCGGCGTCCGGAAGACCGACCTCGCCGCGCCGCGGGCGAAGCGGGCGCTCCGCGCGGCCGGCATCACGGCGCTGGTCCTCGGCCTCTACTTCGGGACGGGCGCGGCGCTTCGGGGCGCGGACGTGCCGGTCCTCTCCGCCCTCTACCCCCGCGAGATCATGGGCGCCCCCTCGAAGCTCCACTTCCGGGAGGACCTCGAAACCGCGCTGGAGGAAGCGAAGGCGGACCGCAAGCCCGCGATGATCTTCTTCACCGGCAAGACCTGCGCGGGCTGCCGCGAGCTCGAAAGAACGGTCCTCTCCCGCGACGACGTCGCGTCCGAGGCCAAGAGGTTCGTCGTGCTGAAGGCCGACGTCGGACGGCGGGACCTGCCGGAGGGCTTCCTGAAGCGGTTCGGCGTGCGCGGCGCGCCGACCGTCGTCTGGCTGGACGGCGACGGGGAGGTCCAGGACGACCTGACGCTGGTCGGCTCCGACATCTCGCCGGAAGGGTTCCTCGCGCGGATGCGGAAGGTCCGGTGAACCCTACGGTGTTGGAAATTTCAGATTTCAGCGGGAGCGCCGCGGCTTTCTTTTTTGACTGAAATCTCCAATCTGAAATCCCTACCCGGTCATTCCTATACCGTTCGCCTAATCGCCCTTCTCCCGCTGGCCCTCCTTCTTGGGATGCCGTTCCCTCCGCCTCATTTTCCCCCGTTCTCCCGGGACGGCCTGCTCCCCCGGGCCTCGATCTGTCGCCCCTTCGAGAAGGACCAGAGAATCCCACCCGTCGTCGCGGGGTCCGCGGAAAGCAGGTGCAGGGAGTAATCCCGGCAATAGGCGAGAATCCCTGCGCACGGTGTTCCTGGCACGCGGAGGTTCGTGAGCCCCCCCGTCCCCGAAGGCAACTTGTATTGCCAGAGAAGAGAACCGTCCCTTCCGGAAAGACAGAGGATGCCGGGGTTCTCGGAAGATCCCGCGACCACGTCGTCGCAATCGTCTCCGTCGACACGGGCCAGGCAAAAGAAATGGACCTTCAATCCGGTTTCCCGTTCCCAGATCGTTCCGGCATCAGAACCGCGCAACGCATGGATAAACTCCCCGCCCTTGACGAGGAGATCAGCAACGTCATCCCCGTCGAGGTCGGCACCCACAAGGCCCCGGATCGCGGCCTCTCGATCCGGTTTCCATCTCCACAACGCCTTTTTTTTCTCCAGGTGGATGGCGATCAGCGAACCGCCGGGATCACCGGACGGGGGGGGCGGAACGGCCTCGCCCTTTCCGCCGTCGTCCGGAGGCCTCGTCGGCGTCGTGTCGGGATCGCGACCACCCTCCCCGTTCATCCGACCCTCCTTCTCGTCGCTTTTCACGGCGAAATAAATGGGTTGGGGATTTCAGATTGGAGGCATCAAATTTCAACCGGTTGCAAGTCTGTGTGGCTCGCCGGGAGGCTCGCCCTCCAATCCATCCGTCTGTCTGCCCGTCAGCTGGAAGCCAGCGCTCCCGGACGCGGCTCCTGCGGAAATCCACACTCCTCGATCCGTAATTCCAATCTTGACGGCCTCCGAAGAACCGCCGGAGAGGAAGCTACCAGCGAATTCTTCCCCGATCAAAGCCTTTGCGCGCCCCGACCCGGCGCAAGAGACTTTTCCCGGTACGCTTCTTGGGATACGATTCCGGAAGAACAACGCTCTCTGTGGGAGGCGTTCTGACTGGAATCTCCAATCTGAAATCTGCAATCTCCCTCCCCAGGCTTTCGGGAGTCGCCGTGGTCCCGGCCTGGAGCCGGGACGGCCCGGGACACACGCCTCCCACAAAGAGCAACCCGTGAGGATGGTTCGCGAGAAAACGTCGTCACCCGGAGGATGCCATGGGACCCGAAGACGTTCCGGACCCGGATGCCACGCCCACGAAGGGGCCTTCCGGCGACGGAAGCGACGAGGCGGGGCGCGAGGAGACGCCCCCGGAGGAAAACCTGTCCGGCGAAGGACGCACGGTCTTCTCCTTCCAGGGAAGCGGCGCCGGCATCCCCGAGACCCTCCGGGAGAAGCCGGGCACCGGCGGGAAGTCCGTCTCCGGCATCCTCAGGAAACAAGACGGCATCGCGTCCGACGTCACCCTCCCCTCCCCGGATCTTCCCGACACGGTGTTCGAAGGCCCCGGCGGGGAGGCGCGATACGAGATCCTCGACGAGATCGGGCGCGGCGGCATGGGCGCCATCCTGCGCCTGGTGGACCGCGACATCCGCCGGCCCGTGGCCATGAAGGTCATCCTCGGAAGCGACGACCGCGGCCGGACCGCCCGGTTCGTCGAAGAGGCCCAGATCACGGGGCAGCTGGAACACCCGAACATCGTGCCCGTCCACGAGATCGGCCTGGACCCGGACGGGCGCCTCTACTTCACGATGAAGCTCGTGAAGGGGGAGTCGCTGGAAACGCTGCTCGACCGCGTGAACCTCGCGGAGAAGGCGGGCCCCGCCGCGGTGCCCGAAGGGTCCGCGCCCCTGCCCACCCTTTCGGATCTGCTCCACATCTATCTCAAGGTCTGCGACGCGGTGGCCTTCGCACACAGCAAGAGCGTGATCCACCGCGATCTCAAGCCGGAAAACGTGATGGTCGGGCGCTTCGGCGAGGTGCAGGTCATGGACTGGGGGCTGGCCAAGGTCCTGGGCCGGGAGGACGCGGCAGGCGAGGATCTCGTGGCGACGATCCGAAGCGAGGCGCCCGCCGGCAAGACCCTCGAAGGCGAGGTGATGGGCACGCCCTCCTACATGCCTCCCGAGCAGGCGGACGGCCGGCTCGAGGAGATCGACGAACGCTCGGACATCTTCGCGCTCGGCGCCATCCTCTACCGGATCCTGACCCTCGATGCCCCGTACACGGGCGAGACGTCGACGAACGTCCTGGTCAAGGCGGTGGAAGGCGAGGTCGTACCCCCGCGGGAAAGGCGCCCCGAGAGGCCGATTCCCGCCGAGCTGGAGGCCGCGTGCCTCAAGGCCATGGCGAAGAAGAAGGAGGACCGCTACGCCGGGGTCAAGGAGCTCCAGGCCGACATCCGCGCCTTTCTCGAGGGGCGGACCCTGGAAGCGGTCCGGTACGGCGCCCACCAGATCCTCTGGAAATGGATGAAACGCAAGAAGGCATTCGTGATCCCGAGCCTCCTGGGCCTTACGGCCCTTCTGGTCCTCGGGGGATGGTTCGTCCTGTCCACGGCGCAGAAGAACCGGCGGATCGCGGACGAGCGCGATCTGGCGAGGCGCAACGAGCAGGAAGCGGTCGCGGCCCGGCAGGACGAAAAAAAGGCCCGCGCCCGGGCGGAAACCGCCGCGGACCAGGCGCGGAAGGAAAAGCGCCTGGCGGTCCGGCGGCTCGCCGACGGACTCGTCGCCCAGGGGGACGTGCTGGGCGCGTCGTCGCGCTGGCGGGAGGCCAAGGCCCTGTACGCGAAGGCCCGGGAGACGTACGAGGGGCTCGGGGTGTCCGTTTTTCCCGCGGCGCTCGGCGCCTGGAACGCGCTTCGCGTCTCGCCTCCGGCCCTGGCCGCGTTCGAGGGGGGGGAGGGCATCGTGCAGGGCGCCGGGTTCCTTCCCGGAAGCGCGCGCGTTTTTTGCGCGTCGCAGAAATCCGTCCGGATTCTCGACGCGATCACGGGACGCGTCCTGGAAGCCCTTCCCGTTCCCGAGGTTCCTCTCACCTCCGCGGTGCTCTCCGACGACGGGCGTTTCCTTCTCACGGGGAACGCGGCCGGGGAGATCACGGCGTGGGACGTGGAGACGGGCGAGGCGGCGAAGGAGCTCGCAGGGCACCGGGGGCCGGCCGCGTGCCTCGACATCTCCCCGGACGGCCGGCTGGCGCTGTCGGGCGGCTGGCAGGGCGAGGCCAAGCTCTGGGACCTCGAGACCGGGACCGTCGTCAAGGACCTCCCCGGCCATGCCCGCGCCCTGCAAGCCGTGGCGTTTTCCCCCGACGGGAAGCTCGCCGTGACCGCCGGCGGCTACAAGGACAACACCCTGATCCTGCGGGACCTCGCCGGCGCCGAAGAGGACCGCACCGTGCAGATGGACTGGATCGGGTCCGTGGCCTTTTCCCCGGACGGAAGCCGGCTCGTCGTCGGATGCGGGGACGGCCGCATCGACGTCCTGGACACGTCGACCTGGAAACCCCTTCGATCGATCCCCGGGCACGACGGTCCCGTCTACGCCGTCGCCGTGTCTCCCGACGGGCGGACGATCCTCTCGGGAGGCCCGGACGGGACCGTGCGGGTCCGGGATCTCGAGACGGGAGAGACACTCAGGGTCTTCACCGACCCCGAGGGGAGCGTCTATGCCCTCGCCTTCTCGCCGGACGGCCGTCTCGTTCTCTCGGGAGACGAGGAGGGCATCGTGAGGATCTGGGAGCTCGGCGAGGACCTCCAGGCCCGGCTCTTTCCCGAGCACGACGGCTATGTCCAGGGAGCGGCGTTTTCCCCGGACGGCCGGCTGGTCGTGACGGCGAACGAGGATTTTTCGGCAAAGCTGTGGGACGTGGAGACGGGGCGGCTGCTCCGGGGGTTCGTGGGACACGCGGAGGCCGTTCTCCACGGCGTCGACTACGCTCCCGGCGGGACGCGGATCCTCACCGCGGGGACCGACGCGACCGTGCGCGTGTGGGACGCGTTCACGGGCGAGGCGATCCTCGTCCTGGCCGGGCACGAGAAAGGCGTCTCGACCGCAGCGTTCTCGCCGGACGGCGCCGGGATCCTCTCGGGAGGCTATGACGAGAAGGTGGTCCTCTGGGACGCCGGAAGCGGGGAGGCGATCTGGTCGCTCGACGGCCGGGGCGACGTGATCGAAGCGGCCGCGTTTTCCCCGGACGGGCGATGGGTCGTCACGGAAAGCCCGGACGGGGCGCTGGGGCTCCTGGCCTCCGATACCGGAGAGACGATCCGGGCCTTCGGGAAGAAGGAGGACTTCATCCAGGGGGTGGACGTCTCCCCGGACGGGTCGCGCGTCCTGTGCGGCCACGGCAAGATCCTCCAGGTGTGGGAGACGGGCTCGGGAAGAGAACGTCACGCCCTCGCCGGCCACACGGAGACCGTCGGTTGCGTCCGGTTCTTCCCCGGCGGGCGTCTCGCGGCGTCGACGGGGGGGGACCATACGCTTCGGATCTGGGACACGGTCGCCGGGCGGGAGATCCGGACGATCCGCGGCACGCCGGAGGACGTCGCCACCGTGGCCCTCTCCCCGGACGGGACGCGCGCGGTCACCGAGGGGCGGAAGGATCTGCGCCTCTGGGACTTCTCCCGGGCGTCGCGGTCCCGGGCGCTGCAAGGCCGGGTCGGGGAAGCCCGCGCGATGCTTGCGAAGGACCCGGAGGACGCGCCGGCCCTCGGCGTCCTCGGAACGTGGTACGCCTTCCGCGGGCAATGGCGGGGCGCGCTGGATTGTTTCGAGAGGGCGAGGGAAGCCGGGGGGGAGGGCCCCTCGCCCCTTCTGCTGGGCCGTTGTCGCTGGCTTGCGGGACGGCTCGCCGGGGCGGCCGAGGCCTTCCGGGATGCTGCCGAACGGGGTCTCGCTCCCGCGCCCTATATCGCGCTCCTGCTTCATGCGATCGAGCAGGAGAGGATCATCGAGGAGGCCGAACGCCGGCTCGCGGCGGATCCCGAGGACGCGGAAGCGCTCGCCACCCGCGGCGCGGCGCGTTTCGCCAAGGGTGCGGTGGGCGAGGCCCTCGCCGATTTCGAGAAGGCGGTCGCGATCGATGCGGCGAAGGCCGCCGGGAAGGCGCCGGCGGAGATCGCAAGGCTGTTCGCCCTCCGGGGCGAGGCCCGGATCCGCCGGGGGACGGAACCGGAGAAGGCCCTGGCCGACGGCGCGCGGGCGCTGGCGCTCGACGAGGCATGCACGAGGGGGTACTACGTCCGCGGGGCGGCGCGCTGCATGCTCAAAAAGATCGAGGAGGGCCTGGCCGATCTGGACCGCTTCCTCGAGGCGGAGCCGGACCACGCCTGGGGGCACCTGGGGCGGGCCTACGCGTACATGATGACGGGGAAGGCGGAAAAGGCGGTCGCGGACGCCTCGCGCGCGATCGAGCTCGACCCGAAGCTGCCGGACGCGCGTCTCGTCCGGGGGATGATCCACCGGAAGATGGGCCGCCACGAGAAGGCGGTCGAGGACCTGAAAGCCTACCTCGAGCTCGTTCCCAACATCTCGACGCGCGAGCAGATCGAGGCGTACATCCGGTCGGTGGAGGGGAAGTGAGGAGGGATTCGGGATTGTAGATTTTCGATTTTGGATTGGAGATTTCAGGTTTCAGATTTCAGCGACAGAGCGGGGCGCGGGCGTCTCGCCCGCAGCACTTCGTAGCCGCGCTGCACGGGGCGCGGGCGTCTCGCTCTCCAAGCCTGCACCCCTTTCGACTGAAATCTCCAATCTGAAATCCCTACCCTTCCCTTGCGCCCGGATTCAGCGCGCTTTCTCCGGTTCCGGGCCGTAGGCGTTGTCGGAGACCTCCGTCTTCGCTTCGGCCCGGACGGCCCGGGCGGGGCCGGGATGGCGGGGGAACCAGTTGCGGCGGACGAGGCATCGTTTCTCGGGAACGCCGCGGACCACGACGGGGGTCTTGGGAGCGCGGAAGGTGTTTCGGGCGATCTCGATCTCGGTCCCGGCGATGTCGGTGCCATCCTTCCGGTCGCGACCCCCGTGCATGTCGAAGCAGTGGCTGAGGGACGTGCCGCATTCCACGTTGTTCCGCGCCGTGTAGCCGCAGCCGGGGCGTCCCGTGCCGGCGATGGAGTGGCGGTTCCAGTCGAAGCGGTTGAACTCGATGCGGGATCGTGCCCGGTCGTGGCAGACCCCGTACCCGAGGCCCTGGTACTGGCAGTGGTGGATGGCGTTGTGGTGGATGGCGTGTCCCTCGCCTTTTCGAAGGAAGACCCCGGCGTGGGAGAAGCCCGAGATCTCGCAGTTGTCCACCTCGAGGCTGGGGAAGTCGGTGCGGACGCCGTCGGAGACGGGGAACCTGTAGTAGTACGCCCGCCCGTCCCCGCCCGGGCCGAAGGCGCGCCGGTGGTGCTCGAGGCAGCGCTTGGGGTTGGGACCGCGGAGGCGAAGCCCCGTGATCCGGACATCGGGTCCCGCCGCGCGGATCATGACGGGCGTCTTCAAGGCGTCGCTGCAGAGAAGCGCGCCCTTCGATCCGTCGCGCCCGCGGTCGCCGGCCAGCGTGACGCCGGCGGGGATCTCGAGGACGAGCTGTTCGATATAGATGCGGGCGGTCAGGTCGATCTCGGTTCCGGGCGGCAGGAAGACGACCTGCCCCCTCTTCGCGGAGGCGAGCGCCTCGAGCAGCGCGTCCAGATTTCCCGGTGTGAAGTCGCCTTTCGTGAAGATGTCGCGGTAACCCTCTCCACCGCCGATGGGGCCCCGGGCGTCGGGTTTCGCCCCGTAGACGACGCCGTCGATCTCCACCCAGGTCTGCGACGCTTCCCCGGCGAGGACGGGCGCAATGGCGGAAGCAGTCAGGAAGCCCGCAAGCGTGAACAACGTTCTCGAACACCTCATGATCGATCTCCTCTTCAAGGTGGCCGTTTGTGGGAGGCGTGTGTCCTGGGCCACGGGGGCTTTCGGTCCAGGACCACGGCGATCCTTGCCGCAACAACCCGGCACTTTGCATGCGCTACGAGACTGACAACGAGGTCACCGCCCGGACCGCGGGCTTCCAGCCCGCAGCACTTCGGTGACGCGGCTCTCAACACTAAGGCACAAAGGCCCGAAGACACGAAGGTAATTTTGGGAAACGCAAAAGACGCGAAGTCAGTCACTGCGGGACTGCATCAGGTGGATCAGGTTCCGTGATTTCGTTGGGATTTGGGATATGGGAATTGCTGCCTGCCGGGAGCGCACATGGTTGGAGGGAGACCATGCCCCTACCCTCCGGTCGCTTGTCGACGGTTTCACTCCGCGCGGATGTTCTTCATGACTTCCTGGAACTCCTCCTCGCTCATCGACGCCACGTGGCCGTCGAGGAACAGGACGAGCCGGATCCCCTCGTGATTGCCCTTCTTGTCCCACACGAGGGGGATGCTTGTACTGGGTATTTTCTTTTGGTTTCTCAGTGTTGATATGGAGCAGGGGGATCCCCTGCCGTTGTCGATCCCCTCGTAGTCGGTGAAGCGCTCGGGATTTTTCTCGGGATCCACGCCCTCGTTGCTCCTGCCCGTGGCGGGACAGAGGAGAATCCTGGGATCGAGAAGGACCTTCGACACGCAAAGCTCCGCCACGAAGGCCTCCCCGGCCTTTCTAGGGAAAAACCGTCTCTTCCCGAAATTCATCTTGTAGTCGATCAGGGCCACGTAGATCTGTTTCAGGTTCGAGGCGCACTCGGTTCGAAAAGCCGTGTTTCGGTATTTCCTGAACGCGTCCCGGCATTCCGGAGCGTACTTCTCGACGACCTCGGCGAGGAGTTCGATCTTTTTCGCTTCGTCCTTTCCGGCAAGGTCCTCGATCAGCGCCTCCATTCTCTCGACCAGCGCATCGACGTCCTCCTGCGTCAGGCTGTCCGGGTTGTCTCCTATCTTGTAGGCTCGGATCGTCTTGTATCCTTCGCCGAGCTCCTTCTTCTTCGCTTCCGTCGGGTCGCTTGCGGAGTCCGATGGGGACGTCCCCGTCTCCTCCGTGCTCTTGGAGCAGGAAAACAGACTTGCGACAAGCAGGAAGGCCAGGAATCTCTTCTTCGGTCCGATCCTCAACATTCTGTTCCGAAAATTCATGAGAAGCCAGAATCGATGACGGCCTTGGAGGGCGAGGGTCCTCCCGAGCCAGAACACAGCCGGCTCGCCAGGAGGCTCTCCCTCCAATCACTCCTTTCCTGCATTCCATCCCACCCCAGATCGGCGGAGATCCGATTTCGATCAGCGTGATCAGGCTCGAAGAAACAAGGCGCTGCCTTTCCTCCGTGTTTGGCGCCGCAGGACTACCCTCGTGTCACGACTTCGCGCAACGTCTCCCGCGCCGAGCGGCGGTCGGAGAGCCGGGCGACGAGCTTGCGGACCCGGGGATCGGATCCGTCGGGATTGCGGAGCGTTCTCAGAAGGCCGCGCACGATGCGGATGCCTTTCTTCACGAGCGCGTAGGAGACCTCGTCGGGCTCGCGGGTGCGCCAGAGCAGGACGAGCTCGTCGCCCAGCCGCTTGACGACGAGGTCGCTCCAGGTCTCCCGGCCGGGAGGCGGGCCCGGGGCGTTCGCGGATCCCTGGTACTTCTTGAGGAAGGAGGCCATGGGGCTCTTCTCCGCGGCCTTCCAGAGGTCCTCCTCCAGGAACACGAGGTAGAGCCCCTTCTTGCGGTCCTCGAGGATGGTGCGGAGGAAGTAGAGGGCCAGCTGGAGCGCGGTCCGCGCGTCCTCCAGCTGCTTCTCGAATGTCTTGCCGTCTGTGGGCACGAGACCTCTCCGTCGCCTTGCCGATCCGCGCGAGATCCTACGCCGACGGAGAGGAAAAGGGAAGGAAAACCCTTGCCCTCCCGCGTCGACGCCGGCGTCCACTTTTTTCCAAAAGACCATGGAGGCATCGGCGCGCACATCCCGCGGCGAAACGGCAACCTTCTATGGACCAAGGAGATACGAAAAGATCCTCCGCGAAATCCGGATCGGCACGCCCTTCGCATTTCTCTCAGGACGAACGAACACGGAGGAGATCGACATGAACCGCAAAGCTCTCATCGGACTGGTCCTGCTCGGCGGCGTCTTCCTGGCCTCGGGCTGCTGTCGCCCCTACCATCGCGGCTATCCCACCGCGCACGCCGCGCGCACCCGCCCCGGAGCCTTCTGGACCGGCGTGGGCCTGCACGCCGCGGGAGACACCGCGCTGGTCTCGGCCGCGCACCAGAGCAGCCCGGGCGGAGCCCTCGCGGCCCTGGCCGTGGGCGCGGGTCTCCACGCCGCGGCCTCCGGCTGCTTTCACCGCGCCGCCTACGGGTCGCCCTGCGAGCGGCGCGTCACCTACCGCTACGACCGCTACGGCCGTTGCCACCGGACCTACACCTATACGCGGTGAGAAGGAAACGAGCGGCCTCGATAAGATTTCAGATTTCAGCCGTCAGATTTCAGCATCCGCTCGAAAAAGGTGCTAGATTGGAGGGCGAGGGTCCTCCCGAGCCAAAACACTGAGCAAAGTCGAAGGGGCTCGCCCTCCAGGTTTTCATGGTTTCCGGGAGAGCGGGCAGGGGGGCGGGCACGGGGGCGGCCACGGGGGGCGGGCACGGGGGCCCGCCCCATGAGCACTAACCTAAATACTTGACAGGTCCTACCGGAGAAGTGTAGCATACTGTCATGGATGCTACACTGATGGACGAAGAATGGGCTCTGTTGTCCAGCTTGCTCCCGGAAGGCTGGCAGGAATTGGCCAGGGAAACAGGTGCTATGCGCCGTGCCCGAGGAGAGATCACCAGCCCTGAGGTTCTCATGCAGATGCTGCTGATGCATGTCGCGACAGGCCTATCGCTAAAGCAGGCGACGGCACGAGCGAAGGTTCAGGGACTGGCGACGATCACCGATGTGGCACTTCTAAAGCGACTACGAAGTTCAGAGAAATGGCTGCGGGAACTCGCACGTCAGATGTTCGAAAGTAGCCGGTTTGCATCACCTTCAGCACAAGCGCCATCGGGACGACGCCTACGAGCAGTCGACGCAACAACCGTGGAGGAACCGGGTAGTACCGGAACGGATTGGCGGGTGCACTACTGCATCAGCCTTCCGGAAATGCGCTGTGATTTCTACCAGCTCACCGACGTGAAGGGCGGTGAAACGTACAAACGTCTCCCAGTGAAAGCAGGGGATATAATCCTTGGTGACCGTGGCTACTGTCACCGCGAGGGCGTGGCTCATGTCCTGCGGCAGGAGGGGGATGTCATCGTCCGGCTGAGCAGCACGAATTTTCCTTTGCTCAACGCTCGAAATGACTCCGCTTTCGAGCTGCTGCCCCATCTTCGACTGCTGCGGGGGCTTCAACCGAAAGAGTGGGCAGTCCGTTTTAAAGCCGAGGGAGGCCCTTGGCGGTGTCGCTTCTGTGCAATCCGAAAGAGCAAGACGGCCGCCGATGCTGCCAAGAAGAAGCTCCTACGAGAAGCCTCTAAGAAAGGTAAGAGATTACGCCCTGAAACATTCGAGTTCGCGGAGTATGTGTTCGTCTTAGTCAGCGTCCCTCGCCCCATCCTCAACACTTGCCAAGCTCTGGAACTCTACAGAGCACGTTGGCAAATCGAGCTGTGCTTCAAGCGTTTCAAGTCTCTACTTGCCCTTGGACACCTACCCAAGCGTACCGATGCATCAGCGCGGGCATGGATAGAGGGCAAGTTGCTCACTGTTCTCCTCATCGAGCGATTGGTCGACAAGGCTAGTTTTTTTTCCCCCTGGGGATTCGATCTCTCTTCGGAGAAGTCATTGGCGTGAGTTTATCGAGGCTCGCGATGCTGTTCTTACTGTGCTCGGTCGACCGTTTCTCCCGTCAGAACTTCTTTGGAAAGGTCGATTTCTCGGACCGCTTCTGGCGAATTCTGAACGAGAACGCATCTCATGGAGTGAAGCAGCTCAGCCCGTCCTTGACTTGTTAGGTTAGTGCTTATGGGG
>Ga0180431_10005374_pt1 | contig 15620 bp, 16 predicted proteins | sample SS_ome_11_FD_132459 | JGI IMG/M metagenome (GOLD analysis project Ga0180431, IMG submission 132459) | Hypersaline lake sediment archaeal communities from the Salton Sea, California, USA - SS_1_MS_1 metaG | ecosystem: Environmental > Aquatic > Non-marine Saline and Alkaline > Hypersaline >... | reverse complement strand
CGGCTGCTACCTGGGCGACGACTACCGCCTGGACGACGCCCAGGGCTATGCCGGGTTCGTGCGGGACAAGGTGAGCCATTCCTGGTGGCGCGAGGTCTTTTTGCTCGCCGCCGGATACCTGGCCGAGAAGGGCTTCAAGGCACCCAAGTTCCTCGAAGAGATCGCCAGGCAAGGAGACAAATCTGACGAACGCCTGGCCGCCCTCTCCCTGGCCGGGCGGGGCTTGCTGCAACTGCAAGCCCACGTCCAGCGGCCCACCTGGTACGCCGGGTTGGCCCAGAAACTGGCTGGCCAGCTCTATAGCCTGCTCCACGCAGAACAGATTTCTGCTCCCGTCACCGCGCGCCAGGAGGCCGGGCTGGTGCTGGGGTTGCTCTACGGCTACCCGGGCGAGGATGGCCTGACTGACCCCCGCTTCGTCGCTCCCTTGGGCCTGCCCGCGTTCGTTCCTATTGAGGGGGGCTGGTTCTGGATGGGCAGCACCGAGGAAGAAGTAAAGCTACTGATCGAAAAAGAGGGGAACGACTACTTCTCCCGCGAACTCCCCCGCCACCGCGTCCACCTCTCCCCCTACGAAATTGCCCACTACCCCACCACCAACGGGATGTTCGCCCACTTTATCGGGGCCGGCGGCTACGCCGACGAGCGCTGGTGGCCCGAGGCCATCGCCGCTGGGCATTGGAAAGACGGAAAGGTCAAAGATTGGTACAGTGAGGACTGGTTCGACCTTCCCCGCTACTGGGACGATCCCAAGTGGAACAATCCCTCCCAGCCCGTGGTGGGCGTCTCCTGGTACGAGGCCGCGGCCTACTGCCGCTGGCTCACCGCCGCCCTCGCCGACGGCTACGAGTACCGGTTGCCCAGCGAGGCCCAGTGGGAGCGAGCCGCCCGCGGCAGCCGCTCCCTCCTTGGCGGGTCCCCCTCCCCCTCGCAGGGGGAGGGGACAGGGGTGGGGGTCTACCCCTGGGGCGACGACTGGCGGGACGACCACTGCAACAGCCAAGAAGCCGGCCTCTCCGTCACCTCCCCCGTCGGCATCTTCCCCCAGGGTGCGGCCGAGGGCACCATCCACGACCTGGCCGGCAACGTCTGGGAATGGTGCTGGGACTGGTACGGCGAGGACTACTACGCCGACTCCCAGGACGCCCGCGACCCCACCGGGCCGGGGCAGGGGCAATACCGGGTGCTCCGAGGTGGAAGCTGGGCGTCGGAAGGATCGAGCCGCTGCCGTTGCGGCTACCGCTACTGGCGCCTTCCTTGGTACGGGAACTACCTCAGGGGCTTTCGTTGCGTCCGAACCCTCTCCTCATAATCCTTGTTCCTTGTCCTTTGTTCCTTGTTCTTTGGCTGTTGTTCTTTGGGGGTCTGGGGGCAGAGCCCCCAGGGGGCGTAATCCGCGCGCAGCGCGGTCGCGGCCCATTTTCCGTTAGGGGTGCGGTCTCCGCGCCGCCGTGAACAGGCGGCGCTGGACAGCGTCACCCGTCACCGGCGCTTTAGGCCAGTGCGCCCGAGGTAAACCAATGACCACACAAACAGATCTCGCCACCCTCGCCGCCGCCCTTCGCCAGCGCCGCCTGCTGCTCGTCTGGGCCGACGTCCCCTTTCCCCCCGAGGAGCGTCCCCCCCGCAACCCGGCCCTGGTGGTCAACCGCTGGCAGGAGCAAGCCTCCGCGCTGCCGCCGCTTCCCTTCCCCATCGCCCAACTCCCGCCCCTGCCCATCCTCAGCCTCGATCCCACCGAGCGGGTGGAATCGGCCTTCCGCCAGGCGGGTGTTCCCCTCAACGTCGTCCGCACCCAACGGGACGTACTGGCCCGGAACCAACACAACCTGCTCAAGCTGGGCGGTCACCTGGCCTCCCGCGCCGGCCTGCTCCTCAGTTGGCAAGACGTGCGCGCCGCCCCCAACGATCCCGACCAGGCCCACCTGCTGCGAGAAGTCCGCCGCCTGGCCCAGACTGGGGTGGTACTGGCGCTGGCTCCCTCCCCTGCCACCGCCTTGGCCCGGCTCTGGCAAGAGCTGATCGCGCCCTCCGTGCGGGCCGCCGCCCGCCACTTTGCGCTCGGCCCCGCCGATTTTGCCTGGCCCGCGCCGCTGGTGCGATTGGAGGCCACCCCCGACGAGCTCCTGGCCGCGCTGGGCCAGGTGGAGCTGGAGCCGCTCCAAGTCCAGACCCCGGCCAGCGGGCTTGCCCTGGTGCAAGAGTTGCAGGTACCTCTGACCCCCAGCGCCGTCGCGCCGCCCGTGCAGCCCCGCCTGCAGCACCTGCCCTTCAACGAGCTGTCGTGGGAACAGTTCGAGGCCCTGTCCGCGGCGCTGGTCGAGGCCAACCCACTGACCCTCGATTGCCACCTCTATGGCGTGCAAGGGGACTTTCAAAAGGGCATTGACGTCGTCGCCACCCAGCGCGGCGTCGCGGGGGAAGAAACCTGGGCCTACCAATGCAAGCGCTACCAGGAATACCCCCCTGGCAAACTCAAGGAGGCGTTGTCCAAGATGGAGTACCAGGCCGATTACTACGTCCTGATGCTCAGCATCCCTGCCAAAGCCGCCCTGCGCCAGATCGTCGAGGAAGAACCCAACGTCTTTCTCTGGGACGCGCACGACATCGCCCGCAAGCTCAAGAACTACCCGGCCCTGGTCGAGGACTTTTTCGGCCCCGCCTGGCGTGACGCCTTCTGCGGGCAAGTCGAGCGAGGCCAACAATTCTCATTATGATGTCATTGGGCAAGTGGATTGGGCAAGACCTCGGAGGTCTAATGAGATGTGTTTTCAGGCTCAAAAACTGCCTCAATCGGCGGTTTTGGGCGAGCACAAGCTTGGCAGAGCCCTCCGAGGTCTAGGGTCTCTAGGCCGCTCTGCACGAGTGAGTGAACATGCTCTGGTGATTGTCCACATCTCAAAGAAAGCGTTGTCACCCGCTTTTCTTACATGCGGGCAAATCACCAGCCCCTACGCTTTGACCTCTCCTCCCCTTTGTGGTACACTTCCGGCAGCCAGTCGAACAGGCAGCGGCGCTGTGACGGATAGCAGGCTCAAGACGTGACGCCCTGCCCTTGACAGACCACCGTAGCTGTGCGAGAATAGATCATCGTCCGCTCACATATCACACACCAGGAGGGCACCTTGTCAACTCTCGACGTCGTCAACCTAACCGCTGTGAAGCGCGACCCCGCTTTCGTGGACCGTCTCTCCCCAGACGGGCGGCTGCTGCGCCGCTGTATCCAGTGTGGCACCTGTACCGCCTCCTGCCCCGCCTCCCCCGCGATGGACCTCAGTCCCCGCCAGATGTGGCGCATGGTGCAGTTAGGATTGGAGGAAGAGGTGCTGCGCTCCAAGACGATGTGGCTGTGCAGCCTGTGTTACCAATGCCAGGTGCGCTGCCCGCGCGGCATCCCCCTCACCGACACTATCACCCGCTTGAAGGAGATGGCCTTGAAGCGCCAGCTCGCCGCCTCGCGGGAGAGCGCTGGCTTCTATCGCACCTTTACCGACGTGGTGCGCCGCTACGGGCGTATGCGGGAGATGGAATTCATGGTGCGCTACTTTTTGGCGACCAACCTGTTGAACGGCCTGAACTATGCCAAGATGGGCCTCGCTCTCTTTAGCCGGGGCAAGGCCCGCCCAGAGTTTCCCAAACTGGGCGGTGAGGGGCGGCTGGATAAATTGTTCGAGCGCGTGGCGGAACTGGAGAAGGCACAATGAGCGAGACGATAAAGTACCTCTTCTACCCAGGATGTTCGGCCGACGCCTCCGCCCTGGAGTACAAAACGTCCACCTTGGCCGTGTTGGAGGCTTTGGGCGCGGAGGTGGAGGAGTTGAACGACTGGACCTGCTGCGGGGCCAGCGCTGCTCCGGTGGCGAGCGAGTTGTTGGGCCTGGTGCTCCCGGCCCGCAACCTGGCCCTGGCCGAGCAGAGCGACGACCAGAGCGACGTGCTCGCCGTCTGCAGCGCCTGCTACACCAACTTTCGCCGCACCTCGGAGGCGGTCGCCGCTGACCCGGCCCTTTTGGAGACGGTCAACCAGGCGTTGGAGGTGGAAGGGTTGACCTACCACGGCGCGGCCAGGACGCGGCACGTCATGGATGTGCTGGCTAACGACTTTGATCTGGAGGACATTGAGGAGCGGGTCGTGCGCCCGCTGACCGGCCTGACCGTGGCTCCGTACTATGGCTGCCAGACCGTCCGCCCGTTCAGTCCTTTCGACGACGACGAGCGCCCCACCTCAATGATCGCACTGCTGGAGACGCTGGGAGCCACCGTCCACCACCACAACCGCACGGCCTCCTGCTGCGGCACGTCCCTGCAAATGACCAAGCTAAAAGTAGGCGTGAGTATGACGGCCTCGGTGCTGGAAGCGTGCCAGCCGGCCGACTGCGTCGCCACCGTCTGCCCCATGTGTCACATGAACCTGGACAGCTACCAGGACCGGGTCTCCCAGATGTTGGGACGGACGGTGCGCATCCCCATCCTTTTCTTGCCCCAATTGATGGGGCTGGCCTTTGGCCTGCCGGAGAGCGAGATGATGTTCGAGCGGCACGTGGTGTCGGTACAGCCCGCGCTAGACAATTTGACGTAAATCAGGTATGAACGATCATTCATTGGCTCAAGCCACCGAATTTCCACCGGATCACGTTGTTCGAGAGGCCCGGCAGTTGGCCTTTGACGAGCTATATCGCGCTCCTCGAACGGAACACAACCTGGTGATTGATCGTTCTTTCCCTGAAGCATTCGTTGATGAGCTTTCTCGGCGCGAGGTGTTTAACAAGCATCTCTTTCGTCCACATACGTACCTCCATAAATGGTGGGCGCGACGGTGTGGCTCGACGTTTCGAGCGATACTCAAACAGTTTGTGCCGTCCAGTGAACGTCGTGATTACTATGCTGCGGGTGGGTTGGAGGGCAAAATTGTGCTCGACCCGATGATGGGTGGAGGCACGACACTTCACGAAGCGATTCGCTTGGGCGCAAATGTGATCGGAGCGGACATAGACCCTATCCCAATTGTACAAGCGCGGGCCACGCTTGCCCAAGTTCCCCTGGAGGACCTGCGGGGAGACTTTCGTCAATTCTTTGACGATCTGTATACCGATCTGGGGGGCTATTTCCAAACCGAGTGTCCGGTGTGTGATCAAGTCGTGGATTCTCAGTACGTACTTCACGGCTTGCGTAAATCGTGCGCTTGTGGAGAGGTCGTACAGATTGACCAATACGAATTACGTCACGAGAGTGATAGGACGATTTGTATATGGCCTCATAGTTGGGACATCACAGATAACCACAGTGAGCCAAGAGGTCCGCTCAAAACCATACGGTTGGTTACCAAAGCTGAGAAAACTTGTGCAACCTGTGGACAAAACTATGTGGAACTGCTCGATGTGCCCTACTATGCGCGCTACGTACCGATTGCCATCGTAGCCACTTGTCCTGAACACGGTCTGTTTTTTCGCGCACCCGGCGAGTTGGATTTGGCACGGATCGCTCAGGCTGAGGAACGGCGAGACAGGTTGGACTTGGGACCGCTCCAGGATTTTGCCATAAAAGATGGTCCCAAGTCCGGTGATTTGTTAAAGCGCAACGTCAACTCTTATCTCGATGTTTTCTCATCTCGTCAATTGCTTTATTTGCACCAGGCGATTCGACAGTTGCGTGATTACGATGAAAAAGTAAAACTCAACCTGGGTCTGCTGGTATCCACGTCGCTCGAATTCAACTCGATGCTGTGTGGATACAAAGGCTGGTACAAACGTCGGCCAGGCGCCATTCGACACGTTTTCTCACTGCACGCATATTCCTTCCCATACACTGCCTTGGAAAACAATCCCGTCTGTCCACAAAAGTCTTCTGGTAATTTACAGCGGCTCTTCCACGACCGGATCGAACGGGGGCGCAAGTGGGCGATACTACCCATTGAACGAAAAATTGGTCAAAATGGCAAAAGTAAATCGGTCAAGATAGCGGGAGAAATAGATGGCGGTGTTGAGGTCTTTGACCAAGCCGGTTTGACTACTGGTAGGCAAAAGTTTTTGCTCATTCACGGTGACTCGCGCAGTCTTTCGATTGAGGACCAGTCCATAGATTTGATCGTGACAGATCCTCCTTATTATGACAGCGTACAATATAGCGATCTGGCGACCTTTTTCCGGGTGTGGCTGGCCCGTCTGCTCCCTGATGAGATGGACTGGATGTATAATGAAGCGGATAGCGCTGTGGCGACCGGCAACAGTAATAACTTTGGGACGGGACTGGTGGGCATTTTTGCCGAATGTGGGCGTGTACTCAAACCCCACGTAGGCCGGATGGTATTTACGTTTCACCACTGGGACCCCAATGCCTGGGCAGAACTGACGATCGCGCTCAAAAATGCCGGGTTCAAACTGATGAATGCCTACGTCGTGTTTTCGGAGCACCCTATATCGGTACACATCAACAATCTGAACTCGATCAAGCACGATAGTATTCTGGTCTTGGCATTGGATGGGAAAAGGAAAATCGGTTCCTGGTCACTGTTAGAGACCATTGATACCAGCGACAGTGAAACTTTTTGCCGACAATGCAGCACAACTTTGGGGTGGTTGTTAGCGAGTGAATGCTCAATGGACGAAATCCGCGCCACGTGGGCCGAGTTGATACAGGGAAAAAACTAGATGGCAAAAGGCACAGGCAACTGCCCGGCAGAGATTTTTGGATACCCAGTCGCAAACCATTCGACAAAAGCTCAAACTGCTCGTGAAAAATACTGGTGCCCATTTGCCAATCAGCCCTGCAATAAGAAGAGTCGGCTGATAGATTTTCCTTTCGGCGTCTGTTCAGTTGAGCACAATGACGAAATCCACATCATTTGCCCTCGTCGCTTTGAGGAACAAGGCTCCATTGAAGGGGTTTCCAAGATCTTGGAGAACATTGCCTTGCACTACTTTGGCGATTTCGATAATACGATTGCATTCTCCGAGGTCAGACTGCCAAACGTGGGCAGCATAGATTACGTCCTGGTACGACACAAACCCCTGAAACCTCAAGTGGAGGATTTCGTGTCGGTCGAGTTTCAGTCCGATTCTACAACCAGCACGGGCGGATTGGTCCAGGGGATACGTGACTTTTTCCAGGGGGAGGACGCACAGAAGCGAACGTACAAGTTTGGTATGAACACTTATGATTCGATCAAGCGCGCGATTACCCAGTTGATGAATAAAGGTATCGTGTATGAAATCTGGGATACAAAAAGCTATTGGGTGATCCAGGAGTACATTTACGCAAACCTGGTCAATCGGTATGGCTTTAAGGAAGAGGTTTTTCATCCAAGCACGCCTCTCGATTTGCCCTGTACAATCTCGCTCGCCAGGGCAATTGCTTGACCCTGACGCCCAGCTGTTTTATTTCAACCACTGTGGATCAAGTGTACCAAGCGATGCGGAACAACCCCGGTTTGCCCGACAAGGACAATTTTGTGCAACACTTGAACGCCAAGCTGAAAGCCAGGCTCGATGTGCGATTTGGTTGAACGGGCGTAACAAGTCTTGGATCTAGGATCAGTACTAAGGAGTCTGCATAATGGAAGAACCCCGAATTGGCGTTTACATTTGCGAGTGCGGCGTCAACATCGCGGCGACGGTGGACGTGCCGGCCGTCGTGGAAATGGCCTCCGCGCTGCCCGGCGTGGTCGTCGCCCGGCAGCACAAGTACACGTGTTCCGAGCCAGGCCAGATAATGATCCAGGAGGACATCCGCGACCTGGGCATTAACCGGGTCGTCGTCGCATCCTGCACCCCCCGCATGCACGGGCCTACGTTTATGCGGGCAGTGTCCGGAGCTGGTCTCAACCCCTACCTTTTCGAAATGGCGAACATACGCGAGCACGTCTCCTGGATCACCCACGACCGGGCCATGGCGACCGAGAAAGCAAAGCGGCTGGTGCGCTCGGCAGTGGCGCGGGTGGCCCACCACGTCCCGCTGGAAGCGCGCCAGGACCCGGTAACCCAGGCGGCGCTGGTGGTCGGCGGCGGCATCGCAGGCATCCAGGCCGCGCTCTCCATCGCCGACTCTGGTTACCAGGTCTACCTGGTGGAGCGGGAGCCGACGATTGGCGGGCGGATGGCCCAACTGGACAAAACCTTCCCCACCCTCGACTGTAGCACCTGAATTCTCGGCCCCAAAATGATGGATGCCGGTCGGCATCCCAACATCACCCTCCTGAGCTACAGCGAGGTCGAGCAGGTCTCTGGCTACGTGGGCAACTTTGACGTGCGCATCCGCAAGCGGGCGCGGTCGGTGAACGAGGAGTTGTGCACTGGCTGTGGCGTGTGCCAGGAAAAATGCCCCCGGCGGGTGGACGACACCGTCTTTGAGGCCGGGATGGGAAAACGCAAAGCGATCTATTTTGCCTTCTCCCAGGCCATCCCCAACCTGCCGGTGATTGACCGGGAAAACTGTCTCTATTTCCTCAAGGGCCGCTGCAAGCTGTGCGAAAAGAACTGCCCCACCGGCGCCATTGATTTCGAGCAGGAGGACGAGCTAATAGACGTGCAGGTGGGCGCTATCGTAGTCGCCACAGGCTATGCGATGTGGGACCCGGTGCAACTGCCGCAATATTCCTACGGTCTTTCGCCCAACATCATCACCGGCTTGCAGTTCGAGCGGCTGACCAACGCCGGCGGTCCCACGGCTGGCGAGATCCTCACCGCCGAGGGGGAAAAGCCAGAACGAGTCGCCATCATCCACTGCATCGGCAGCCGGGACGAGAATGCCCACATCTATTGCTCCCGCTTCTGCTGCATGTACTCGCTCAAGCACGCCCACCAGGTGCGGGAAAAGACCGGGGCCGAGGTGTTTGACTTTTACATGGATATGCGCGCCTTTGGCAAGGCGTACGAAGAGTTCTACGAGCGGGTGCAGGAAGAGGGCATCACTTTTGTACGCGGCAAGGGGGCCGAGGTGGAGGTGCTCGCCGATGGCAAGCTGCGGGTCAAGGGCGAGGACGCTAACCTGGGGCGCTTGGTCGCCGCCGACGTGGACATGGTCATCTTGGCGACGGCCGTCGAGCCGCAGCCCGACGCCGACCGGGTGGCCTTTACCTTTGGCCTGGGCCGCACGCCCGATGGCTGGTTCGCCGAGGCGCACCCCAAGCTGCGCCCGGTGGAGACGAGCACGGCGGGCGTCTTTTTGGCCGGGGCCTGCCAGGGGCCGCGCGACGTGCCGGACACGGTGGCCCACGCCGGGGCCGCTGCCCTGGAGGTGGTGCGCCTGTTCAACCAGGGTGAGGTCACCATCTCGCCCACCGTCGCCGAGGTGAACGCGCTCCAGTGTGTGGGCTGCGGCGAGTGCATCCTGACCTGTCCCTACGACGCCATCGCCCGCAACGCCGAGGGGAAGGCGGAGATCAACGCGGCGTTGTGTCACGGCTGTGGGACCTGCGCCGCCACCTGCCCTTCCGGGGCCATCACGGCGCTCCACTTTACCGATCAGGAAATCGTGGCCCAGATCGACGGGCTGTTGGCGCTGGTGGGTTAGGGTTTTCCCAAACTCCTCGGTGGTGTGTGAATAGATGAATCTTGGAAACGTCTTTCGTTTTGTCGCGCCCAGGGTGCGTGATGCCGCTGTCAAAGCTGCAATCCAGTTGGACCATCTCGGCATCCGCTATGCGTTGGCAGGAGGGCTTGCGGTTGGAGCGCATGGCTATGTTCGAGCTACAGCCGACGTGGATTTCCTGGTGGGCGAAGAGGCTTTCGAGCATCACGGATTGATCGTGACCTTCAAAGCTGGTGTTCCCATTGAGGTGGATGGTATACGTATAGATTACATATCTCCTGTCTCGTTGGGGCCGCAATTGGAGGAGGTTCTCGATCATCCGCCTACCAGTGAAGGCCTGGCCGTGGTCCCGATTGAAGTACTTGTTTATATGAAACTGGTAGCGAAACGGCGCAGGGATCAGGTGGATGTCAGCGAGCTTGTCAAGGTTGGAGTGGATGTGAAGCGTGTGCGACACTATTTGGAGCAGTATGCCCGCGATCTGCTTCCCCTGTTCGATCAACTGGTCAATGAGGCGTTGGCTGAGTGACTCGGTGGTGCAACATCCAATGCCGCTACGCAACTGCGTCTCGGCCTCGAAACTCGAGAGACGTCATAGCAATATGAGGATGATGGAATGAGTGAAGCCTTTGAACCAAGAATCGTTGCTTTTCTTTGTAACTGGTGTTCCTACGCCGGGGCGGACAACGCGGGCGTCGCCCGCATGGAATCTCCGGCCAACGTCATGCCCATCCGCGTGATGTGTTCGGGGCGGGTCTCGCCGGAGATGGTGCTGCGGGCTTTCCGCTCCGGCGCCGACGGCGTGCTGGTGCTGGGCTGCCACATCGGCGACTGTCACTACATCAGCGGCAATCACCGCACCATCAAGCGTATGCCGCTGGTGCAGAACCTGCTGGGCTACGTCGGCATCAACCCCGACCGCTTCCGGTTGGACTGGGTCTCGTCGGCCGAGGCGCCCAAGTTCGCCCGGGTGACGCAAGAGTTCGTCGAGACGGTGCGGGCGCTGGGGCCGATTGCGGAGGAGATGGAGCAATGAGACCCTCGGAGCAAGCCGATGCTCTGGCGCGGCTCTGCGACGAGTTCCGGGTGGACATTCTGTACGTCTTTGGGGGCCGGGCAGGTGAGGTGAGGGAATGGCTGGCGGGGGAACACTCACGCCTGTCGCCTGGCCCGGCCGACGTGGACGTGGGAGTAAAAGCAATTGCGGGAACGCGCCTCTCCGTCCGTGATAAAGTCCGCCTGGCTCTGGCGCTGGAGGATTTGATGGGGGTGACGCGGGTGGATTTGGTCGCCCTCTCCGACGCCGACCCGTTCCTGGCCGCCAACGTCATCCGCGGCGAGCGGCTGTACGCCCGCGATACCTACGAGGCCGACGAGTATGACCTGTACGTCCTACGCCGGGCGGGAGATTTGGCCCCCCTGGAGCGGGAACGGTTGGGGTTGATCCTGGAGGAAACCCAATGACTCCTGGCGAAATCTCGAAACGGGTGGTGGGTGATCGGCTCTCGTGGGTGGAGCGGATGGTACGTGAAATCAGAACATTGCCTCTGGAGGATCGAGAGACGTTTTTCGCCGACCGGCGGAACGTGGGGATGGCCGAGTCCTGCCTGCGCCGGGCGCTAGAGGCATTGCTTGACCTGGGCCGTCACATTCTGGCAAAAGGCTTTGGGTTGGGTGTGAGTGAGTACAAAGAGATCGCTTCCAAGTTGGGGGAGCAAGACGTACTTGCTCAGGAGGAAGTGCAGCTTTTACGGATACTGGCCGGTTACCGCAATCGAATGGTTCACTTTTACCACGAGATAGGGCCGGACGAATTGTACCAAATCTGTGCCAGCGATTTGGGAGACGTGGAGCGTATCATGGAAGCATATCGAAAATGGCTAAGGGAGCATGAGGAATGGCTGGACGAGACACTTTGATCAAAGAAATCCGCGCCCACGTAGCGGAGAAGCTAGAGGAGTTGGACGGTGTGGTAGCACTGCGACGGACGGCGGAGGGAACCGCGCCCCATCTATTCCAGCAGGGGGACGATCTCGCCCAACTGGCGCTGGAACCGCGCTATCCCCTGTCCACCACTATCTCGATGTTGCAAAAGCGGTTCCCGGAGGCTCGTTTTGGCATCGTGGCCCGGGGTTGCGACGCCCGCGCCCTGGTGGAGATGGCCAAGCGGAGACAGGTGGACGCCGAGCGGCTGTACCTCCTGGGGGTGGCCTGCACCGCAGAGGAGGCGGAAGAATGTCACTGCGCCGACCCTGCGCCCGACCCAGAACAATGGCCTCAGGCAGAGGTGATCGGGACGCCGGTCGAGGGCGCGCCCCCCAACCCCATCGTCGCCGAGTACGAGGAGATGCCGCTGGAAGAACGGCGGGAATTTTGGCAGGCCCAGTTCCTCAAGTGCATCAAGTGTTACGGCTGCCGCAACATCTGCCCCGAGTGCTTTTGCGAAGCGTGCGCGTTGGAGGATCCGGCGTGGGTGGAACCGGGGGTGCTGGCCCCGCCTTTCCCCATGTACCACCTCATCCGGGCCATGCACATGGCCGCCCGCTGCGTCGGCTGCCGCCAGTGCGAGCTGGTCTGTCCGGCCCACATTCCGCTGACCGTGCTCTACGATCTGATCCGGCGGGACGTGGGCGAATTGCTCGATTACGTGCCAGGGGCGGACGTGACCGTCGCGCCGCCGCTCTCGCTGACGTTGGAAGAGGGGCCGTTGCGGGGAAAGCTGGAGTAGGGAGGTATGATGGAATACAAGAACATTCTCACCACTTGCGTCTACTGCGGATGTGGATGCGGACTCTATTTCGAGGTGCTTGACGGCGAGATCGTGGGCGTGCTGCCCGACAAGGAGCACCCCATCAGCCGGGGTAGCCTGTGCATCAAGGGCTGGAACGCGGCCTCTTTTGTCAACCATCCCGACCGGCTCAAGACCCCCCTCATCCGGCGAGGCGACGGCGCCGACCGGGGTCGGTTCGAGGAGGCGACGTGGGACGAGGCGCTCTCGTTGATAGCGGGGAGGCTGACGGACATCCGCGACGAAGCTGGCCCGGGCAGCCTCGGTTTCCTGACCTCGGCCAAATGCACCAACGAAGAGAACTACCTCTTGCAAAAGTTCGCCCGCGCGGTGATCAAGACGAACAACGTCGATCACTGCGCGCGTCTCTGACACGCCCCCACGGTGGCCGGTCTGGTCGCCGCGTTCGGCAGTGGGGCGATGACCAACTCTGTCCCCGAGTTCAGCGAGCATACCCAGTGTTTCCTCATCGTCGGCTCCAATACCTCCGAGGCCCATCCTTTGGTCGCCGGTCACGTGATGGAGGCCCAGGCTCGTGGAGCCAAGCTCGTCGTCGTGGATCCGCGCGAGATACAGATGGGCCGGTTGGCCGATGTCTACTTGCGATTCCGGCCTGGCACCGACGTGGCTTTCCTCAACGGGATGATGAACGTCATCATCGGAGAGGGGCTGGCGGACGAAGCTTTCGTCGAGGAGCGCACCGAGGGGCTTGAGGAGCTGCGCGAGGTGGTGAAAGAGTATACGCCGGAGCGAGTGGAGCAGATCACGGGTATCCCGGCCGACGATTTGCGCGAGGCGGCGCGGACGTATGCTATCCACAAGCCCGCCGCCATCCTCTACGCCATGGGCATCACGCAGCACACCACCGGCACCGACAACGTCAAGAGCTGCGCCAACCTGGCCATGCTGACCGGTAACGTGGGCGTCGCCGGCGGCGGCGTCAACCCCCTGCGCGGGCAGAACAACGTCCAGGGAGCCTGTGACCTGGGCGGCCTGCCCAACGTCTACCCCGGCTACCAGGCGGTCACACTGCCGGCGGTGAAGGAAAAGTTCGAGCAGGCCTGGGGAGTGGGGGGTCTGGACGATCAGGTGGGGCTGACGGTGACAGAGATGATGGATGGGGCGTGTGCGGGTGACGTCCGCGCCCTGTACGTGATGGCGGAGAACCCCATGCTCTCTGACCCCGACGTCAACCACGTCCGTCACTGTCTGGAGCAATTGGACTTTTTGGTGGTGCAGGATATTTTCCTCACCGAGACGGCGGAACTGGCCCACGTCGTCCTGCCGGGCGCATCGTTTGCCGAGAAAGACGGCACCTTCACCGGCACCGACCGACGCGTGCAACGGGTGCGCAAGGCGATCGAGCCGTTGGGGGAATCCAGACCGGATTGGCTCGTCGTCTGCCAGTTGGCGCAGCGGATGGGTGCTCACGGCTTTGACTTTGACTCGCCGGAGGAGGTGATGGAGGAAATCGCCGTCCTGACCCCCATCTATGGCGGGGTCTCGTATGAGCGGCTGGAGAAAGAAGGATCGCTCCAGTGGCCGGTACCGACGGCCGACCATCTCGGCACGCCCTATCTGCACAAGGACAAGTTCAGCCGTGGGCTGGGCCACTTTCACGCCATCGAGTTCAAGGAGGCGGTAGAGCTGCCGGACGACGAATACCCCTTCATCTTGACCACCGGGCGCTTGATGTTCCATTTTCACACCGGCTCGATGACGCGCCGCTCGGAAAAGCTGGCGCAAGAGGTGCCGGAGGCCTACGTGGAGCTCCACCCGGATGATGCTGCATCTATCGGGTTGAACGGCAGCAAGCGGGTGCGGGTCGCCAGCCGCCGGGGAGAGATTGAGCTGATGGTGCGGGTAACGGAGCGCATCCGACCAGGCGTGGTCTTTATCCCCTTCCATTTTGCCGAGGCTGCGGCCAACGTGCTGACCAACGCGGCGCTGGACCCCATCGCCAAGATTCCCGAGTACAAAGTCTGCGCTGTACGCATCGAACCACTAACTTGAGGGAGGAAGAGATGGACATTCGCAAGATCTATACCTATGCCCTACGGCGGGAGCGCGAGGGCAAGAGATTCTTTGAGCAGAACGCCGGGCGTTTGAGCCACGCGGCAGCGGTGAGCGCGTTCCAGCTCTTGGCGTCCGAAGAGCAGAAACACATCGAATTCGTCCAGGGCTTGCTCGACGCTCTGGACGAAGGCAAGTCGCCGGGCGTCGTGGTGGGCGCTGGGTTCGACGATGAGGGTTTCTTTTCCCAGCGCGCCGTCTCTGAACTGTTGGAGCAGAGCGTCATGGAAGCGATGGTGCCCGATCTACCTGTGCTGCGTATGGCCTATCTGATCGAACGGGACTTTGCCGAGTTCTACGAGATGGCGGCCAGCGAGGCCGAGGGCGAGGCGAAAGAGGCGTTGGAGATGCTCGCCCGGTGGGAGCGGAGTCACGAATCGCTCTTCAGGCGAATCCACGACGAGGCGTTCGAGGAGTATGCGCACATGCCGTGGGGAGGATAGAGGTTAGATCTTGGATCGCCCTGGTTCATTGCGGTGAGCCAGGGCGATTTGTGTGTATAGTTGTGGAGGGGACGGAAATGAAACTGGGGCCTTTTTCATACCTGCTCGTGCCATCCGCTTTTGGCGTGTTGAGCATCGTCTGGTGGGAGATCGAAACCGGGCCCAAGGTATATCGCCTGTTCCTCCCCGACGAGCGGACGCCGGCGGAGGATGTCGTCCAGATGAATTTTCCAGGGGCGGTTGCTCTGTCGTGTCCCCAGATTGCGGAACTTGGCGAGCGCGTGCAGCGTTTTCTCGCAGGAGAAGCCATCGAACTCGATCTCGGTCTCCTGGCGCTCGAAAGGTATTCCAAGTTCCAGAGAAGAGTGCTCGTGGCCGAGCGCCAGATCCCGCGCGGCTGGGTGAGCACCTATGGCAGGATCGCCAACAGCCTGGCGGCCCCGCGAGCCGCGCGGGCGGTTGGTAATGCCCTGGCGCGCAACCCTTTTCCCGTCATCATCCCCTGTCACCGGACGATCCGGGCCGATGGCCGCTTGGGTGGGTATCGAGGCGGCCTCGAAATGAAACGCGCCCTGCTCGGGATGGAAGGGGTGGAGGTTGATGAAACAGACAGGGTGCTTACGGATCAGTTCTATTACTGATCTGGCCACCGGCGAATTACGATTTTCGGCAGCAGTCATCATGAACTCCGTTCACCCTCAATAACGAAAATACTTGCGCGCGCGGCGCGCTTCCGCATGGGAGCAGAGGTGGTATACTCAGGCGCAATGGCTGGTCCGAGGTCGGTTTGT
>Ga0180431_10005370_pt1 | contig 15629 bp, 6 predicted proteins | sample SS_ome_11_FD_132459 | JGI IMG/M metagenome (GOLD analysis project Ga0180431, IMG submission 132459) | Hypersaline lake sediment archaeal communities from the Salton Sea, California, USA - SS_1_MS_1 metaG | ecosystem: Environmental > Aquatic > Non-marine Saline and Alkaline > Hypersaline >... | reverse complement strand
GCCCGCACCGAGCAGCAGTACTTCTGGTATCCAAACGAGAAGCACAAGCGCCTAATGGCCTGGGCATTCGGCGGTAATGTTGCCGGCACCGGCGGCGAGTATGCGCTCTTCCGCCGTGAGGCCGACCTCGACTTCGCCGACATCGAGCCACTCAACCCCTCCGCTCGGAGTATCGTCCGACCTGACGTCGGCTGGGCCATCATGCGTACCGGCGATACCGGCACTGACGCCGCCCTGATGCTCGACTACGGTCCCTTCGGCAGCGGCCACGGTCACCCCGACAGGCTCAATATCATCTACTACGACTTCGGGCAGGAGCTGGTCACCGATCTCGGCTATCTGGGCGCCGGACATCCGATCCATCCGTGGATCAGGTCCACCGCCTCGCACCATCACGTCATCATTGATGGCAAGCCACAGGCGCGAGCCGCCGGTGAACTCGAAGCATTCTCCGGCGCGGGCAATGTCAATGCAACCATCGCCAAGGCGCCCGCCGTCTATCAGGACATCGCCGACACATACCGCCGCTACCTGGTCTTCGTCAACCACGGGGTCGGCAAGCGCTATCTTGTGGACCTCTTCGAAGTCAAGGGTGGCTCCGACCATCAGTACGGCTTCCACGCCGATGGCGAGACCTTCAAACCCCCCGCCCTTCCCTACCAGGACCTCGACGTAAGTACGCTTGGGGAAGGCGCCACCGGCTATATCTGGCTCAAGGAGGCCAGGCAAGCTGCTCCGGACGGCCCCTTCGTCACCGAGTGGATAAGCGATCCCGGCACACAGCTTGGTACACGCCTGCACATGATGGGCGCCGAGAGTACCAACCTCATCTACGCCAAGGCTCCCGGGTTGCGAAATCGCTCGACACCGTTTGCCGAGGTGGACATGTACAAGATCCTAGTGCAGCGCCCCGGCCCGGAGAATCTCTTCTTCGCCGTCATAGAGGCATTCAAGGGCCACTCCAGCATCAGCCGCGTTCGCCAACTGACCGCTCTGAACGATGTCGGCAAAGTGCGTGCCGTCGAGGTCACCTGCGCCGATACTACCGACATCACTATCATTGCCGATCAAAAAGCCGCGACTGCTATCACCAAGCTCACCGAGTATCCCGCTCTTACCTTCACTGGACGGATCGGCTTCATCAGCCTGCAGGCCGGTGCCGTCAAGCAGATGTGGATGATGGGCGGCGAGAAGCTCACCTATGGCACTCTGGCTCTCTCCAGTGTTCCCCGCTATGAGGGGAAGATACTCTCGCTCGACCGGGAAAACTACGCGGTGACGGTGGATTGCGACATTCCGCCCGGCAAATCATGGGCCGGTGAGCAGATGCTTGTCGCCGGCCGCACTGATGGTGCCTACGTCATCGAGGAAATCCAGGCCGTCGGAGATAAGCGTCTCATCAAGCCGGCAAACGAACCGATCTTCACGCTCCAGGTCGGCGACACCTTCACCATCGTCCCTGCTGCCGGCCTCGAGGTCCTTGGGCAAAATCTGATGCGCCTTCGCGGCCACAGCCCGCAACTTGCTATGGTGGATGGCAAGACCCTGCCGGATGGTCGGGTAATCGTGCCAGCCAACGGTAACAACGAGACACGGCGCATCTACGCCCGTACCGCCGGTAGCAAGTGGGAGCCACTGGAGTGCTCTGTCGTCAAGGGCCGCATGACGGTGCACCTCGATCCCGACCAACTCGGCGCCTCTGAGGTCTGGCTGTACATCTCTTCGGCACCGGTGGACCTGACAGACACCACCGCACCTGAATTCATTGGCATCCGCGTCAATGACCGCCGCTTCGACGCCCCCGGTGCTCTCGGCTATCTTCCTGAGGCGGAGCGCTTCTCCCTGACAATGCAGGACCGCGGTAAGCTGCTGGCAAGCAGCACTGAGGTGGTACTTAAGGGTGATTATGCGGGCACTGTCCCACTTTCAGTGGATCTGCGCTCACTGGCACCTCGCGAACCGGACAAGTGGCGCCTCACACTTTGGAAACGAAACGGTGAGATGCCGCCGGGCCGATACACGCTTACCGTCCGCGTCAGTGACCACTTGGCGAACCGCTCTGAATACAGCTTTGAGTTCAACACCGAGGGGTTTGCCACTCCGTTCGAGGCGCTCCCCATTATCGCCTCGAGTGGCAAGGTTAGTAAACATCTCGAGGGGCTGGACACGATGTTCTACCGCAGCCAGGAGCCGGGGGATTTCCTCACCTACGAGTTCAAGCCGCCTGTCAGCGGCAACTACCGCCTCGTCATCCGCTACACGCGCTACACCGGTTACGGTATCTTCCAGACTTATCTTGATGATAGGCCCATCGGGGAGCCTGTGGACATGTACCTTGCGGGCCTTGATCCACGCGGGGGTATGGCGGACCTTGGAGTACACAAACTGACGGCCGGCCCACACACGCTGAAGCTTCTGCTTACCGGCAAAAACCCCGATGCTCCTAGCATGTACCTCGGCATCTGCGACCTGATCCTCCGGCCCATCGGAGGCGATTGAGCCGGCCGGCCGCATAGTCTGCTCACTCCGCGCCCTCACGCGCCGCCATGTCCGCCTTCATCTGCTCCCGCAGTTCGGTCCATTGTTCATCGGTGAAGGTATGGGGATAGTGTATCCTGCACCCCTCATAGATTGACTGCTGGGCGCCGATCAGCGCATTGAAGCCCGCTTTGCCTACCTCGAAGCGGTTGAGATGAGGCTCGACGCCATCCAGCGCGTCGGCGACTGCGGCAGTGAAATCGCGCTGCCCGATCCAGCCAAAGTCATCCCAACTGCTCTCGCCATGCACGGGCTCGGCCATGCCCTCAGTCTGATACCAGTAGCCCTTGTTCTGGGTCAGGTAGAGGCGGCCTTTGCTGCCCAGGAAATCGAAATGCAGGTGCATCCAAAAGGACTCCTCGCCCGGGGTCCCGAGACAATCTGCGTCGCAGTCGAAAATCACGCGCAGATCATTGGGGAACCAATACTCCGCAAGCAGGCGCTCTGGAGAACGGTGCCAGGCCTGATAACTCTCCTCGACTATGTCATAACCCATCGCCCACACCGACTCCGGCTGGGCCTCATCGAGAAACAGCATCAGCAGGTCCATCATGTGCGGGCCCATGGACATCGAGTTGCCCTTGGTGCTAGCCCGGACGAAATAGACATCCCCCAGCTTCTCGCGCACAATGTCTCCGATGGTGTCGTCCCGAAACGGTGGGAAATAGCGCCGCTGGCAGTTTACGATAATCTCAATGCCGGTGCGCTGCTGAATCTCGTCAAGTGCGATGATTTCGGACGGCATTACCGCCATCGGCTTCTCGACGATTATCGCCTTGACGCCGGCGTTGGCGGCACACTCGACCTCCCACGCCCGCCGCGCCGGCTGTGTCACCGCATGCACTACATCAGGCTGCACTTCGCCGAGCGCGGTCTCGTAGTCATCGTATGCCTCCGGTATCCCATACGTTTCTCTGAACTCCTCCCGCCGTTCCTCCATGAGGTCACAACATGCCACTAGCTCCATGTTTGGGATGTCCCGATACACATCCGCATGTTCTCTGGCCCTGGGGCCACACCCGAGCAGTAACGATCTGTACTGAGCCATTTTGCCTGCCTCTCTTCGGTAAGTAGGCTTCTTACCCGGTAATCCGGCCGAGCCTCGCCTGCGCCAGGATCGTCTCGGCCACTGACATCGTTATTGAGCGACGCCAGCGACGGCCAGTCTATGCTATTGGCCATCCCGCCAGCGCCGATCATCGCCACCCATATCGTCTCAGTGTCACTTATGGGCCCATTCCTGTCTACGCTGTTTCGTTAGGCGCGCTTGCACACCCCTTCAGCGCTTAGCTACCTGCGCGTCCTGCGGCAGCTTCACCCTCACACGGCCTGAAGCATTTACCTTGTATGTCGTCGTACCGACCTGCTCAAGGCTCACTTTCTGCGGCCAGATGACTTCATCCCCCACTCCATAATCATAGACATCGAACCAGGTGTCCACCGGAAACTCAGCGGCCAGCTTTTCCGCCGGCGCCTCCGGATGGGCCTCGGGGTCAATTATCGCATAGTTGCCGCTACGCACATCAATGAGGCGGTATTCGGCGTCACGGGTGGCATTTACGAGTCGCGCCCCGTGATAGTAACGCCACCCCTGCAGGGTAAAGGGCGCCCCCGTATTGACCCGATAGGCATCATGACCGGCGACCTTCCCGGTGCCGATGCGCGAGTCGAACTCGAGTGTCAGTGCCGCTCCGCCTGCCACTTCCTTTGCCTCCAGCACCTGGTAGGCAATCCGTCTCACGGGATTGGTGATGTAGATGTATTGGCCTTTGATTGCCTCCAGATTCTGTGGTGCTGGCGTTACGGTAATCGTCTCGCTGTCGCGGTCAACGGCCGTAATCGGCGCGCGGTATTCGCCGCTCTCCATCGTGACGCCGATGCCGTTCTTCGTCAACCGTGTGCCGCCTACGAGAGTCACCCGTGTCGGGTGCCCGTCTTGCTCCGAGTAAAGCCCGAAGCGGCCGGCGAATTCGAAGCCCCCCGCGGCTGTCCGTACTGTTTCCGCATCCGCCGAGGCAAAAATCGTGTCAGTTCGCCCGTTGGCCAGCTCGATGACGTAGCCGTATGGCTTCAGGCCGGCCTCGTCGTCACCCGACACCTCCAGTAGCCGCACGTTTGCTATCACCGGCTTGTCACGGTACATCTCCATGATGTTAGCGACCTGGGTCTTGGCCGGGGCCTGCCCGGAGTTGTGGAGCAGCACCCACTTCATCTCGTACGGAGAGCCACCGACCGGGGACTTCCCGTCAGAGATGATCACCTCGGTGTCGTCCGAGCTCGGGACTGTCATCTTGAAATGGAGGCCCTCGCTGTTCTTCAGTGTCCAATCAGCGGACCAGACACCGTCGTCTCGCGTCCTGCGTTTCATGTCCGCTCGCTCGACGTTGTAGAGGTGCGCAAACCCCATCATCGGACCACTCCAACCAGCCCTGCCCTTCCTGCAACCTTGCTCCTTGAGCCACTCTTCCCCACCATACGGAACTTCTGCTCCGGCGACGGTGCCACCATCCTGTCTCGCCAGCCGCAGGCCCTCGGTGGCAAACTCCCCCTCCTGCGCATGGAAGCTCCACCAGTGCTCGTCCCCCCCGTGAATCCGGTAGAGGTCGAGGCAGTAGAAGTCTTCGTCAGACACGTCCACCAGCGCCAGCATCCGTCGCTGCCACTGGTCATTGAGAATGTCGTAGCCGTCATTTGCGTCCTCTTTAGTGTTGAAGCCTTGTGCGTGCATCTCGCACACATGGACGTCACCTGCGTCGGCAAATAGCTGTGCCGTGGCGGTCATCTTCACGAACGGTATCTGACGCGCCAAAATATGCGTCATCCACAGGTGTTCCCAGTAGCCCCAGTTGCGCGGATAACCCATCTGCCCGAGTATCTCGCTCTTATGTGCGTCCAGGCCAATGTGCATGATGTCGTCATGGGTGTGCCCCCGCGCATGACCGTACATCATCCATAGTGCACGCTTGTTGGCTGACTCGCCACCGCGCAGAACCGCCACACCGAAGCCATCGCGGAGGCAGCTGTTATCATTCCACTGCTGCGGCCATTTGGCGGCTTCGGCCTCGATCTCCTCGCGCGTGTACGGGAACTCCAGCGATGGTTGCCAGCCGGGAGAGTTCGCCAGTGCCCAGGCGAATTTCGGCTCATTCATCACCTTATAGGCATGCTCGAAGGTGGGGAGGCTGGCGCTGTGCCACGTCCGCCGGTTCTGGACGATATACTGTGGGTAGCCGCCGTTGTAGCCGCGACCCGCGGTATCGTCGCCGATCTTCGGGTAGGTCCGGTCAATCGTCACGGTATTCATCGCGAAATCGAAGATGTGATGATACCGCCGGCTCTTGGTGAGGTCAGGATACTTGTCTTCCGGATATACCTCCGGTCGCAGCTCCCGCAGATGCTCGATGGACTCGATCACCGGCGCCAGTGCCCGTAAGTGCGTCGAGTTATAGGTGCCTGTTGCCTCATACGGCGCCCCGTCGCGGAAGTAAGTATTGGTCACAAAGACGCGCATCTTCCCTTCCCGATCATACAGCCAGTCCATGAACTCGGCGCCGCGCTCGTAGTTGAGGCACTCCGCAATGCGCACCAGTCCCATCTGGGGGGCCGGTTGATTTGAAGATGTCGAGCCGTCGAAAGACCCTTGAAGCCACACGGCAAAGAGGTTTTCTTCGATAAAGCGACGGACATCCTCGCCGGTCTTGACATCGAAGCCCTTGGACTGGAGGAACGGAACGATGTCGGGGTCATCGTCTATCGCGGGCCAGATCTTATCGTACGCCTCGGCGAGACTGTTCTGAACGCCCGGCTGCGCTATGGCATACACCGTAAAGCCGCTACGGCTCAAAAATGGCCCGTCACTGAATAGGGATTGGCCGAGACGATCCACCTGGGTGCGCCTGTTCCGGTGCCGGTGGTGAGTCATCGTCCCGAGGTACGCGTATTCCACCGCCGTCCGGCACATTGCCACCAACGCCTTGTGGACGTAGCGAATATCACCCGTCCCTAGGTAGCCGTTGGCGCACTGGGGTGCTATGCTCAGCGCCCAGTGGCAGTAGGCCTGGCAAAGCTCGGCAACGAAACCGTACTTCTTGCCCTCGTACTCACACGCGCCCCCGATGCCGTCATCCGCGAATTCGCCACTGGTGAAGTCGTCGTTGCCAAAATCGTTGGAGGGATATTCCTCATCGCCGACCGAACAGCCGATTTTCCACGTGTAGGGAACCGCACTGCTTTTTCGCCACGGGTAGAAAGCATTCTTCCTGAAAATCTCCTTCCCATGGATCGGGCAGCCATCCCCGACGTTCACCCAGTGCCAGCGTGGAATTGTGGAGTCGGGCTGCAAGTTCCAGATGGTCTCGTCATCGGTGTCGAGCCATTGATTGGCGGCGCTACCTGAGCCCTTGGCCGCCTCCTTCATCACGTCAGTGGTGATCGTCTGACTCTGCTTCAGCTCCGGGAGAGTTTCGCCCAGCGGCCAGCGCCGAGGTAGCTGCTTGCCCTTCAGCTCCCGGAACTGGCGTAAATCCTCGAATGACCAGATCTCCACGGAGACGGTTAGCTCGCCCGACGGATGTGCGAACACGATGTCCGCCTGCTGCGCCGCCTTCACTGTGCGGAAGTAGTACTTGCGCAGTTCCTTCGTCGTAGGCAGCGGGGTGCGGTCCAGCAGTGTCACTTCCTGCGGGACCGTCACCTTGATCTCGCCGGCGTTCGTCGGCACCTTCAGCGCCACCAAAAACAGCCGCTCGACACCCAATATATCCGGCTTATAGGCGACTACATCATCATCAGCCGCCGCAAAAGCACATAATAAGCCGGTTACAAACACAAACGCCATCACCAAGAAATCGTATCGCATAGGTCTCACCATTCCTCAGACTTCATTGTCAGTAGTATAGAGTTTCCTCGCCGCGTGACTTTTGCCTGCTCCTAAATGCTGATAATGAGAAGATATTCTGGCCGCAACCAGGGCGGCGACCAGCTTGTGTTGGGGAGTTTGCCCCGCGAACTCCCCGGGGACGTGACTTGCACAGATGAAGAGTGCGCGACTGGGCGATTGCCTTGTCGGGGGTGGATGCTGTAGGATTAGCTCTGTCCGCACGGGGTGTCAGACGACCGCACCCACAATTGGTTGCAGGGAGATGATACAAACATGGCGCGCACTTTGCTGGTGAGCTATCCCGGCTATCCATCGACTCCGCGACACTTGGTCGCCAATAGCTGGCTCGCTAATACCGCCGGCGCACTGTTAGCCGCGGGACATCAGGCCCGCATAGTTGACTACGGCACCGTCGCGATGATGCGGCGCCTCTTTCCCGAAGCTCTCACCGCGCAGCTCAAGCCTATCGCGACCCGGCAGATGGCCGACCGCCCTGGCAACCCCGATGTGGAGCAGTTGGGGAAGTTGCAGGAACTCGCCGCGCATCTGGACGCTCACCAGCAGCAGACTACCAATGAGGCGGTCGAGGAACTAGTCGCACAGGTGCGACGTGAAAAGCCCGACCTTGTCGGCTTTGATCTCTCCGATGGCGACGGCTTCTCGGGAAGCGTAACGATGGCCGAGATGCTCCATGTCGAGTTCCCGAAGCTGCACATCTGCGCAGGCGGGCGGAAGGCGGCATGGTTCCGCAAGCTCATCCTCCGAACCACCAACGGTTTTGACACGATTGTCTGCGGCGACCCGGAAGTCGCAGTGGTGAGGCTGGCGGAGTTCACCGAGGGGAAAGGGCGGCTGCAGGAGATCCCCGGTATTGTGTATGAAGACAGCGGCCAGGCGATTGAGACGCCACGGGATGAGAGTGTGAGCCTCGATGAGCTGGCGCTGCCGGCCTATGATACCGACACGTATCCGGCGATGGCTGGCGATGAGAAGATAAAGATGGTGATTCTGACCGACAGCCGCGGCTGCCCGAACCGCTGCGCCTTCTGTGTGCATCCGATGGAGGACGGCGGCCGCCAACGAATCGCCTCGGCAACCAAGATCGCAGATATCATGCAGGCGATGCAGCAATTGCACGGCATCTCCGTCTTCCGCTTCGGCGGCTCTTCGACGCCGGGCAGTCTGATGTACGAGGTGGCCCGCGAGATCATTCGGCGCGGCCTTGATGTGCAGTACAATACCTTCGGTCATTTCCGCAGCGCCAACCCCGACCATTTCCAGCTCATGGCTCAGTCCGGGCTGTACTCGATCTTTTTCGGGCTCGAATCAGGCTCTCAGGAGATACTCGACAAAGCCGTCCACAAGGGCATCAAGCTCGCAGAGGTCGAGGCGACACTGCACGCGGCTCAGGCGGCCGGGATATTTGCCGCCGCCTCGATGATCGTACCGCTGCCCTTCGATACCGAAGATACGCTCGCTGAGAGCCTCAATTTCGTCACACGCCTACGACCCGATTCGGTGCCACTTCAGTTCCCCGGTGTGTTGCCCGGCACACCATGGATAGAAAACCCGCAGTACTATGGCATCGAGATTGATGATGTTGAGCGCTTCCTGCTCGACAACCTCGACTACAGGTTCAAGCTGCTGTTTCCGCCGCAATTCTGGGATCCGCTGCCGTACAAGATCAATGGGATGTCATTCCACGAGTTTACAGCGGTGACGATGCAGTTCGCGCGGCAGCTTGAGGAGGCCGATATTCTGACAAACTTTTCGCATACTCTGGCCGCCATCGCCCAGTCGGCAGAGATGGCACCCCGCCAGTTGCGCGACATGGCCCAACTGTGGTGCGTCACCGGCGATGCCGAAGCGATGGGAAGTATGGTGGAGAAGGCGAACCGGGGGATTGTCCGCCGCTAAACGCGGGCGCTGCCAACCTCCTTCAACAGCTCGGCCAACTGGAAGGGCTTCCTCAGAACAGCGTCGAGGTACGGGCAATTGACCAGGTCCGTGTGTTCGTCCACGTAGGCGCTGACAAGCACGACGCGAGTGTCCGGCGACATCTCCTTGACGCGTTGCGCCATGTCCGTCCCGAGCAGGCCCGGCAAGCGCAGGTCGGTGACTACCACGCCGGGTGCGCGGTCAGCCTCTTCCAGGTACTCGACAAACTTGCTGAGGCCGATGGACGCGTCTGCGACGCCCTCGACAGTGAGGCCGGCCCCGATAAGCATGGCCTTGAGACTGCTGAGTACTTCCACATCATCGTCAACGACGAGAACATCGGGCACGCGGCCGTTGGTGCTGCCGAGCGCCGGTTGCGCCACTTCTTGGCCCTCGGCCGCAATCGCTTCCTCATCTGCAGCTCCGCTCGCCGCCGCGATGGCCGCTTCATCAGCCATCGGCAACCTTATTGTCACGGTCGTGCCCACACCCACTTCGCTGGAAATGTCGAGAGTGCCGTTGTGACGACTGATCACCTTACGGGCCACGCTGAGCCCAAGTCCGGAGCCGTCGTCACCCTTGGTAGTGAAGAACGCCTCGGTGACCCGATCCATCACCTCGGCAGGGATCCCAACCCCGCTATCCTCCACCTGGATGATCACGTTGTTGCCGTCCGTGTCGGTCCTTATCGTCACCTGGCCGCCATCAGTTAGAGCCTGTCGTGCATTGATAACAATATTGAGAACGGCGGTGCGTAGGGCGGCGCCGCTAGCATATACCGGGGGTACATCGAGCGCCTCGACGCTCACGGTGGTGCCATTACTCTGTTTGTGTCCACCAATGCCCATGCTGACGACATCGGCGACAATGTCATTCACCTCGACGAGCTCAACGGGGGCGTAGGGGTCGGCTTCTGAGATGCCCGCGATGCGTTCGACGGCTCGGGTACCATCCTGCGCGGCTCGGACGATGTCTTCTAGAGCATCCTGGACGGTGCGCGTACTTATCTGCGCTGACTGCTTCAGATCCATCAGCAGCATCTCAATCCGCAGCAGAATGGCGGTAAGGAAATTGCGCACATCGTGCGCCACCTCTGCAGCAATCTCGCCGATGGCATTGAGGCGGGCGACCTTGCTCAGTTGAGCCTCGATGGAATTGTGAGCAGCGGCCAGATTCTCGTACATGGCGCTTTGATCCGCGTCCTCAGCAGTGTCGTCGAGTGCCCTCAGTTGCCATGAGATGGCATCTGCGGCGGGGCGCACCTGGCGCAGCAGTTCCTGTTCCTTCTGCCGCTCGATGCGCTTGGTGATCGCACGCTCGGCGACTGCGGTAATCTCATCTACGGCGAATGGCTTGGTGATATAGTCAATTGCGCCGTGGCGCACAGCCTGTTGGGCGGTGTCAAGGGCGGCATGAGCTGTGATCAGCACCACTTCTAGCTCCGAATCAATATCCTTGAGGCGACGCAGCACCTCGGTGCCGTCCATCTCCGGCATCTTGATATCGAGGAACACCACGTCGGGGGCATGTTGCTTGGCAAGTCTCAAACCGCTCACGGCACCGTCGGCCAGAATCACCTCATAGTCGTTCATCAGGATCATGCGCAGTGAGTTGCGGGGACCGGCCTCATCGTCTATAACCAGAGCTTTAGGATTGGCCATCTATTTGTTCCCTTCGACGCCTGCTTTGTCTGAGAGTGCAATGGGGAACTCGACCTGAAATTTGAGTCTGCCGTTTTCCGCAATCGCCTGCAGCTTCCCGCCCTGTTTGCTGATAATCTGTCCGCTGATAGCGGGGCCGAGATCGGCATCCTCCTGCTCCAGTGCAAACAGCGGATCAATAATGCGCTCAAATTCGGGGGCTTGCGCGTTGTTAGCACCGCTGAAGGTCACCGAGGCACTGCCTGCTGCCCCCTCGCGCGGCCCGATAACTACGCTGACCGGGGCAGCATTTTCGCCGTAGAGGTAGCGCAGTAAATAAACGAAGGCGTCGCAGGTAGGTTGTACGTCGGCAACGATGCGCGGCACAGGCTCATTAACTTGCACCTCGGCGGCGAATTGCACGCCGTCTTCAGGCCCGCCGAGGTGTGCGATGGCCTGCTCTACGATACCCGTGAGCTGGACGATCGCCAGATCGGGCTCAGGTTGCTCGACCACGAGCAGCAGTTCCGTAATGAAGCGCTGAAGGCGCTCGAGTTCGGGGTTGACAGTGTCGCGCCAGAACTCCGCGGAGTCGTCGTCGGCATCAGATCGGGCCATCAACTGCGCGTAGGTCTGGATAGCAGTAAGCGGTGTACGGACGTTGTGGGCCACGCGACCGATGATGTTAGCGAGTGTGTCAAGGCGCTTTCGGCGACGCGTCTGTGCAGCGCGCGTTACCGGGACGGTGACGTCTTCGAGCGACATTACGCTGCCCGCGGGCGCACCGCTCTCATCGAGAATCTGAGAAGTACTCACGCGTAGGAAGATGTCCAGGCTGGACAGGTGGACTTTCTCGCCGCTGATTGCAGCTTCCCGTGTCTTGAAGGCGGCATGAAGCTGATCCCCGAGAGGAGACGGCAGGCAGCGCAGATCAGCGCCCAGTATGTCACTCTGTTTGAGACCCAGCGTCTCGGCTGCGTAGGGATTGGCCAGAGCAATCCGCCCATCGCGTCCGAGCGTGATCAGCCCACAGTCAATTCCATACACGCTGCTCTGCAAATATGCCTTGGTTTCGCGGAGTTTAGCCTCAAGGCGGAGGTTTTCGATCTGCAGCGCTACGTAACCGCTGAGCACAAAAAGTGTCTCGAGCTCAGAGGCGGCGTACGACTCACCGACTATCTTTTCGCCCAGCAACAGCAGCCCATCCAGGCGGCCATTCACGGTCAGCGGGATGACAACGTGTCCCCTGAAGACGGCGAGTTCTCTGCTGATTGCCTCAGCCGTAGCGCTATCCGCCCACCAGGACAATTCCCTCCGCGTGAGCACCCGCGCGTTGAGGTTGTACCATGTGACCAGAGCATCATCAGGGCAGAGCCGCCCGTGTTCTGCTATGCCCGTGTGCAGTCCACGCGATGCCTTGGCGGTGAGACATTCGGCGTCATCTTCTCTGTAGAGGAAGCAGTGGGAAGCACACCGGGCAAGCTCGATAGCGGCATCAACGTAGGCAGCGAGTAGACGGTCAATATCGAAGTTACCCGCAAGAGCGGCCATCAGGTTGTGGAGGACGTGCTGATCTGCCGCTACCTCGGGCGGCAGGGCACTCGCCGGCGGTGGGGCTGTGCGAGCAGGCGAACTGACGGCGACAAGCTGGGCCTGGTGGAGTGCGGAATTGAGCACCTCACCGAGCTCGGCGCTGCCGACATTCGGATCCAGCCAGTACTCGGGGACGGGGAGACCTGCTTCCGTGCGCAGCTGCTCCCTGACATCCTCTGGCGCTATGAAGATGGTGACTGCCTCTGGAGCGGCCTCGGCTGCGGCCTTGTATCCCAGCAGGCGCCGGGTAGTTAGTGGCTCCATGTCAGCGATGACTATCGCGATAGGCATCGCCCGCACGATATCTATAGACGCTTCCGCAGTGCTAGGCAGCAGGAGAGCACGGTGGCCGAGATGTCGGCTAACCTTCTCAATCCATTGCGTATTGAGATCACTCGCCAATGCAACGAGCATATTCACGCTTCCTCATTCTCAGACCTGAGCGGTAGTCGGACGATGAACTCAGTACCTGTCGAGCGGTCGGAATGAACTTCGATGGTGCCATTGTGCTCTTCGATGATAGTCTCGCAGATGGCGAGGCCGAGGCCGGTGCCACCAGCGCGGCGAGAATAGAAAGGCTTGAAGATCTCGCCGATCTGAGCCTGGCTGATGTGGCTATTGGCATTCCGCACTCCGATTACTACCACGGCAGCATCCTCGCTGTCAAGCTCTTCATGGGTGGTGACCCTCACCAGGCCATCTTCAGGCTCGGCATCAACGGCATTGGCCACCAGGTTGATGATAGCCTGATGGAGACGGCTTTCATCACCGATGGGGTGCCGGTCATTGGCATGAAGGTCAGTGATGAGCGCCACGCCACGGGCTTCTGCATGGGCCGACATTGCCCTCGTCACGGCCGAGCATACGGCATTCACATCCACTTCTTCGACTACGGCGTCGGCGGGCTTCGAGAGCATCATCAGGTCGTTGAGGAGCCGGTCAATGCGCCTGATTTCCTCCTGGGTGGTGGCAAGGAAGTCGTCGCGGAACTCAGGGTCAGCCCACCGCGTGGGTAGCAACTCGGCGAAGGTGCGGATGGCGACGAGCGGATTACGTATCTCGTGGGCCATGCCTGCGGATAGCACGCGGATCATAGCGAGATGCTCGGCCTGGCCGCGTTCGCGCTCCAGCTCTTCGACGAGGCTGAGGTCGCTGATAACGGCCATGGCAGCCTGCTGAGACAGTGGATTCCCGCGCCATCCGGAAGTACTGCAAGCTACGGAGACTTCCTCGCCATGGGGTCTGCTCACCCGGAAGCTGTGCTCGGCGCGCTCGACGTCACCCGTCAGCGCCTCCGCGAGACAGCCGGCAATATCATGGGGTAATACGTCGAGGTTGCGACCGATCACGCCGGCCGCAGTAATGCCGAGCAGCTCCTCCGCAGCCGGATTAACAAGCACCACCCTTTGGTCGGTATCAACAGCGATGACACCGCTTTTCATGCGGCGCAGCAGGTTCTCATTATACTCCTTCATCTGCACCATTTCGTCGAACAACTGAGCGTTGCGAGTGGCCAGCGACACCTGCGGTAGCATGTTGCGCAGCATCTCAAGCTCCTCGGGTGCGTACATCTCACCGGACACATTCTCTCCTATTATGACGAGCCCAATCAGGTGCTTCTCCCAGAAGATGGGGGCGACGATTTCAGCATCAAAGCGCGCCATTTCCTCGAGTATCGGTGTTGCATCATCGAGCGACTGGAAGCGGCGTATGTGTGACCTCTCGAGCAGGTCGTGGCCCTCCGTGACCGCCCGGATGAGGCTGGAGTCCGCAGAGATCTCGTAAGGCATATCGTTGCTGCTCTGACGAAAGGAACTGTTCTCAGATTTGCACACATAATTGCCCGACGCACCGTCTGTCGAGAACACGCTCACGTGAGAGGGCCGGAGAATGCCCGCGATAGTGTTGGCAAGGAAGCTGTGCAGCTCATCGGCATCGAGCGTGCGCAGGATGCCATCGGAGGCGTCATTGGCCGCATGTGCAGCTCTTACATACGGCAGAGCGCCATCAAATGTGTGTCTGATGTGACGATGAAACCATACTATGAGGATGCCAACGCCGACGCCGGAAAGCACATACAGCACCGATGGCGACATCTGGGACATTGCCACGATGTGACTCGCGACATTCAGGACACCAACCACGAGAAGAGCCAGCATAGCCCCGGTCACGACATAAACACTGGCACGGTAGAAGGCGGTCAGTGGACGGACGATATTGTGCTTGGCTATGGCGTAGGCCATGAACGCGACCATGAAGATGTAGGCGCCTGAGCCCCACCGGCTGTAGTAAGTGTTGTTGAACACGAGCGGCATGATAATCATGGTCACGACGGCGATGACCTGGCTGAGTACCATGCCGGTGAGGACATAGCTCACCTGCACGCGCTGCAGGCCGGTTAAACGGGGGAGTTTGGCGATAAGCATGTAATCCGCGTAACCGAGCATCACCACTGTGAACCAGCCAAAGGCCACGAAGGGAGGCCCGTATTCGACGATGACAGTTCCCTGGGCCAGTTCGATGGAGGTGTAGAGGTGGGGGAAGGCGCCTGCAGTAGAGAACAGCAGGCCCACGGTATAGAGAACTGTGCGGTGAGATTGGGGAGCCAATTCAGCGCGCTCAGGAAAGGTCCAGAAGAGGTCAACACAGGTGCACACCACGACTGCGACGACCGGGTGACAAAGGCGCAGGGCGAGACCGGCATCCACCGTGGTGGTGGCAGTCTGGATGAGGTAGTTGAGCATGATCCAGGCGCTGACGGCGAGGGCATGGATGGTGAAGAGCCGGTTCCAGACCCGGTCCGGCGCGCGGTGATACACGACCACCCCGAGCATGGCAGTCACGACCGAACCGGCAAATAGAATCAGGCAGTCTAGCGTCGGCCACATATCTGCCTTGCCGTTCCTTTCTGGGCCTGTTGAGCTACAACTTCACCGTATCGGACTGTGACGCAATAATCGGATATCTATTCAAATCGCCGGACGATGAGGCAGCCGTGTGTGCCACCAACGCTGTGGGAATTGATCATGACTGTGTCAACT